>Ga0256838_1001006_pt1 | contig 14376 bp, 16 predicted proteins | sample 4571419metaG_FD_185978 | JGI IMG/M metagenome (GOLD analysis project Ga0256838, IMG submission 185978) | Hydrothermal vent microbial communities from Guaymas Basin, Mexico - 4571-419 | ecosystem: Environmental > Aquatic > Marine > Hydrothermal vents | place: Mexico: Guaymas Basin | collected...
TGTTTTACTTTATTCCCCTTTTAACTCTTATCCCTTTATTATCTAATTATATTGACTTTACTATGCTTTATTTATCTTGTCTTTTTTTTATTCTTATCAAAATCTCTTTAGCTTTTTTTTTGGTTTTATTCACTTATTTATATATATTTTTTTAACCTTTTTTCTTAATTAGATAACTAATAATAAGATATAATTCACTTTATAAATTCAAAGATTATATATAAATAAAAATTTAGGAAACAATTTGCTCTATTGGTTACATAGCTATTTTAATATTAATATTTTAAGTTATATCAGCATTCGTGCAGGTATCTCATTTTTTTTAGCACTTTTTTTTACACTTTACTTAATGCCAAAATTTATACGTTGGGCACAAAAGAGTTCTAGTGTTCAGCCTATTAATGATTGGGCACCAGATCGTCATAAAGAGAAAGCATTTACTCCTACAATGGGTGGTATTGTATTTATAGGTGCAACATTAGTATCATCTCTTTTGAGTATTAAATTTTCAAATCTTTATGCAGTTGGTGGTTTATTAACTATTGCTCTTTTTGGATTTATTGGATTTCAAGATGATTATGCCAAAATAAAAAAAAGTGAGAACCTTGCTGGTTTAAAAGCGAGAACAAAATTACTTTTACAGTTAGTTTTCGCACTTATTGTTGCTTTGTATCTTTGTGTTTTTACAGGGTTTAATACTGATTTATATATACCATTTATGAAAACACCGCTATTAGATTTAAATTATTATGCAATGATATTATGGGTTTTGGTAATTGTAGCTACTTCTAATGCAGTAAATTTGACTGATGGTTTGGATGGATTAGCAACAGTTCCATCAATAGTCGCTTTGACAACTTTTAGTATTATTATTTATATTACAGGACATGTGAAAATAAGTGCTTATCTTTTAATGCCTAATTTTAATATTGGGGAAGTTGCAATAATTGCAAGTGCTCTTATGGGAGCATTAACAGGCTTCTTATGGCATAACTGTCATCCAGCCGAAGTATTTATGGGTGATAGTGGATCTCTCTCTATAGGAGCATTTTTAGGCTATCTAGCAATTATAAGTAAAAGTGAATTATTACTTCTTCTTATTGGTTCTATTTTTGTTATTGAAACTCTTTCTGTTATTTTGCAGGTTGGTAGTTATAAATTAAGGAAAAAAAGAGTTTTTTTAATGGCACCTATTCATCACCACTTTGAGATGAAAAATTGGGCTGAAAACAAGATAATTGTTAGGTTTTGGATTATTGCTATTTTGTCTAATATTTTAGCATTAATAAGTTTAAAAATCAGATAATAGTTAAATAGAAGCAAACTTTCAGCTATACAAAGATATAATTTCATCCATAACATATGGCCAATTAGCTCAGTCGGTAGAGCAACTGACTGAAAATCAGTGTGTCCTTGGTTCGATTCCGAGATTGGCCACCACCTCATTAAAAATAATCAATAATTTATATTTATTAATCTGAATTTTGATTCTTTCTTCTCTTCTCTTTTTTCTTTATTAACACTCTTTTTTTTAGTATTATTTTCTTTTAAAAATTGTTTTTTCTCTAGTTGCTCTACATCATGAAACAGAGAGGTAGCTATAAAAAAAAGAATCATAATTAAGACTATACTTGCATAAAATAGTAAATAATTTTTTATTTGACCATTTGTAAAGGGATTTTTTAAAAGTGTACTCAATGGGTATTCCTTGTTTTTATGGATTTTATCAAATTTTGGTATATATTTTGCTTTATATTGGAAAATAATTTTAAAGGTCTAGATGTGCAGGTACTTTTAGCAGTTGAGCATACTATTTTTAAAATAGATGATACTGTAGATAATTACAAAAATTTTATAAATTTTATTATTAAAAATTGTAACTTGAAAAACATTAAAGAAAATCAATTTTTTATTCCAAGAAGTTTAGTACACACTGAAAGTAGAAAGGAACTTATGAAAAGGTTATACACTTTCTACAAAAAAAATTCAAAAAATTTTAATGAAAATTTAAAATTTGAACTCCTTAAACGAATAGATAAACCTATTCATATCCATTTTTTATCTAAAGTGAACATCAAGATAAGCATATCTGCTACATTTTATGAAGATAATATTTGTCAGATTCTTATTGATAGTAAACAAATATATTTAAAAGAGTATATTTTAGAATACTTTGGAAACACTATAACTCATAAAAATTCAATATATTATCTTTATGAATTAAAACTCTTGACTATTGAGGACAAGTATAGACTCAAAGCATTCCTTCAAAAAAATGAAATAGCTGGTGAGTGTGTCTCTATGATTTTTAACATACGAGCTTTAAACTCTTTTCTTTTATCAAATAATTCCATTCCTTTACAAATGGATTTAGAGAATGCTTGCTATCTCTTACAAGTAAGTAAATCAGATCCTTTAGAAAAGGTAAAAAAACATTATAAAAAACTAGCTAAAGTTTATCATCCAGATTTATCTTCTTTAGAAGATAATTTAAGTACCGAAAAATTTCAAAGTTTGTCTAATGCTTTTGATATAATAAAAAAGTATAAAACAGCTGCATAAAACCTCCTTTTATCTCTAACTTAAGAACAGTTAGTATAGAATACACTATATTTAAAATAGAGTAGGTTGAAATGGGAAAAAAGATACTCATTGTGGATGATGCAAGCTTAATCAGAAATATAACAGCAAAAGTTATTATTGAAGCTGGATTTGAAGCTATTGTCGCGAATAATGGAGAAGAAGGGCTTGCTAAAGTTCGTGAAGGTGGGATCGATTTTATATTTTCAGATATCAATATGCCTATAATGTCTGGTCTTGAGATGGTACAAAAAATTAGAGAAATTGATTCTTGCAGGTTTTTACCTATTGTTATGCTTACTACTGAAAGAAAAGAAGAATTACAAGCAGAAGCTAAAAAATTAGGTGTTAAAGCTTGGTTAGTGAAACCATTTAACAAAGAGAAGTTTTTATTAGTACTTCATAAGCTTCTTGGATAAATAAAAAAAATGTTACAAAATTATAAAGAGATTACAATTTATGAAGTAGAAAAACTTCGAATTCTTTTTTTGGAAGCATTGGAAAATAGTGACACTTTAGTTGTTGATTTAGTGAGTATAAAAAAAATTGACATGGTGGGGATTCAATTACTTCTTTCTTTAGTTAAAACTGCACATTTAAAAAATAAAAAAATTATTATTACTAATGCAGCAAATAATGTTTTAAGTATGATAAAGCAAACACACTGTGAAAGTATTTTAGGACTTGAGGGATGAATGAAGAGTTAGAAATATTTTTAGAAGATTGTGATGATCAGCTTCAAATGATGGAAAATGCTTTAGTTGAAATGCAGAGTGCTGAAGCTACAGAAGAGAACATAGGGGCTATATTTAGAGCAGTGCATACTATAAAAGGCAGTGCTGGAATGTTTGGCTTTGAAGATATTGTTACTTTTACTCATACATGTGAAAATCTTTTTGATGTTATTCGTCAAGGGGAATTAAAAATAAACTCTGAAATGGTTTCCCTCTTTTTACTCTGTAAAGATTATATTGAAAAATTAATTGATTCTGCTGTTAATGATGAAGAGCTTTCCGAAGAGGAGAATCAACTTGGTAAAGAGTTGATTGAAGCACTCTTATCTTTTATTCCATCTGAAGAGATACCTAAAAAAAAGAGTATTCTTTTAAAAGATGAAGAGGAAAAGTCTTTAAAAAATCGATGGCATATCTCAATTCGATTTAATAAAGACTTTTTTACTACTGGGATGAGTATACACTCTATTTTTAATTTTTTAAATAGTATGGGAACGGTACTTATAAATGCACCCATCATATATAAAATTCCGCTGCTTGAAGATTTAAATCCTATCTTTCCCTATATTGGTTTTGAAATTTTATATGAAGGAACACAATCTCAAGAGGCACTAGAAGATGTTTTTGAATTTATTCAGGAGGATGTATCTTTAGTTATATTTGAAGCTAAAAATTTAGAGGAGTATGATTTACTTTTACAAATTCGTGATGAAGAGTTACTTCAAGAAGAGTTACTTCGCTACTCTTTTATTACTCCAAAAGTGACACAAGTAGATACTCCAGAGCCTTTGAAAATTCAAGAAAAAGAAAATACTATACGCAATAAAGAGTTAAAGAGTGATGTTTCTAAACAATCTAGCAAAAAGAGCAGTGCTTCTTTACGGGTGGATTCTCAAAAAATAGATATACTTATAAATTATATGAGTGAGATTGTTATTGCTAACTCTAAAATACTTGCTCTTGTATCTAGTGATGATGAGGAAGAGGAAGAAGAGTCTGAGCTTCAAGAAGCAGCACAAAATATGAAGCAATTATTAGAGTATGTTCGTGATGGAATTATGGATATTAGAATGGTTCAGGTAGGAGATTCATTTAATAAGTTTCGTAGAATTGTTAATGATACTTCTAAAAAAATTGGAAAAGATGTAGAGTTTGTTATAAGTGGTGAAGAGACAGAGTTAGATAAAACAGTAATAGAGAGAGTTTCTGATCCTTTACTTCATATGCTAAGAAATTCGATTGACCATGGGATTGAACTTCCAAAAGAGAGAGAAAAAAATGGAAAGTCTCCTAGGGGAAGAGTAGACTTAAGGGCATATCCTGATGCAGGTAGTATAGTTATAGAGATAGAGGATGATGGAAAAGGGCTAGATAAAGAGAAAATTTTAAGTAAAGCAGTCTCAAATGGACTTGTGAGTGAGAATGCTAATTTAAGTGATGAGGAGATTTATAAACTTATTTTTGCCGCAGGACTCTCTACTGCTGATAAAGTTTCTGATATCTCTGGTCGCGGTGTTGGTATGGATGTTGTAAAAAGAAATATAGAAGATTTAAGAGGAAGTATTGATATTGAATCTGTTTTAGGACAAGGGAGTAAAATTACTATTAGATTACCACTTACTTTAGCTATTATAGATGGATTTTTAGTGCAGGTAGGTACTACGAAGTATATTATTCCACTTGAAAATATTAAAGAGTGTATCGAGCTTACCGAGACTCAAGAGTTGGAGATGGGTGAAAATGAATTTATAAATCTTCGTGGTGAAATGTTACCTCTTTTAGATATTCGCGAGTTATTGCAAGAGGATGGAAGCCTCACTAGTCGTAAAAATATTGTTATAGTTTACTTTGGCAATAGAAGTGTTGGACTTTTAGTAGATGAGTTACTTGATGAGTACCAAACTGTAATAAAATCACTTGGCTCAGTATTTCATAATCTTTCTGGAATAAGTGGTGGTTCTATTTTGGGGAGTGGTGAAATTGCCCTTATCTTTGATATTCCTCGATTAATAGAGATGGAAAAACTCAAGGGGAGTGTAATGGATGATTAGTGATATAGATGAATTTGACTTTGACTTTGACTTTGATGAAGATGATTCACTTTTTGTTATAGGTGATGCACAGCAGTATCTTTTTTTTCAATCTGGAGTGAATACTTATGCACTAGATGTGAGTCATGTCTCTGAGATGATAGAGTATCAGGCAGTTACTAAAGTTCCCATGATGCTCCCTTATGTTAAAGGGGTTACAAACATAAGGGGAACCATTGTAACCGTTATCGATCTTTTAGAACGTTTTGGTCATGGTAGTACAGTTATTGGTCCTAAGACATCGTTAGTGATTGTAAATGGCATAGCTTTAATTATTGATGAAGTACATGATGTATGTAGCATTATAGAAGAGAATATTAAAGAGCCTTTAGATTTTGGTTTTAAACTAGAACCTCGATTTATTAAAAACATGGCAAAATACCAAGAGTCTCACATTGCTATTTTAAACTGCTCTGAGATTTTAAATATTTCAGAAATAGCACAACTTAAAGGGAAATAATGCACACATTTAGCTTTGATGAAGAGTTTTTTTATGAAGATAATGAAGATGATGAACTAGACCTTTTTAAGCTTGTCTCAACCGATTCAAATGATATGAATCAGTATCTTCTTTTTAAAGGTTCTTCTTCTGAGTGGTATGCTATGAATGTATCAAAAATAGAAGAGGTTATTATTTTTGACAAGAGTATACAAATTTCCCGCAATAATGATAGTGAAAATATGATTATTGGTACAGCTGATATTAGAGATAGTATGATACCTCTTATCTATTTTGATGCATGGTATGGAAATGAAGTTTTATTAGATGAGGAGTATAATCTTGTTATTTTAGCAAACTATGGGGGGCACAAATTTGGAATAATTGTGCAAGAAGTTTCTTCTATTAGCATTATAGAAGCTGACTCAATGACAGACAACTCTCAAAATAGTCTTAAATCTACATTTATATCTAAAATAATGATTGAATCAAAAAGTGAAATGTGCACCATCTATGATGGAGATAAAATGCTTTTAGATATTTTTGACTCTGTAGAACAACATACAAACTATAATTTCAGTGAAGAGGTGAGAGTTTCTCTTAAAGATAAAATAATATTTTTTGCAGATGATAGTCACTTTGTTCGTTCACTGGTAGAAGGACTTTTTAAACATCTTGGGTGTAACTATAAAATTTTTAATGATGGTTTGAATGTATCCAATTATTTAGATTCTCATCCAAAAGAGAAAGTTGACTTATTTATAACGGACTTAGAGATGCCTAATATGGGTGGAAGAGAGTTGATTAGTAATATACAAGGTCGAGAAGAGTATAAAAATATAGCAATATTGGTTCATACAAATATGTCTAATAGTGCGATGCAAACAGAGCTTGTAGAAGCTGGGGTTACAGATATTATTGCTAAAATAAATATGAAAGAACTTGGAAATTCAATAGTCTCTATTTTAAGTAAATCATTATGATAAAAATAACAAAACACGAATATAAAAAGTTTATTGCTCTTATTTTTGATGAGATTGGAATCTCTTTTAGTGAGAATAAAGAGTCACTTTTAGAGTCTCGTTTTTATACAAGAATTTTACATTATAATTTTCACTCTTTTTTAGAGTATTATAATTTATGTTTAGAAGATTATAGTGAACGAGTTGAGATGTTAAATCTTATAACAACAAATGAAACATATTTCTTTCGAGAGTTTGAACATTTTGAGTTTTTAAAGGAATTTTTACTCTCTTATAGCAGTCCAAAAAAGCTTAAAATTTGGAGTGCTGCTGCTTCTGTTGGAGCAGAAGCATACTCTGTTGCTATGTTATGTGATAGTATTTTACCTACAAATAGATGGGAAATCTTTGGTAGTGATATTAATAGTCATGTTATTAAAAAAGCTCGTATGAGACTCTATCCCCTAAGGTGGGTAGATAAAATTCCTTCAGGTTTAAGGCAAAAGTACTGTTTGAAGGGAAAAGGTAGATATGAAGGAATGTTCTTAATAAATAGAGAATTAGCAAAAAATGTAAAATTCCAAACGAATAATCTCTTAGAAGCAAATAGTGATGTAGGTGTTTTTGATATAGTTTTTTTACGGAATGTTCTTATTTACTTTAATAATACAATAAGAGAGCAAGTGATAGAGAATATTTTGAAAAATATGAGAGTTGGAAGTTTACTTATTATTAGTCAGACTGAAAATCTAAATGGTATTAATATAAAATCTTTAGAACAAGTTCATGGATCTGTTTTTAAAGTTGTTGCGTAAAGAAGGAGTAAAGAATGTCAGAAGTATTTGTAACAGAAGAGTTTTTAGATACCTATGAGGGTGAGGTTATGTTCTTATCTCAGGATTTAGAGGAGTTAGAAAAGAAGATACGTACACATCACTTTGAGCAAGAGGATATAGAGTTGTTATCGCAGAGTGTAGGGGATGTGCATGATGTATTTCTCTCATCGACTTATACACAGCATATAGCACCAATTTTTAAAGATTTTGCAGAGTTTATTCTTTCAATGAAAATTCAAAAGATACTTTCACATAAAAATTCTTTGACATATCTTTGTGCAATTATTGTAGATATCGATACATATATAAATCAATATTTCGTAGATAGACTCTTTAGTGATGTTTATCTTTTTCAGGATTCTTTGAAAAATTCTATTCATTTTCTACAAAAAAGTTATGAGTGTGAAGAGGGAAGTTGTGAAGATCAAGATGGAAGTGAGCTCTTGTTTCTATGACAAAAGTTTTTGTAATAGATGACTCTTTAACTGTACGTAATGGTTTTAGAACTTTATTAGCGCAGATGGATGATATTGAACTCATCGGAGATGCTCAAAATCCTATAGATGCATTAAAAGTATTTAGTAGGGTTGGACTTCCTGATCTATTTATACTTGATATAGAGATGCCTAAGATGGATGGTTTGACTTTTTTAAAAAAGATAAATGAACAGAGGCCTACACCTGTTATAATTTGCTCAACACTTGTTTCTCATGGCTCTAGTGCACTTATAGATGCTTTGCGTTTAGGTGCTTCAGATGTTATTGAAAAGCCAAAAACAGAATTAAATGAACTTTTCTTATCCTATAAGGAAGAGCTTCAGGCTAAAATTTATGCAGTTGCCCATGCAAAAATAAATTATAGAGATAACCTTGATCTCGATGAGCCTAGTATTACAAAAAAAACAATAGATGATGTAGCAAGTGCTAAGATAGTTGCTATAGGCTCTTCTACAGGGGGAGTACAAGTGTTAGAAGAAATTTTCACCCACTTGCAACCTCCTCATAGTGCAATAGTAGTAGTGCAGCATATACCAAAGGGATTTTCAGCTTCATTGGCAAAACGCCTCAATGATATTTGTCCAAACTCAAGGGTTAAAGAAGCAGTTGAAGGTGATTTACTTTGTGATAATTCTATATATATTGCACAGGGTGGTATGCACCTTGAAGTTGAAAAAAGAGCTTTAAAATATTATTTACGATTAAAAGATTTTCCAAAAGTAAATTCTCATAAGCCAAGTGTTAATGTTCTTTTTAACTCTGTTGCAAAAGTAGCAAAGGCGAATTCTATTGGATTTATCCTTACTGGTATGGGGGATGATGGTGCATTGGGATTAAAAAATATGCAAGATGCTGGTGCAAATACATATGTTCAAAATAAAAAAACAGCTACTGTCTATGGTATGCCAAAAGTTGCATGGGAGTTGGGAGCTGCAAAAAAAGAGCTCTCCATTTATGAGATTATAAAAACAATAAACAAAAGTTTAAAGTTTTAGATAGAGTTTAAGTGTGCCTTGTGTTGTTGTAAAGTTGAAACTAAAGTACTCTTTTAGTTGAAAATCTTCACTTTTAATAATTGCAGGTGGTGTGAGATCTACTTTTACACTATTTGCACTTAATTTTACTGCAATATTTCCGAGAATAACATTAACAAATTCACTAATAATATCAAGAACCATCTCATCTACACTCTCAAAGTCCATTTTTAAAAATTTTTGAGAAATAGCTAATGCTACAGGGTCCTCAGGTTGAAGAGCAAAGTCCAAATGTATATCACCGCGCATTTTTTGGACAACTATAATACCATTGTTCTCACTCTCTTTTTCTACACTCACAAGTTTTATGTAGTCATGTACTATTCTTGGATAGAGTTTTTGTAAAACACCAATAGTCTCTTTTATAATGTTGTCTTTATCTAAAGCTTCTATCTTTTCATCAAGTGCTACAACCTCAATCTGCTGTAGTTCTTCAAAAAGTGCAAGCTGCTTTTCTAATTCTTGTTCACTTATAAACTCTTTAAATATAAGTACTTCACCGAAAAATACTTTCTCTTTTTTTTGTGTGACTAAAAGATACTCAATTTGCTCTTGTGTTAAAAGTCCAAGTAAAATAGATACTTCTCCAAATCGTTTATCTAAAATCCTCTGTTTATTGTTAATTGTTTCAGCATCTTTGAGGGTTAGAAGATTCTCACGAACTGCAATCTCTCCAAGAGAAAGATTTTTTTCTGACTGGTACTCAACAGCTTCTGTAAGCTGTTGTGCAGTGATAATCTCCTCGTCAAGTAAATAGTGTCCAAAAAATTTAATAGCCATGGTCTAACTCCTTAGATAGAATTCTGAACATGATTTGCTAACTCATCTTCATCAAAAGGCTTTTGTATAAATGCATTTGCACCAAGTTTTATAGCCTCACTTACTTTATCTTCAGTTCCTAATGAACTCACCATAATAACATTAGTACTTGGAGATTTCTCTTTTATCTCTTTAAGTGCAGCAATTCCATCTTTTTCAGGCATAACAACATCTAAAAGAACTAAATCAGGTTTGAATGTATCTATAAGGTCTACAGCCTCTTGACCATTATATGCATCTGCATATGTTATATCTGTAATCTCTTTTGCTGTTAATATTTTTTTTATTAGAAAATGTATTAGTTTCGCATCATCCACAATAAGTAGTTTCATCTTTTTCCTTTATTTTTTAATCAAATATATCAAATTCACGAAGATCAATAGAATCTTCTGCATTTGTTAACTGTTTTTGTAGTGTTGGGAGTATCTTCTCTGTTGTGTTTACAGATTGAAGTCTCTGTGAAGAGGCAGATTCTGGAAGTATAAAGAAACTCATCTGATCACTCTGATGGGTTGCTTGTAGACTTAGCTGCTCTGATGCACTTAGTAACTCCTGAGAAGAGAGTGCATTAATTTGGGTGACTTTATCAAGTTCATTCATTGCTTGAGTAATCTGCCCTATACCAATATCTTGCTCTTTTGCAGCTGTTGCTATCTGTTTAATTAATTTTGCGGTCTCTTCGATTTTTGGAACAACACTCTTTATCATCTCTCCTGCTTCAACAGAAACAATAACACTCTCTTTTGTAATTCTACTTATCTGTGTAGCTGCTACTTGTGAGCGTTTTGCTAGTTTTCTTACTTCAGCAGCAACTACTGCAAATCCTTTTCCATGTTGTCCTGCTCGAGCCGCCTCTATCGCAGCATTAAGGGCAAGTAGGTTTGTTTGATAAGCGATATCTTCAATAACCTCAATTCTTGTTGCAATAGTATGCATAGCATCCACTGTTTTGGCAACTGCTTCTGCTCCTTTGAGTGACAATTCTGCTGAGGATTCCGCTATAGAGTTTGTGAGTGTTGCATTTTTCGATGTCTCACTCACAGCACCACTCATCTCTTCTATGGCCGCTGTTGTCTCCTCTAGTGAAGATGCTTGTTGGATAGCACCTTGTGAGATAGATTGGCTAGAACTATTTACCTCTGATGCTGAGAGTTGCATCTGTGTTGAGCCTATATTTATGTCATCAATAATGTTAGAAAGCTTGTCAACTAAATCATTAATGGACGATTTTACAATACTGAAATCACCAAGGTAGTTCCCTGTAATTCGTGTGCTTAAATCACCTTGACTAATAGCATTCAGGGCTTCTCCTGACTCAACAAAAAGTTTTTCTATAGTGTGCGCAATATTATTAGTAGATTCCTTTAGCTCCAAGAAAAGACCATCATACTCATTCTCTATTCTTGCTTTGAGGTTTCCTTTTGAAATCTCTTCAAGAACTTTTGTTATGTCTTTTCCAATTTGTTCTTCAAATTTATCCATTAAATTGTTAATAGAGACAATAAGTGTTTTGATCTGAGGATTTTCTGTTGTTGTTTCAACTCGTGTATTCATAAAACCAGCTTCAGCTTTTGCTAAAACATCTACAGCTTCACCTGTACAGAGCATATCATGTTCTAATTCCGCTTTTATACTTATAAGATTATCATTTACCATTTTTGCTAAAAGACCAAACTCATCTTTTGCATCAATAGCAATAGGATTGGATTTATCTGTCTCTCTACGAATAAATTCAAAAAATGATTTTAGACCAACTTGAAAGTTATTTAATGATTTTAGAATATCACGAGATACGAAAAAGGCAATAATAAGAGTAAATAGAACAACTAGAATATTAATTATAAGATAAGTGTAATATTTATCATTTGCTAGATTCATCTTTTTTGTAGCCTGTGTTGATAGGTAGTGTACGAGATGATCATCTATCTCTTTAAGTGTATTGATCTTCGCTTGTAGTATATCGAATGCAGAGTCACTATCTATACCAAATTTTTTAGATTTTTTTGTTGCTAAAAGATAAAGATCATTCGCTTTGTTAATACTTTGAGAGTTTATTTTTTGCTCATAAAATGCTATATTTGACTCATCAGTCCTTTTTATAAAAGAGTTCATGTATCTATCTTCTTGTGCTTTAAGGGCAATAACCTTATCTTTTATTCCACTTGGATATATGTTTTTAATAAAAACATAGTTAAGTGTAGCTTCTTGTGCAGCAGCTTTCTCTTTCGCAAGTGAATATGCACTATACCCATTGAGTTCCATGGAAATTTTTGCATCAGTTGACATTTTTGCTATTTCAGCGATAGAACTTAAAAATGCACCATTTACATTCATAAAGTACTCTAGCATATCATTAAGAGAGATTGTAGCATTGTCGACTTCTTTGCGAACGGCATCAAGCTGTGTAAGTTGATTAAGAGTTTTTTCTATTTTAAGGCGAAATTTACTTGAGTATTTGCTCATATCTAAAGTACTTACAAGTGTTTGAAAAGTAGAGAGTTCTTTATCAACATTTTTTCTGTTTATACTGAGTTCCCTTGAAAATTTCTTACCATTAGATGCTAAGTAACCAGCACTTACACTTCTTTCACTCTGTAGAGAGTGTACAAGTGAGCTCATGCTTGTTGTAAAAAGAACAATTTTTTTTATGCTTTGCATATTGTGGTTTTCATCATAACTTTGCTGAATTAAAGCGGTTGAAAAATAAAGGAGCCCGAGGAGAGGAACAAGAGCAAGTATGGCCATTTTTATTTTAATTGAGATATCTTTAAAGTGTATCATTTATCTATTCCTTGACTTAGTTGTAGTTTAAAACCACTTAGCTATTTACACATTAGTGTGAACAACTAAACGGTTTCTTCCGTGTTCTTTTGCTTCATAGAGTGCTTCATCTGAAAGGGTGATCATATGCTCTAAGGAGTCAGCCTTGCCATAAAAAATTCCGCTTGACACAGTGTAAGAAAAGCTAGCCTGCTCTGTTTTAATAATGTTTGATTCAAAATAGCATCGAATTGCTTCAAATTTTTCGCTGAGATTATCGAGTGAAATATCTTCCATTAAAATACAAAATTCTTCACCACCAAAACGAGATATAAGATCACTGCTTCGCAAAAACTTATGTAAAACAACTGCTATCTCTTTTATGGCTAAATCACCAACATCATGGCCATATGTATCATTTATTTTTTTAAAAAAATCAATATCTAGCATAGCAACGGCAAGATTTTTCTTTTTTCTTTTCGCTTTTTCAACTATAGGTATACCACTTTCAAAGAAAAACCGTCTATTATAAAGTCCTGTTAAAAAATCTTTACTGGCAGTTTCACGACCTTGTCTAAAAAGGTCAATAAGTTCAAGGTTAACATTTATTCGTACAGCAAACTCTTCAGCTGTATAGCTTTTTTTAATGAAATCATTAGCACCGTGACGTAAAAATTCTGTAGCTATTTTACTGTTTTCATTCCCACTAAGAGCGATGATTGCTAATTTATCTTTTGGATATCTTTGGCGTAGTGCCATTGTTAATTCCATTCCATTCATATCGGGCATTTCATAATCAGTTACAACAAGTGGAATATGATGTTTTGACTCTTGAAGTATATGGATAGCTTCTTTTGCACTTTTAGTTTCAATGACATTAATATGAAGTGTTTCAAGCTGTTTTCGTGTATGTGAGCGCATTGATTTTGAATCGTCAACTACTAAAACATAAGAGTCATAGTTATGCAAAACTCGTTTTACACTTGTTACAATATAGTTAAGACTTTGTGGATTACTTTTCGTAATATACTCTACAATATCTTTTTCTAAAATAATATTTTTACTTGCTTGGTTAATGCCTCCAGTTAAAACGACTACAGGAACATTTTGAGCAATTAGAAGATCAATAACCTCTCCATTAGGAGCATCAGGAAGGGTAACATCTAAAACAGCGACATGAAAGTTATGTTTGAGGATAATTTTTTGTGTCTCGTTATAGGTTTCTGCTATAAGAATTTCAGCATCAATCTCAGTACAAGTTGCAATAGCACGCTTAACCATACTACGAATAAGACGACTATCATCAACAACTAAAATCTTTTTTTGAGTATCTTGCATCAGCTTGCTACATCCTAATATCACATTATAGTAATTAATTATAACTGTTAAATTTTAAAATGTCAATTATATGAAATATTTTTTGCTATTTTAGTTTTTGAGTAGAGTAGATTAAGGAGTTTTCTAAAGTTTAAAAAACCTTAGAAAAAATCCTTTATGGATTACATCATCCCTGGCATACCCATTTGAGGAGGCATTCCCGCACCTGCATCCATTCCTGCTGGAGCTTCTTCAGGTATCTCATAAATAGCTGCTTCTGTTGTAAGAAGCATAGATGAAACAGAAGT
>Ga0256838_1001007_pt1 | contig 14367 bp, 14 predicted proteins | sample 4571419metaG_FD_185978 | JGI IMG/M metagenome (GOLD analysis project Ga0256838, IMG submission 185978) | Hydrothermal vent microbial communities from Guaymas Basin, Mexico - 4571-419 | ecosystem: Environmental > Aquatic > Marine > Hydrothermal vents | place: Mexico: Guaymas Basin | collected...
GACCTCGACCCCATTGAGCTACTTAGAGCTCTCGTAGAAGAGCTCGTTGATGAAAAGTCTCATAACTCATGCTTCTTTCACATAAAGCGTGAGTATGAGATTCATTGTTTAAATAATAGACTCAGAGCTTTTGAATTATGTAAATTCATAGCTGAAAGGTTCTGGGTTAAAGGTCATAGACAGAACCTTTCAATGATCATAACAGGTGTTCTCTATAGACACTTCAAAGAGGACGTTGAAAAAGTCAGACAAGCTCTTGAGTCTATTATACCTCAGGACGACGAGGAAAGGAAGAAAAGGTTTGATCCTCTCAAGTATATTGTCAACAGGACAACCTATTATGGTATTCCAACTCTTAAACTTTATTTAAAGAAGCATTTCAATTATAAGCTTGATCTTTCTCAGTTTATTGAAGATTCTGATGGTTCTGATATAGTTATTGTCAAGCCTAAAAGGCTTTCAGAAAAGAGACCTACAAGCTATGAAGTTAAACAAATCATAGCTGTCACTCTTCTTGCTTTAACATTAAGAAATGACGTATGCACCTATGATGCTGAATCACAAGAGTTTGTTTTCAAGTTTAACACAGTTAAAGAATTTCATAGTTTCCTTAATGCATTCAAAGGTGGTAAAACTCCTTTGTCTCATAGAGCAGTAAGCATACATCTTGAAGAATTTGAGAAAGCTGGTTTAATTTCTGTTGAAAAAGAGCTTTACACAGACATGTCAACTTACACAACCTATAAAAGGCTTACTATAAGAATGCCTTTTGAAGTTTACTCTATGTTAAGACAATCAATAGCATGGAATGCAACTCAAAAGCATTTTACCATATATGCTCTTGGTAAAATTCTCAATGAAGGTAAAGTGCATGAGAAGATTGAAGGTAGAGTAGTTAAGGATGAATGTTTCAAAATGCTTTTCATATACACACTTAGAGAAGAAGATAAAGATCTCGTTAAAGAAGCTTTAGACGTACTTTCAGATAAACTCCAAGCATACTATGAAGAGCACAACATTAAAGATGCTGTCGATAATGTAAGAAGTTTCATTTTTGCTAATGCTGTTTCATGCTGGAAGTCAAGAGACTACATACTCAAACTTATGCATCTTCCAAAAGGAATCAAACCGATGTCGAAACAACATAGATATAAGCTTCTTTATAAACTATGGTTCATGCAGATAGATTCCGTTGCTTTCATAGTTGATGTGATTCGAAGTCTGATTCAACCAATCAATGCACATTCTCGACCAATAGCTGCATAAACTTCATTGTTGATTCAATGCAATATAACTTCATATAAACTACCAACCATTGTTGATACTGATGTTATATCCTTTGTTGCTTCCATTTCTTTATGCATATTCTAAAGAAACTAAACTTAATTCTTCATAATTTCAATGTTGATACAATTCTTAAGCTAGGTTAATTGTTGTTTCTTCAATAATTGAATGTTGATGTAGGTTCATTGTTGTTTGGAATGGTTATTGCATTACTGATTTTTGATTCTTTTTTATTTTCATTTCTCATGAATACTATAGGATATATACAGGTAAACCACGTTAAAATGAAACGGTTACTATTTTGATACTAATATGATTCAACAATGATTATTCAGTTTATGTTGATTAGAAACAATTGAATTTTGCATATGCACCAAGCATAGTGTTCATTAGATTAGACATTGCTAATAGATTGACCTCTATTTGTTAGTGAACTGTTATTGAACCTTAGAGCAAGAGGATATTAAGTATGGTCAACATTGTTCCAGGATTGATGGCACTTGGATCAAAAATTCTAGATATCATTGACAAACATGTACAAGATAAAGCTTTAAAACAAAAACTTTCATTAGAAATTCAAAGAGAGTATATGCAAAATGTAGCTAAACTTGAGCAACAGCTATTGAAAAGCCAAGCAGATATCATTGTATCAGAAGCAACAGGTCATAGTTGGTTGCAAAGAAACTGGAGACCAATAACTATGCTTGTTTTTGTATTCATTATAGCTAACAACTATATTCTTGTACCATATGGACAAGCATTTGGATTGCATGTACCAATCTTGAATCTTCCAGATCACGTATGGGAGCTAATCAAATATGGTCTTACAGGTTACATAGGAGCAAGATCTGTTGAAAAGATAACAACTGTTGCTGCTCAAACAAAAGTTGTTGAAAAGATAGCTAAACTTAAGAAAGAAATGGTTGAAGAACCAAAACGAGTTCCTAAAGTAAAAGATTTGACATTATCTCTTGAAAACGAGGAGGATTAATGCAATAATGAGCAAAAATCTTTATTCAAAACTTAAACAATCCAAAGGTTGGATTAAGATTCCAAACTCAACAGTAAGGATTAAATATCTTGGTAAGAGAGAGCTTGTTGTCAAGAAAAGATCATATTCCTTTGATACTTTTATGATTGAAGTAGATGGTAACAAATATGGAAGACTGTATGTCTATGTAGAAGGTAAAGAAGTTAAGCTTGTAGGAGCTGAATGGTTAAACAAGAAGACTCTTAAAAGAAACAAATCAGTTGTAGTTACCAAACCAAAGAAACACGCTACAACTGATGAATTTGCGAAACTGATTCTACTTTATGCTGCTGTGCTTCCTAAAATTAAGAAAAGGATTCTAAAAGAATCTGCAGATCTACCAAATCTTCAATTTGATAATCCATCTGATGATGAGAAACAAGGTTTTCTTGACAGATTAGCATTGAAGATAATTGAATTTATGCAAACTCCAAAAGGTCAAGTGATTACAATCTTTACAGCTTATTTGATTCCTCTTATGGTTATACTTGTTTTCTATTGGAAAACATTTGCTTTATGGTTAGCCGAAAAGAAAGCACAAGTTGTAGAATCTCAAATTGACAAAGAAATTTTCAAAGGACAATCAAAACATAAACCAGCTTTAGAAGAATATGCAGATCTTATTGATGCTATTGAAACTTTAACAACATCAGATCATCTTAATGGTGTACTAGTTTATGGAAGGCCTGGAACAGGAAAATCTTATGTGGTTAGAAGGACTCTATATTTCAACAAGGTTAAGCATGTAACTTTCAAAGGTGCTACAATGACTTTAAGGGACGTTATACATATCCTATATAAGTACAATTCTGGATATGTTATTGTCTTTGATGATTTTGATACAATACTCAAAGATGAAGATGTTGTTAACATTCTTAAAGCAGCTGCAGATTCTTATAAGAAAAGAATCATTACATTCCCACAAGCTCAGTTTGCATCAACACAAGGGTCATCTGGTTGGTTAGTACCTGAAAGATTTGTATTTACTTCTAAAGTAATCCTCATTACAAATAAACAAAAGAAAGATATTCCAAAAGCTTTGCTTTCAAGATTCTATCCAGTTAGGATAGACTTTACATCAGAAAAGATTGTGAAAATCATTGAAAAGCTTATAGATTATGTAGCTCCTAATGTTGAAAGGAAAGTAAAACTTGAAGTACTTTCATTCTTAAAAGATGTGCAAAAGAAATGTCCATCTTTAGAAATTGATTTCAGAACCTTTGAAGCAGCTATTGATTTGAAGCTTGCAAAACCTGATAGATGGCAACAAGCATTCAAAGAGATTTATTGTGAATAGAACAGCTTATGATAACATTAGAAAAATAAAGTGAGGATAACTAACTATGACTCAAAAGGAATATCAAAGATTGAAAGCATTTCTTACTCTATGTATGGTCAAGTCAGATGGATCTATGACTAAGTTTGCAAGAAAGTATGCTATCAAGAAATTTGAAGATTTCTATGCTTTCTTTAAAGAGCTAAAACAGAATCTTAAGAAGGATCGTGAAGGATTTGCATTTGGTATGATGAAAGATATGGCTAAAACTTATGTTGGCCGTGTATGGAGAAGAATGCCTGGAAAGTCACCTGAAGAAAAGGTGTTTAATGCTTGGTCTGTAACTCTTGATTACATAGCATTAGCTCTTGATAATTTGAAGATTCTTCAGAAAGTGCTAAGGCAAATGGATACAGAAGGAATTGAAAAGAAACACCTCAAAGAGTCTGTAGAAACTTCTAAGAAAGATTACCTTACAGAAGATGCTATTAAGAAACTAATTAAAGCTTTAAGATTGCACACATAACAAAAAAAAATGATAAAGAAGGTAAGGCTCTAGGATCATTATAGAGAAGGTCCTAGAGCCTCATTTTCCATCCAGCATGTTAGAAGTCTGTACTAGTTCGATTGTTTAGCATGATTAGATGTATCCATTAACATAAACATCTAAGAACTCTCTTATGAACCAAATTAAAGGAGGAATTATGAAACCTACATGAAGCATTTACATTAAGAAAATCATAGTTGCAGTTAAACTATAAGAACCAACTCTCTGCAGTCAGGAGAGTTGGTTATCAGTTATTGAATCGAATGAAACTTTCAGAAGCAATTGAATTTAAGAAACTTAAAGACTACATAGCCAACCCAGGCAAGTTCTTTACAGAACTTGTCAGGTTGGCAAAGGGCAGTTACCGCGTACCTGCATTCCAGAGATTCATATTTTCTAATTGAATTTCTGGTTTAAGGTACGCAAAGAAAGCTTCTTTCAGCAGATTTGTTTGCAACCTTGTTTTCTAAAGTTTTCCATTGTTGCAATTAGCAAGTCATAAACTGTTTCTGGTGAATTATTTACTCTCTTAATGAATTCATTCCAACAATAAGTTAAAAAGCAAACCAAGTATGATTGAAGTTTCTTTGGTAGTGATTCAAAATCTCCAACATACTTAACACCACTGTCATACCAAACGGAACAAACATTGATGTTTCTATAGATCACCTTGATTCTTGGTTGATGTTTATGTTGCGTAAGATACACATTTAGCTTATATCGATCAGATTTTTTGTCACCAAGTCTTACAGAAACAGCAAACTTGCTAAAATTCTTTAATATGACTGGAAGTTTTGATTCTAGTTTTGGATTGTTGTTGAATAGCAAGTAAGTCATAACCTTTCTGTAATCTATCAGTTTCATGTTGCCCTCCTTCATTTCTTCTTTCAAACAAAATAAAACATTCAGGTTTCAGTGATATATAAATGGAACATCAACCAGAAACCAAATTTGTTAATGGAGATTGAATACGATGTACAGCTTAGCATTTGAGAAAGCTTTTATGTTTATACTGAAGTGGGAAGGTGGATATGTTAATGATCCAGATGATCCTGGTGGTGAAACAAAGTATGGTATAAGCAAAAGACAATATCCAGATCTTGATATCAAAAATCTTACTATTGAACAAGCAAAAGAGATCTACTGGAAAGATTATTGGTTAAGAGGAAAATGTGATAAGATTGAAGTTTCAAGTCAAAGATTAGCATTCTTACACTTCAATTATTGTGTTAATACGGGCATACCAAGAGCTGGTAAGTTTCTACAAAAGGCTCTAAGAAGGTCAGGTTTCAATGTTGTAGTTGATGGTGTTATTGGACAGAAAACATTAGAAGCTTTAGAGAATTCAAATAAAGATTTAGTTTATGAAGCTTATAACAATCAAGCTACACTCTACTACACAAGATTGGTGCAAAAACGTAGAGTTCTTAGAAAATTCTACTTTGGTTGGATGAATAGAGCAACAGATGCTTATCTATTTGGTTTAACTGAGTTTGAAACTCAAATGAACTTATGATAGAGTTAGCCAATAAAATATTACGAGGAGATAATCAGATGACAACACTCAAAGGTATTCTTGAAGCAATCATACCAGCAAAACTTAGAAAGTTTATATCAAGAAAATCTAACAGAGAGAAGCTTTTTGAGAAATGTGGTGAAAAAGCTTTTCTTATGCCAAATGAGCTTAAATTTCCTGTTATGAATCCTAACTGTGAATACGACTGCTCCCTTCTTTTTGCAGCTTATCTGAGAGCTAGAGAATGGCATTACGATGACATAGCTGAAAAAGCTGCAGAACTTTTTAACAAACTTGATTGTGCTAAAAAAGATTGGTCGTGAAATAAGAGAGGAAGAATAACAACCATTGTTTTAGAACTATTCTATAGGATGAATGCGGAAAGCCTAAAGGGTCAAGATTATGTGTGACCCTTTAGGCTAACTACTTTTTGACTTATGATTACGAAAAAACAATAAGAGGTAGTGTATAATGGGCAATGTTGTATTTGTACCAGGGCAACAGATCAGAACAGCTGAACCTTTCCAAACTATATATGCAACTGGAATTAGGCTTATATCAACAGGATTTGATGAAGCTAATAATTGTGTTTTATCTTGGTTAAGAAAACCACCATTTGAAAAGGTAGGAGATAAACTTAGAATATATCCATTCGTTGCAATAGTAGACCATACATTTATTTTAGTTGGAAAACTTGATGATTTAACAAGCTATCAAGAAACTTCTTTAGTTGATACAAGTAAGATAAACTACGTATATCTAACGTATGAATGGAAACAGTCAAAAACTGTAGATCCAGCAAAGATTATAGTTTCAACAGAATCTATTGAAGATGCTCTGTTTCTAGGTTCTGTAAAACCTGATGGAAGTATTGATATAGTTGATGATATTTCTTTTGCAATGCATGCACAAACCTACTTTAGCTTTGATAACTTTGATAAATCTGTAGAAGATGGTATGGTTGTCCATTTTGATAAATCAGGTAAAGCTTATCCAGCTACTAGCAAAGATAAAAACAAGATCGTTGGTATTGCAGATTTAAAACGTAAAAGAATTATCACTTCAGGTATCGTGAAAACAAACTTGACAGCTGATCCAGGTTCTTACGTATATCTATCTGAAACAGAACCAGGTAAACTTACAACTTCAAAGACTTCTGTGATTGTAGGATTGTTATTGGTTGATGGTTACGTTCTGCTTGGTACATTTGCATTTACTTCTTCATCTACTTCTTCATCAACATTTGAAACTACGAATGTTACTCTAATCGAAACTCCAACAATAGTACAACCAAAAGATGGAGAAACAGATTTTTCTGGTGCTATAAAATCATCAGCATACAAACCTACAAATCTTTTCTATGGAAAACATGAAGCATCTGACTGGGAAATAGCATCAGATCCAGACTTCAAAAATATCGTAGAATCTTCTTATGATGATAAAACGAATTTGACATCCTACCAACCACAACATCTTGATCCTGATACTACTTATTATGTGAGAGTAAGATATAAATCTGATAATCATAATTCTGAATGGTCTAGTCCAGTTGAGTTTACAACAGCTAGTGCTAGCATAGAAACACCTACATTATCAACATCTGATTCTGGTACATTGTATCCAACATTCAAACTTACACCATTCAAAGCTAATGGTTATTCCGATAACTGGAAGAGTACAGATTGGCAAATAGCTACTGATCCAAAATTCAACAACTTGATACTTAGTTATACTGAAACTAATCCATCAAAACAAGATACGTTAACAATTGATAGTGACATACTTGATGTTGATTCAACCTATTATGTAAGAGCAAAGTATAATGGAGATAAAGGTCATTCTTCTAATTGGTCTAATGTGCTTGAGTATAACACAGCTAAATATCAGATCGAGTACACAATTCCATCACAAGAAAATGAACTTTCTACAGTAGAAGATGATGTTACTCATGATGGTGGTAGAGTATTCGATATAACTAAGTATACCTTGAATGGAACAGTTACTCATGGAACACTCACAATATCTGGAATGCATTTTGCTTGGAATCTACCAGAAGTTGACAAGGATACAAAAGCTACAATCACCTTATGGGTAACTAGAAATTCAGATAGCAAAATTGTTACTGATAAATCTTCTAAACAACTTACTATCAAAGATGTATCACTCGTATCTGATTCAGCTGTAAGTGTATCTAATTTCAAAGATAATACCGAATATAATGATGGTTGGGATTTAGATGCGTAGTAAAAAACTATCGTTGATTTGGAGGCTTGAACATGAAAGCATTGAAAGATAATGCAAAATGGGTTTCTAAAGTTTTCAAACAAGAATCAAGTGAACCAGATTGGAAAAAGGCAAAAGTTAATTTAGTTTGCAAACCTACTAAGGTAAAAATTCTAGAAGCTACTACTGATTATTTCACTTATAAAAATGATAAACTTGAAGTTGGTCAAAAGATACTAGTAAGAGAAGGCTCAGATATAAAACCATTAACTGTAAATAAGATTGAAGAAACTACAGGAAGTGTTGAGTATTATATGGCTGTTGGTGATAGTGGTAATGATGATTATCTTCATGGAATAACAACTGATTCCAATGGTAATGTATTTGTAAGTGGATATGTTAATAAATCTAGTTATGATTCCTACATAGCTAAATTTGATAATAACCTGAATTTAGTTAAACAGATAATTATTGATAGTGGTGACCATGATTCTATTTATGGAATAACAACAGACTCCAATGGTAATGTATTTGTAAGTGGTATTTCTAATGCTGATTTCTACATAGCTAAATTCGATAATGATTTGAATTTAATTAAACAAATAACTATTGATGGTGGTAAAAATGATTATCTCTTTGGAATAACAACAGACTCCAATGGTAATGTATTTGTATGTGGATATACTGATAGTGATTCCAACTGGGATTTCTACATAGCTAAATTTGATAATGATTTGAGTCTAATTAAACAAGTAACTGTTAATACTAGTGGGTTTGATTATCTTCTAGGAATAACAACAGATTCTAATGGTAATATATTTGTATGTGGACATAATGGGGATTTCTATATAGCTAAATTCAATAACGATTTAGACCTTATTAAGCAAGTGATTATTAATGGTAACAGTCAAGATTATCTTCTAGGAATAACAACAGATTCTAATGGTAATGTATTCGTATGTGGATATACTAATAATGGTTCTAATAATGATTTCTATATAGCTAAATTTGATAACAACTTAAACCTAATTAAACAAGTAACTATTGACGGTGGTAATGATGATCAGCTTTATGAAATAACTACAGACTTTGATGACAATATATTCGTATGTGGATATATACATAATGGAACCAATCATGATTCCTACATAGCTAAATTTGATAACAACTTAAACCTAATTAAACAAGTAACTATTGACGGTGGTAACAATGAAGAACTTCGAGATATAACAACTGATTCTAATGGAAATGTATTCGTATGTGGATGGATTGGTAGTCGAAATTTCTACATAGCTAAATTCAACAATAATCTAGATCATCCTAATTCAGTAACAGTAGGTTCTTACACATTTAACTTCAATGAACCAAGTTGGCCTGCTGTTGAACAAAGTTGGTCTCCTAAAACCCAATCATGGGCACCAACAACTCGAAGTTGGTCTCCTACAACTAAATCATGGGGACCACAAGAAGTATCTTATACTTGGGATAAAGGCTCTTACACAGTTACAGAAAATGTCCATAAAGTAGATATATCTTCCCTTAATCTCAAAAATCCACCATCAGATATATACAAAGAAAACAGCATAAGAGTAGAATTTGTATTTGAAGATACTTATGAAAGATGCACTTGGAAAGATTTAGATGTTACTTCTCAGGTAATCAAAACTGGAAACAATTATGTAGTCGTTAGAGAGTTAGATAAGGATTTAGTGAGATCTGGAGATGTTATAAAGGTTAATGATGAAGATAAGGAAGTATCAAAAGTTGAAGTTATGAAGGAACTTGGAACATTTGTAGTTGGTGATAGTGGTAAAAATGATTATCTTCGAGATATAACAACTGATTCTAATGGTAATGTATTTGTATGTGGGTATACTGATAATGGACCTAATTATGATTTCTACATAGCCAAATTTGATAATGATTTAAAACTAATTAAACAAATAGCTATTGATGGTGGTAATGATGATCATCTCTATGGAATAACAACTGATTCTAATGGTAATGTATTTGTATGTGGAAATACTAGTGATGATTTCTATATAGCTAAATTTGATAATGATTTAAATCTGATTAAACAGATAACTATAGATAGTGGTGGTAATGATGATCATCTCTATGGAATAACAACTGATTCTAATGGTAATGTATTTGTATGTGGATATACAGGTTCTTATTATGATTTCTACATAGCTAAATTTGATAATGATTTAAACCTTATTAAACAAGTAACCATTGATAGTGGTAAAGATGATTATCTTCAAGGTATAACCATAGATTCCAATGGTAATGTGTTTGTATGTGGGTATAAAGGTTCTAGCTGGGAATTCTACATAGCTAAATTTGATAATGATTTAAACCTTATTAAACAAGTAACCATTGATAGTGGTTATGATTATCTTGAGGGAATAACAACTGATTCTAATGGTAATGTATTTGTATGTGGGTATACAGGTTCTTATTATGATTTCTACATAGCTAAATTTGATAATGATTTAAATCTGATCAAACAAATAACTATTGATGGTGGTAAACATGATTATCTCTATGGAATAACAACTGACTCCAATGGTAATGTATTTGTATGTGGGTATACTGATAATGGACCTAATTATGATTTCTACATAGCCAAATTTGATAATGATTTAAAACTAATTAAACAAATAGCTATTGATGGTAGTGATAATGAAGAACTTTACGGAATAACCACAGATTCTAACGGAAATGTATTTGTATGTGGACATACTTATTCTAGTAATTGGGATTTCTACATAGCTAAATTCAACAATAATCTAGATCATCCTAATTCAGTAACAGTAGGTTCTTACACATTTAACTTCAATGAACCAAGTTGGCCTGCTATTGAACAAAATTGGCCTCGTAAAACCCAATCATGGACATCAACAACTCGAAGTTGGTCTCCGCAACTTGTTTCATTTACACCTAATGAAGTAGATTATCATTATGATAGAAAAAATACTGGAGAAATCAAAATCATAACAAAAGAAGAACTCACTTCAATAACAAAGGTAGTTATACCTAGAAATACAAAACCTCTTGAATCTCAAACTTATTCATACAATTCAGATTGGATAAACATATCCTACAAAGATGTATCTAAGAATGCTAGATATCTAAGATTAGTCATCAATGGTGATAAAGATGTTTATGTTGATAGATTTCAAGTTGATTTATGGATTGATTAATCTTTACTTTGGTGGGTTCTTCCCACCATTTTTCTATTCTGCGATCTAAGGAGGATTACAATGAAATTCAAAATTAGGAAAAAACAAGTAAAACCAGGTTTATTCAAGAAACTAGTAGTAGAAGAACCTGGTGAGTTACCTTTAACAAAGAAAGGTAGAATGAGATATAGAGTTAACAATGAAGTATTCGACTTACATGATAGTGTTGCTGATAATGCTAAAGCAATTTCATTGATTTTTGCTTTGCTTTCTAGAATTTACGAAGCACTTCCTGCTAATACTAAAAATAGAATTTCTGCTGAAGATAGAGCCATGATTGAATATGCTTTTCAGAAATATCATTCTATTCAAACTAGAGCTGATGTTGAATTTGCTGTAAGTGGTGGTAAGGAGCTAATTGACAGAATAATGGAAAGGCAAAATAAAGTTGGTCAGTTATTCAAAGAAATTTATGGTGTTGAACCTAAGAAAATAGAAGGAACGGAATAACTATACTTAACCTTTGAAGGGAGGCGTTATTATGAATGCTCCTGATATCATAGTAGATATCGTTATATTTTCAATAGGTTTCGTTCTTGGGACTCTTGCTTATAAGAATCATGTTACTATAAAGCATGAACTGAAGGAAGATCTTGAAGCAATTAAAACGAAACTAAGCAAATTAGAATCTAAGATTGAAGATTCTATAAGAAAGAAATTGTAAGATTTCAAGTATAGAAAGCAAAAAAAAAAATGACCCATGGTCCAACTTTCTCTGGACCATGGGTCATAAATCTTTACTTCTTCACGATTCGCAACTTCTTAGCTACGTTTTCAACATCCTTGGTGTCTTTAGCTATTGTAATACCAGCTTGTTGAGCTTTATATTGCTCGATAATAGATTCTAATTCTTTATCAAACTCCTTATCTTCTGAAAGCATAACAATTTTATCTTTGTTAATTTTAACAGGGTTACTAATCTTACCAAAGGGATGTACAGGAATCATTTGAGTATTTCCTTGTGGTCCAGGAACGATAGCAAATGCATTGTAGACTTCTATCCATCTGTCTCCTTGAGTCATTATTTCTGCTACTATGATTCCTGGTTGTGAATCAAGTTGGATTAAGTAAGCCATGTTAAACCTCCTTGTATAGTTGTTTTTCAAGTATGATTATTTCTCGAAATGCATGACACATTCTTTTCGCAATGACAAAAGATGTTTCTGCTAAATAATCTACAATATCTCTATATGTCCTAGAAAACCACACTTCATATCTCGGATAGATCCATCTATACCATAACCAATCTAAGAAGAAGTTAGTTTTATAGTGTTGTTGATTGACATCAATAATAATCACTTTACCACCAGGTTTTAAGATTCTTTCAAATTCAAAAAGCAATCTTTGAATATCAGGCATATGATGCAATACATTTCTCATTCTAATGAAATCTACAGAATTATCTGGTATATCTAAGATTCTATAGACTGATTTATCAAAATAGAAGTCACAATCCATTGTTACGTCACACGTATACCAACCAGGTTGAGGATTGTAACCGCTTCCAAAATCAAGCTTAAACATAGTTCTCTTGCTTAATTAAAGTTTTCAAGTTATTAGATTCACTCACAAGGTTTTCATTCAGTGGTGATAGTTTTATGAATACACAATCAGGATCAAACTGTTTTCGTAACTCATTAACATCAAATGGAGTTTTCTGAGATAAAGTAAAGTTTAATGTAATCTTCCACTTTCTTGGATGTTTGTAATAGAATTCTTGTGCAAGTTTATTGATCTCTGAATTGTCCATAACTCTTGGAGTTTGTAACCATCTCCTAAAGTTCATATCTGTAGAATGAATTGAGAATTGTAATTCAAGAAAGTCATGATCTGATAACTCATCTTCAAGTTTCATTAATTCATGAACAAGATCTTTTGATTCAGGAATTCCAATTGTTGAAATCTGAACTCTTGCTTCTGGAAACTTATGTTTCAGTTTTCGTATAGCATTAACTACGTTTTCGATATTCAAGGATGGCTCACCCATCCTTGTAAACAGGATCCTGAATAATTTAGGCTTACTTTCAAAGTAATCATAGTTAAATAGGTCTTTTGTCACCTTTAATGCAAAATCAACTTGTTGGACAATTTCATCATCAGTTAAGTTTCTCCATCCATGTTTTCTAGTTACAGCATTTACTGCACAAAACTTACACATAATTGGGCAACCAGATTGTGTTGAAACACCTACCATATTCTTTTCATGGAAGTAAGTTTTCGTAAAATCATAGGATAGTATTGCATTCGTAGTTCTTTTGTTATTGAAACCTCTCAATTCCGTATGTAAAGGAAGGCATGTGTTTGTGCTCTCAATAAGTCTTCCATCTGACAACCTGATTGCTGCTACCCAACCATTGGTAAACTTTCTGATTTTAACAATTTCCATTTCTTTCCCTCTTTGATTATAGTTTAGATTGAATAACCAAGTCAAAATTATCGACAATCTTTCCTGTTGGAAGAATGATATAGTTATTGTAATCATAACTATCTAAATGCTTATAGATCCAACATCTGAACTTTCTTTTGTTATCAATGATTATATGTTGAAACTTATGTCTTATGATTTCTGCATCAGAGTATCCAACAACAAATCTTACAATTTTATCAGTAACATCTTCAACAATCTTGTTTCTCAGATCTTCACAAAATGTAAGTTGAATTTTATTGCTTGCACAAAAATCGTAAACATACCTAAGATTTTCTAAGCTTTGATGAGCAAAACAATTAACCCTTACAGTAAAGAATCCACTCTTTGCAAGATACTTGAGTTTGTCTTCCAGTTTCTTATTCTTACCGTGTAAACTAAACGATAAATGAGTTATGCCATACAAAGCCAATGACTCATAATCGTTAACATCTGCATCACCATTGCTTGTGATAGATTTCCTGAAAACTTGTGGATAGTAATAATCAACCAATTTTGCAATTTCTCGTAATTTTTCCATATCAATTGTAACCTCACCACCTTGGATTGTTACATAGATAGGAATGAAGTTCTTAGTAAACTTCAAATAATCTAAACATTTCTTTAATGTTTCAGTATCCAAGTATGGTGATTCTTTAGAAGCTTGATAACAAAACTTGCAATTTCTATTACATTGATAAGTAGCAACAATTCTCAATCCTTCTTTCATGTGACCCTCGAAAAAGGTTGTGGGGATCTGGAGAAGACTTAATCTCCAGATCCCCGATATCAGTTATTCATTCTCTGCTTCAGCAATGATACTAAGTTGTCCACATGCAGCT
>Ga0256838_1001008_pt1 | contig 14364 bp, 8 predicted proteins | sample 4571419metaG_FD_185978 | JGI IMG/M metagenome (GOLD analysis project Ga0256838, IMG submission 185978) | Hydrothermal vent microbial communities from Guaymas Basin, Mexico - 4571-419 | ecosystem: Environmental > Aquatic > Marine > Hydrothermal vents | place: Mexico: Guaymas Basin | collected...
AGCCCTCAATGAGGCTTCTCAGGTCGCCCCAGAGGTCACGTTTTCCTACGTAGAGCGCGGCCCTCGTCACGACGTTGTAGCCGCTCGTTGGAACCTCGGGCTTCAGGGCCTCGCGCCAGGCCTCTTCACCCGTCTCCCAGCCCTCGATTGACGGCATCGCGGAGAGGTTCCATAGGTGGTAGAGGTCATCAAAGCGGAGCATCTTGAGATACGCCCCGATAAAGAGCGACTGAAGCTCGCTTCCCTCGAAATACTTCATCAGCTCAATCAGAGCCTTTGCCATGACCGAGACGTTGGAAAAGGTAACACGGGTGTCAAGGTTCTCCCAGAAACGTGGACAGGAGTGGTTGGCGAGGAGCATGAGATAGTAGGCCCTGCCGAGCGGTAGGGCATCCCTATCGCCGTGGGCAGGCTCAAGCACGTAGTCGAGCGAGGTCTCCATGCCAAAGTAATCGTAGTAGTCCCTGAAGAAGATCCTCGCGTAGCGGACGAGGAACTCCTCGGGGTCGGCGTTAAGCTCTTTCAGGCCATTTAAAACGCCGAGCCTCACAGCCCTGTTGAGCTCGCCGAAAAGACGCGTGAAGGCGACCTTCCAGAGCTGGGAGATTCTTCTTCCGTCCACTTCCCTCGCGAAGACCCGCCCATCGGCCCTCCTGTAACCGAGCCAGCGCGAATCGCTCGTCTTTCCATCGAGGCTCAGGTCAAAGTAGTCACTCCATGAGGAATAGTCCTTGACCCCCATCTCAAAGGAGCACTCGCCTTCGACACGCTTGAACTCGCCGGAGAGCTTCCTCCTCACGAACTCCATCGCCGAGACTCTCTCGACGCCGTTTTCCTCAAGTCCCTCCATCCAGGCGGTGAAGCGGTCGAGCTGGGCAGGATTGCCGAGGAGGCTCTCAAGGTCGCTGGCTGTGAAGATCAGGTAAGGGACGCCGAGCCTCTCCTTGTGCTCGTCCCTGAGGGCGAGGGTGGCCGAGACAAGGCCGGGGACGTCGAGGGTGTTGAAGGCGAAGGCGTCGCTTATGCCCCACTCCCTTCCAAAGACGAAGGAGTCGCCGTAGCGGTTGCAGGAGTACTTCGCCTGCGGAAAGTCGTAGAGTAGTTGCCTTTCATCGAGCAGGAAGACGAGCTTCCTGTCAGTTGACGACTCGATGAGCTCGGCACTGCGGCGCGTTATGACCGCCTCGGGGAGCCAGTAGCCGATTACAGGTTTGTTGCCGATAAGGGGGGCGTAGAAGTCAAAGGAAACCCTTGCAAGGATTTTCTGCTCAAACTCGTCGAGATGGGGCATTATCGGGTGGAACGGGGTTGTTGGAACTGCGTCAAACTTCTGGAGGAGGCCAACGGCGTCTTCGAAGGCGCTCTTACGGTAGTGGAAGAGCATGAGAAACGTGAAGGGCTCTATGTCAACGCTGATACCCTTCATGCGCGAGAGCGTGTCCGCTATGTGCTCGTAGGAGTAGAGCATCGCCCTCGTCCAGTTCTCGCCCTTAACTTCCTCCCCCCGGATTTTTATCGCAACGGGGCTCTTCCTTTCCTCATACTCGAGTGGCCCAGAGCCGTCTCCATCAGTAACGTAAACTATATCGCCAGGCTGATAGGCGTGGAAGTGGTGGGCGTACTTCATGAACATAATCTCACCGATGGTGATACATCCCCCGCCTTATCTCAGTTTCGGGAAAATTGGCGGACATTCTTACCCATATATGCCCGATAGATTAATAAACATGTGCATTGAAGTTTCAGCGGTGGAAAGATGGAACGCGAGTTTAGAAAAATCCTGGGAGAAGACATTACAAATTATCTTGAGCTTATGAGAGCGAAGCTTGCCTTTGCCGAGGAGCTGTACGGGGTGAAAATGAACTACGTCCCGCTCGTAACCGAAGGGGAAATAGTAATCCTCGACAAGAACGACGGGAAGATTAAGTGGTTGAGAACTAAGAGGCCGCTCACAGTCGAGGAGCTCAAAAAGCTGGCAGACAAAATAAAGAAAAACCTCGAATCAGGCTACGTCGAGATGCTCTTAGCTATGAACATGCCATGTGTCAATGGGCCCGGCGAGTGAGGGAGGCACTCAGAACTTGCTTTAAACTTTTTGAGTTTCTGAACAATACCACAAGAGGGAAGACACAAAAGGGAAGATAAAAACGGGGAGCTAAAAACTCTCAGCACTTCTCGAGCTTAACCTCTACTGGGGTCGGGTTGGCCAGGTTGTCGCTGACCGGACAGCGCTCCTCGACCTGCTCAAGCCACTTCTTGAGGGTCTCCTCGTCCGCGTCCGTCTTCACTTTAACCTTGACCCTTATCTCCTTGTACCCAGCCCTCTGGTCTCCCTTGCCGTAGAGCTTTCCGGGGTTGAAGACGCCCTCGATTTCAAGACTCAGGTCTTCAATGTTTATCCCCATGTCTTTGGCAACAAGGGTCCCGACTATGTTGATACAGCCGGCGAGCGCGGCAAGAACGTAGTCTATCGGGCTTGGAGCCTCTCCGCCGAGCTTGTCCATCACTATCTCAAAATCTCCGGCTTTAACCTTCATCTTGGTCGGGGATACCCGGTCTCCCACGATTTTTATAACCATATCTTTATACTTAGGCATGGTATCACCATGATATTCTCCCCGAAAAACCTTAAAAAGCCCACCAAAACCAGAGGTTTAAAAAAAAAGGTTAAAGACCCAGTGTTTTTGATTTCCTTGGCGTCTTTTGCCTTAGCAATCCCACATCCATTTGATTCCCCTCATCTCCAGCAAAATAGTTTATAAACACACAAGGGCATTACCGAACCCGATGAACCGCTCGGAGCTCATACTCCTTGGTATTACGGTGATATGGGGCTTCACGTTTCCCACCATGAAGGTTAGCTTGAATTATCTACCTCCAATTCTCTTTCTGGCTTACCGCTTTGGTATCGCGTCGCTAGTCATGCTCACACTCTTCCGCTCAAAAGCCTTAAAGAAGGAAACCCTGCGCGAGGGCTTCCTCCTTGGACTCACGCTTTTCTTCGGCCACGGCTTCCAGATTGTCGGCCTCAAGTACACCACCGCATCGAACTCGGCCTTCATAACGTCTCTCTACGTCGTGTTCACGCCCTTCATAGCCTACTTCCTCCTTGGAGAGAGGGTCAAGCTCAGGGATGGTCTGTCGCTCGCCATAGCACTCATGGGACTTTACCTGATTTCAGGAGGTATGAGTAGTGTGAACTACGGTGACCTCCTAACAGTCCTCTGCGCCCTCAGCTTTGCATTCCAGATAGTCCTAGTTCAACGCTTTGGCGAGGGGGATTACCTCAGCCTGGCCTTCTGGCAGATTTTCTGGAACTTCGTGTTCTCCTTAATCCTCGCTCTGACACTCGAGCCCAGGGTTTTTCCCCACGAGTTGTTTCCGTGGCTTGGACTGCTCTACACGGCCATCTTCGGGACGGTCATAGCGTTTACCCTCCAGGTGAAGCACCAGAAGCACACGACGGCCTATAAAGCCGCACTCATCTATTCGATGGAGCCAATTTTTGGCTCTCTGTCGTCGTTTTTGATTCTCGGCGAGAGGTTCACGAAGAGGGCCCTCGCAGGCGCACTCCTCATCATGATGGGTGTCTGGAACGAGATAAGAAAAAATTAACGAAAAGTTAATAAAAACTTCCGCTGATTCTTAAAGTGGAGGTGGTTGTCATGGTGCACGCATACATCAAGGAGAAGACCAAGGAGTTCTCAAAGGAAGAAAAGGAGAAGAGGTACAAGTACCTCGGCAAGGAGGTCATAGACGTTGGAGATCCAGGACTTGACAGCATCCCCGAGTTCTATGGTATAGCCAATGCAATATGGCGTGACTGGAAAAATGGAGAGATAAGCACAAAGACTGCCCTCGGAAGGCTCGCTCTCCTCAAGCTGCTGACGTACAAGACAAAGAACAAGAAAATCCAAGACATCCCCGAGGAGGACTTGGAAGAAGTCAGAAAGTTCATTGACTACATTATTCAAGTCATCAAGAACGAGAGCAGAAGAAAGGGCGAGCCAGAGGAAGAAAGAAATGTTTAATATCCGCTTTCTTTTTAACTTTAACAGCAATAAATTTTTGGTGGTTAGATGAGGTTCGAGGTCATATCCAAGGACGCCATGAACGAGCTCTCAAGACAGCTAAGCAGGGCAGGCATAATGAACAGAAAAATAGAAGAAATCGAAAAAGAGGTCTCTCATTACGTGGTCATCAGGGGGCGGTATGGAGAGCTTTTCGAAAAGGCGGAAGGCATTGAGCCCGTGGAAGATGCTCTCTACTCCATCAGAGGAGCCTACCAGCGGGTTGTCCTATCACGGGACATAGGAAGTACCATTAAATCTGAGGAGCTTTTGGAAGAACTGGATGGTGGACTTGCACTGCTTGAGGCACTGGCGGAGAGTGGGGCTCTCGAAGAAAGAGATGAAGAGTTGAGAATAGTTTCAAAACCACCATTGGAGAACCTAAAGATCGAGCTGAGGTTCCCCCTCGATGAACTTGAAGAGGATCTGGAGAAAGTCGAGGAGAGATTCAATCCGAGGATGGTAACCGAGGTTGCCATAATGAAAGCTTATTATGTTGAAGTGCTGGAAGTGGACAGAGAACTCATTGAGGCGGCCCTCGAAATAGCAAAAGATTATGCAACGGAAGAGAGCTACCTTGAGGCCATGTTCGTTGGTATCTCAAGGTCAGTCCTCGCAGACGTTATCCTCAAACTCGCGAGGAAAGTCAAAAGGAAAGACGAGCTGATAGAGAGACTCCTCGAAATGGAGCCTATAAGCGTTGATGGCAAGAATGAAACAGTCCAGGTGTATTTCGACGAAGAAGCCATCGAGAGCTTTCTAAAGGAGCTCCAGAGCCTCGGATACCTTAAGGTTAAGGGCAACAGAATATGGGCATAGCGCAACCTTTAAAAAATTGATGAGCAGGGAAAGAACGGAGGTGGGAGGATGGTGGGGCTCAAGGCCATCACATTCTTCGATAGGGATGGCGAGCTCTACTATCGCTGCCCACGTTGTGGTATGGTCTTCAGGAAGAGCAAGGACTACATAAGACACGTCAACAAGGCCCACGGATGGCTCTTTAGAGGAAGCAAGCCAAAGGGCAAGAGAGCCCTCAAAAAGATCAGGGGGAGTGAAGCTTCCGGGATGAGGAGAAGCCAGGACACTGAAGCGTGATGAGCGGTTAGGGCTTTCCGACCGTTCCTACCCTGAGAATTTTTATCTTATCCCCATAACTGAAACCGTTTTTGTCACAGGAATAGGCTTCCACAAAGGGCAGAACTTCCCCATCTTTCTCCTTCCATTCCCCAACCACAAAAGAAACGTTCTTCCATTTTGTAGCGTTCTGAAGGATCTCATTTCTGAGAACCCACAGGCCGGCGGCAACTCCGTCCAATGAAGCAGAGCTAACGACGACTACAGGGGTTCCGTTAACGAGGACAGCTTGGATAACAAACATGGAGCGGACGACGTCCCCCTTTCTTCGACCCTCCTTAATTGCGTAGTAGTACCTGAAGTGCGGGCCGGTGATTATTGAGTAATTGACTACGACCGGGAGGAGATACCTGGACTCAAGTTCTTCAATCAGAGGGTTCAAAGTAGAGTTGCCCAAAACAAGAACCGGACCATTTTGCTTCGTCCCTTCGGACGGAAACAGAGAGCGTGTCCATTCCTCAAGGCCCCCTTGGATATCCCCCGAAACTATAGCTATGGATGAGAAGTCCACCGAAGCCAGCGTGATCTCCCGATAAGGATAGGGAGAGTGACAGAGGCCCGAGACACAGAAGTCCGGTTCGGGGAGATACTCAACACTACGAGAATAGGACTCAATATGGTTTCCGTAGGCCCACCCAAGGAACGACACCGCGAGATAATTTTTTGGAGGAGTTAGTGTCTCATTAAGGTACACAAAGCCGGGCCCGACCTTCGAGAGAAGCTCTAAATCCCTTTCTGTCCAGTAGTAAGGATATTTGTAGATTACAGGTGGGCGAGCAACGTTCAGAACACTTATCAGGATTCCGGCAACCAACAGGACAACGACTATCCTGCGCCATTTTGCCCCCCTTATTAAATCCTCAATCCCGCGTGCAACAAAGGGTATAGAAAACATAACAAAGTACTGGTAAACTCTAATCATCCAGTTTCTAAAGCCAAAGCTCCCGAAGCCCGAGGGCATCACCATCGAAACCAGTAGAGCCAAGACAAGTAAGAACACCATAAAAACAAGAAGGTCCCGGATAAGCCTTGTCCTCTCATCCTTGAGTGATCCGATAAAACCCGATATTGCAAGAACACCAAAGAAAAAGTTTCCGGCCTGCATTACCATTACAAACTCAAGACTGCGGTACACATTCCCATAGGCTTCCCTACCTAGATTAAATTGGACAACCATAAGGAATGCCATCGTAACAGCTCCAAGGAAGATGTATAACCTGGCCCTCTCTATTGCCTCTGCCTTAATCCTCTCCAGAACCACACCAAGCACAGGGGTTTTCTTCCACAGCGCTGCAATCGTCGGGCCCGAGAGCAGGAGGAGAAGCCACCCCCCGAACAGAGACGGGTAAAAATTCCAGCCGACAAAATTCAACAAGGCATTGGAGGAATGCTTAAGCATCCACTTTATCGAGAAGACCATCGTCCTGTACTGGGGGAGGAGCAGGGAAGAGAGACCCAGGACGGAAGGCCCAAGAACCGTGAGATATTTGCCCAAGGATTCGTCGTTGACTAATTCAACGACCCCTATGAACCAGGCTAGGGCGAGAAATATCCCAAGGGAGAAAACGTGCACAAGTCCAAGCAAGACCCAAAGGAGGGACAATACAAGAGAACCCTGAAAAGTTGGGGTGCCCCCATTGAACATTCTCAAGGTGGTAAAGAGGAGCAAAAGCCCAACTACAACTCCTATTTGCTGGGGCCTAACTTCGTTCGATGACCACAAATAGTGACTGCTCAAGAGCAGCCCCAGATAGAAGGAAAGTGTCCCCGAGGAGTATCCGCTAAAAGACCTATGGAACCACAGGAGAAAGAACGGGTACATAATGAACAACACTAAAGACACAGTCAACAGGGAAACCACGGGACTGGATACCACATAATTAATCGCCCGCAAGAGGTAAGGGGTAACCAGTCCGGAGTATACCCCACCTATTTTAATCGTTGAAATGTAGTATGCCTCATCGAAGGTGGTTGTTATCCTCTCAAATCCAAACCTAACCACAAGCCATACAATCAGAAACAGTCCAGCAAAACTCAGCTTCTTTTTCAAAAGTCCTGACGAACTCAAAACGATCACCGGATTCTGTAATAATAAGCAGAGAGAAAAGAAAGGTTGGAAGGGCCTCAGCCCTCAATTGGCAGTTCTCCGATCTCGTCGGTCGGGCTGAATCCGTTGGTATCGTCGCTGGCGAACTTGAGGGCGTCGCCGAAGATCTGGCCGTCGGTGTCCTCCCAGTAGCCGACGACGTAGTCCCTGCCCTGGAGTTCGGCGAAGTGCTTGCTGAAGTAGTAGGCCGCCGCCCAAGTGCTGTCGGCGTCGGTACCGTAGATCATGTAGATAATCGCACCGCTGTCGTCAACGACCCTCTGGATGACCCAGTAACCCTTGGTGACGTTCCACCACGGGCTCGGGACGGTCCAGTTGGCGACTGTCTCATTGTTGACTATGATGCTTATTGAGCCGTCGTCGTTGGTGACCATCTTGACCGGAGTCATGTTCTGGTAGTAGGCAGTGATGCTATTAACCGCAGGACCGCCGATCGCTATTAGCATGTCGTTGCTGCTGAGTGCCTCGACGTTGATGCTCTCGTCGGTGTAGACCGGCTTGGCGCCGATGTACTCGACGAGGAAGTCCTTGGCATAGTAGTCAACTGCGCTGAGGATGTTGCTGCCTGTGACGAACTTGACGTCGCGGCCCTGGGCGTCGAGGAGGAATGCTCCAAGTCCAGTGATGTTGACGGCCTCGTAGGTCGTGACGACTACGTCGGCCGTGCTGGTCTTGAACGGATAGACGATGATGTCAGCGTAACCGGTGCCGTCACCGTAGTAGGCAACGACCCTGTAGGCGGTTCCCTGCGGAGCTGCCGGCACGTTGAAGGAGTAGTGGCCGTGACCGTCTGTCATGGTGGTCAGCTCGTTACCGGTGTAGTCCTTGGCAATGACCCACTCACCGCTCTCGTTGGTCCAGAGCTCGACCTTGGCGCCAATCAGGAGGTTGTTGTTCGGGTCAACGACGTCACCGGATATGCTACCGATACCGCCGAAGGAGACGGCGTAGCTGTTGGTGGTCATGTTGTGGTAGGTAGCCCAGATGGTGACGCTGCCCATGTAGTTGATGAGCTCCTCTGGAGTTGCATCCTTCGGTGCGGCGGAGTAGAGTCTAACGATGACTGTACCGTTCTCATCGGTGGTGGTGTTGACCGGCTCAAGGTAAGCTATGGCCGGGTTGTTGATATGGAACTCTACCCTAGCTCCGCTGATCGGGATCTCACCCTCCGGGTAGGCACCGATGATGTCATCCTTGTAGCCAAGGGCCTCGTTGACTATCTCGTTTATGAGCTCCTGCCTGTCATCGTCCTTGAGGAACTGCAGGCTCCCGACCATGTTCTCAACGTTGCTCTTGAAGACTTCAAACTGCTCGTCGAACTGGTCGCTCATGTTGAGGTACTTCTCGTAGACCCTAGCTTTGAACTCGAAGTATGAGCCGTACCTCGCCGGCTGGATGCTGAGGTTAGTGAGCTTCTTGAACTCCATGAACTCAGTTGGCTCGAAGGTGAAGGTGTAGTTTACACTACCAGTGTCGTTAGCGAGCTCCTCCTTGTACACGTACTGGTAGCCGGTGTACGGAGCAACACTCGGCACGGAGACTGGTGGTTTTATCACTACGTAACCCGGAGCCGTTGGAATTCTGTAGGTCCAGCCCTCAGTGATGGTCTTCTTGTGGACAGTAACATCGGCAACAATCGTGCCGTTCACGAGCTCGACTGAGTAGCTGTAGTTGACGTTCTCGGTGGTAACCGTGTCAATGATCGGCTCAGAGGTAAGGATTGGATACCTCTCTGCTATGAACTTTGGCACGGCTATGAAGTAGAGTGCAAAGCTCTTGACTGGGTACACGGTAAGCACCATCTCGTTGTTCTCTGCAGGGTTGGTCTCAGCGATTCTGCCCGCATTGGCATCGTAAGCCGGGAAGTAGGTCTTACCGTCAACTGACCAGTAAAGCACGACTGTATCATTCGGAACAGTCATGTTACCCTGGTTGTAAATCTGGAGGTAGACGTATGTCGGCGGGGCTGTAGGCTCGGTAACCTGAATAACAGTCTTGGCACATCTACCGTAGTTAATTGCTATCGCCTTGACGGTGAAGTTGCCTGGAGCAGGAGCGAAGAGGTTAACGCTGAAGTTGTGCTGACCGTGGTCGAGTATGAAGTTCTGAACGGTGAAAATACCGTTCGGTATGAGTGCCGGGTTGCTGAAGGTTATGTTGATGTGTATGAGGGCATCAATATCGGCTGTATCGTTGGTCTCATCGTCAATGGCCTTGACGGTAAAGTTGACCTCTGCAAGGTCGCCAGCGGAGATGCTGGTGATGTTTGGAACGATCTCAAGGTGCCACGGAGCAACGTGGAAGGTTTCGGTGATGGTGACGTTGTGGACGGTGTCATAGGCAACGACGGTGTAGTTGCCAGCAGGCAGGGCAACCTCAGCGGTCCAGATCTGGCCGTCGGTAGTGGCCAGAGTTATGTTCTGACCCTCAATGTAGACCTCAAGGTCGTGGTAGTCACCGCCGTTGTAGGTTATGTTGGCAACGATCTCGGTCGGGACATTCTCGTAGAGCCTCCTGGTGGTGAGGTTCATCTCAAGGAGGTTCATGACCTGGATGGTGCCAGTGAAGTTGACCTTCGGGTAGTCGTTGGCAACGACGGTTATGTTTCCAATGCCGGTCTGGTTGAGCTCGATCATTCCAAAGTCAACCGGGCTGGCGTTGACTGTGGCATTCATGGGCTCTCTACCAGGAAGCTCAATGGTTATCGTGGTGTTGCCTGTGTACGGAACGGTGCTGTTGTCGTCAGCGATGTAGACGAAGTCAACGGCGACCGGGTTCTCGTAGCCAGGAGCGACGAAGAGCTTCTCCGGATAAGTGACGACGACGTTCCATCCGTGGATGGTGACATTGACGGTCCTGCTCTTGCCGTGGTCGGCGTCCTTTACAGTGAAGGTTCCGACGCCAGCGTTCTCGGTGGCGAGACCGGTGAATGTGACCTCACCCTGGCCATCGGTGATGGTAACGGCCTCGCTACCAGTGACGCCGGTGAGGTTGTAGCTAAACTCAACGGTAGCGTTAATGTCAGCGGTTCCCCTGGTAACGTCGTCTATGTATGTCACCCCAACGGTGTAGTCGTGCGGCAGGTAGGTGTACCACTCGGTTGGCTCAAGGGTAACCTCCATGTGCCAGTCGTGAACCTCAATGGTCATGTTGCTGCTCTTCTTTCCGGAGGCAACATCCTCGGCGTAAATGATGATGTTACCCATTCTGTCAGCAACAACGCCGTTGAAGGTGACCTGGCCCTTGCCGTTGAGGATGATGACGTTCTTGGTCAGCTCGGTTCCATCAGGCAGGACGAGGTGAACGTTGGCGTTTCCATCGAGCATGCTGTCACTGTAGTGGACGTCAACGGTGATGTTGGTTGAGACGTTCGTGTATACAAAGTTAACCTTCGGGGTAACCGCGATGTCCCAGCTGACGACCGGTATCTTGAGGGTGGCAGTCTTGCCGTACTGGTTGGTGACGGTGACGCGGAGGTAGCCCTCGGAGGCAACAACCTCGCCGACGTTAACGACCGCTATGGCGCTGTCCTTGCCGACGGGCTCGACGTGGGCGGTGTATGTGGTTCCACCAACGTCAACGGTGGCATTGCTCTCAATTCCAGCGCTGTAGCCGATGATGAGGGTCAGCTGCTGCGGCAGGTCAGCGTAGAGCTTGCTCGGGTATGCGTTGATGTAGATATCCCAGTCCTTGACCGGGATCACGAAGTCATGGAAGTAGCTTATGTCCTCGTAGGCGGCCTCAACGTGGAATGCCTCGTTGCCCGGCTCTGGTGAGGCGAGGTTTATGGTTATCGCATCGGTTCCAGTGTATGTATAACCGTTGTATGTGACTTTAATCGGTATGCTGATCGGCAGGCTGATCTGCTCCCCGGTGTCAGCGTCGTAGGTGACGGCGGTAAACGTTACCTGAGCCGGAACTCCTGCCCAGAGGTAGTCGGTTCCACTGTAGGCGCTGGAGGTTATGGTCTTGGTGATATTGATGTTCCAGGCCTGGGTGGTCACATTGAAGTAATAGAGTCTACCAAAGGATGGGATGTCAACGTATTCTATGCCCTCACCTGAGATTGGCATAGCGTGAGCGCCATAGGTAGCGTTAATGTAGTACATTAATCCTGTACCCTCGTCATCTTCGATTAGAACGCTGACAGTGTTTGTACCAGTCGCAACTATCCCAGCCCCAGGAGAGATAAATTCAGTCCAGTTATAGAGGACGAGGTCAATATCAAACGGGAGGACTTTTCCGGTCTCGTTGTCAACGGCTACAGCCTTGACAACAAGGGTGCTCGGAATATGAGCATAGATAACCTTCGGCGTGTAGTCAAGCTCAACGTGCCAGCCCTTGAGTTCGATGGTCTTGCTCGCACTTCCGACGACGTAGTCCTTGCCGGAAACGGCGTTGTGGTATGTGGCGACGACGTTAACGTCTATGGCCTCGGTCGGGTCGACTATCGGTATGCTTATGACCTGGCCGTCGGTGACGCCGGTGTAAACGGTTCCGCTGACGTTGACGTCAATGGCGACGCCGGCCGGGACGTGGACGGTTATCTTGGCTATGTCGTCAACGTACTGGTAGACGAAGTCCGGGGTTATGTCGAAGGTGACCTGCCAGTTCTGGACGGGTATCTCGGCAACACCGCGGATGCTGCTGTTCCAGGCGTCAACGACGTAGACGTAGATCGGCCCGGTTCCGTTGACCGGAAGCGGGTAGTTCGGTATGGTAATGGCACCACCCGAAACCTCAAGGTTGTTAAGCTCATATACAGTGCCGTCGGCGTCAATTATGGTTATGTTAACGGGGTCACGAGCATCTTTGTCTGGGTAAGCACCTTCGCCAGCGTTGTAGTAGTACTGGGCGTCAATCCTGAGGGCGTTGTCAACGTAAGCGTAAACCGGGCTCTTCTCCGGGGTGACCTTGACGTCGATCCACCTGCCGGTTACCTCGAGGTTCGGGTAAACCGGGATGTACTTGACGGCGGTCTTGCCAAAGGTGAGGTCGGTAACGACGATCTTGGCAAGACCTGGCAGGGTGGCGTTAACATCGGTGAAGGTCACAATACCGTAGTAGCCGCCGTTGGCGGTGTAGCTGCTACCCTGGAGGGTTATGTTCTCGCTCAGGACAGTTCCGTCCGGGAGGTATAGCTTGACGTTGACCGGCTCGTTGCCCGGGAAGTACAGGCTCTCCCTGACCTCAACGGTGAGTGGGGTTGACTCACCAACGGTCAGGCTCTCCGGGGTGCTGTCAACGTAGATGCCCCAGTCCTTGACCGGGATCGTGAAGTTGTCGGCGATTCCGAACGTGGTGTTGTAGATCTTGACGAGAACGTCCCCGGTCTGCTCAAAGACGAGGTTCGGTATTGTCATCTCACCAGAGTTGTTGGTTATTGGCATTGTGCCGTTGTAGATGACACTTCCGTTCGGGGCGTAAACCTTAACGGCGACGCTGCTGTTGAGGAGGATTGGGAGGCTGAACGTGGCGTTCAGGTAGAGGTTGCCTGGAATGCCAATGTAGAACTGCCTGTCCTCGTAGGTACCGTAGTGGAAGACCTTGTAGGCACCGGTAACGTTCCACGGCTTAACGGATATTGTCTTGCTGGTCGAGACGTGGTACTCCGGATCTTCAACGATGACGGTTATGGTTCCGGTCTCATCCGGGGTAAGCGGAACCTCAAAGGTTCCAACGTTGTTGGTAACCGGGAACGTGTCGTTTGCAATGGGCTCCCCGTTGAGCAGGATTGTGTAGTTGGCGGTCGAGTTGAGCGCAACGGTGAGGTTGTACTGGACGGTGACGTTGAGGACTGCCGGAACGTTGACGTAGAATACGGTGTCGTTCTGGGTCTTGTTGGTGTAGTACACGGCGTAGTCGCTGATGTAGATGTTCCACGGGGTTCCGGTTACTGTAAAGCTCGTGTTGACCGGGTAGTGTGCAAGGGTGACCGTGGCGGTTGCGGGGTCTACCTTAAGGCCCTTGACGACGACCTGAGCAAATCCGTTGGTCATTGTGCTGGTGTTCCAGCCACCGAGAACATCGCTTGTGACCGAGACGTTAACGGTGTCGTTCACGCCGAGAGTTCCCAGGACGCTGGTTGCCGTCACGTTAACGTAGAGATCAAAGCTCACGTACTTGTATGGGCTGGTGCTGTTGGCACCCTGCGGGACAACCTGGAAGGACTTCTCAAGCCACCATCCGTTAACGGTGGCGGCACTCAGGTTAGTGAAGGTGTAAGATCCACCAATGGAGGTAACACTAATGCTGCCGTTTGCGTTGATACCATCAATGTATATCTCTTTAATACCGGTGTTGTTCTGGATAAGAGTTGAGTCGGTCTTTCCATTGATCTGTATTGTCTCGGTGATAACAGTGCCGTTTGGAAGGGTTATGTTGACATCCTGTTCAGACGGGACACTAATAAGCGAGTTGTTCACAAGCTGCGGGTCGTAGGTAACGTTTATAGTAACGTGGAACGGTATGTACTCAAATATCTCATCGTTCACCCAAGCAGTTCCGTTGTAGTATGGGACATCGCTCTCTATGTTCTGCAGAGTAACTGTAAACGGCCTCTTAACTATGAAGTGAGTCTCATTCAGAGGCTCGGCGTACTCAAAACCATTTATGGTAGCCCTCATCCTCGTTATGATTATCGCCACATCGGTAGCATCCTGGGGCACGTTGTGGAACTGAGCATCAAAGTCCGTCTGGGAGTTTATGTTGAACCCGGTAAGCCCGCTGTTGGCCTGGAATATCTCACTGTATACCGTCTGAGTGCCGCTCGGGGTTGTGTAGGTTATGTTAACCTCAATCCAGGTAGTCGCTGATGCGTTTACTGTAAAGTTGACTTCAAAAGGATAGCCTGCAAAGACAACACTATCTCCGTAATTAGTCTCAATGTTCTGAATCTGAACTTGTATAGCAGCGCTCACTGGTTTGAGGAATGTCCCTGGAATGACTGATGCTAGCATTAAAAATGCCAGCATCAGGCTAAAAATTTGCGCTTTCCTGCGCTTATTCATACTACTTCACCTACCTTCCTTTTTTGCCACTCTTTGAGGCCGG
>Ga0256838_1001009_pt1 | contig 14351 bp, 13 predicted proteins | sample 4571419metaG_FD_185978 | JGI IMG/M metagenome (GOLD analysis project Ga0256838, IMG submission 185978) | Hydrothermal vent microbial communities from Guaymas Basin, Mexico - 4571-419 | ecosystem: Environmental > Aquatic > Marine > Hydrothermal vents | place: Mexico: Guaymas Basin | collected...
CGATAAAGGCCGGCGTTGACATGGTGGACGTCTCCTTTATGCCCGAAAACCCCCTCGAGCTCCGCGAGGAAGCTGAAAACGCCCAGGTTACGGTGATATTTGATGCGGGCTTTGCCCCGGGACTGAGCCACATCCTCATGGGCAGAATCTGGAACGAGCTCGATGACATGAGCGAGGGCCACATCTACGTTGGTGGCCTTCCGAAGGAGCCTAAGCCGCCGCTTTATTACAGAATTACATGGTCACCTAAGGATTTAATTGAAGAGTACACCCGGCCGGCGCGGGTTATACGGGACGGCGAGGTTAAGGGGATAGACCCTCTCTCCGAAATTAAGACTGTGGAAATAGAGGGTTTCACCTTCGAGGCCTTCCCGAGCGACGGGTTGAGAAGCCTGCTCGAAAGCGTGAGGGTTGACAAACTTGAGGAGTGGACGCTCCGCTGGCCGGGGCACCTTGAGAAGATGAAAGTTTTAAGGGAGCTCGGGTTCTTCAAGGAGGAACACGTTGACAAGACGCTCGAGGTCATAACCCCGCTGATGACCTATGATAGTCCAGACTTCTCGATTATGAAAGTTATCGGAAGCGAGCCCGGAAGGACGATAAGCTACACCCTCTACGATGAGGAGAGGGAATTCACCTCGATGGCGCGCGTAACGGGTTACACCGCCTCCGCTATAGCGAGGCTTGTAGCCGAAGGAAGCTGCATCTTCGGCGTCATTCCGCCCGAGATTCTCGGTATGCGCATAGACACCTTCAGGAGAATCCTCGACGACCTTGAGGAGAGGGGAATAAGGCCGAGGAGGGATGAGAATGCTTCATCTGGTGATAGCTGATTCGGAGCTTGAGGTTGTGCCAAAATCGATAGCTGACCATCCAGCCGTTGTGAACTATGCGAGGAGGAGGGGCAAGAAGCCTGAGGAAGTGATACTTGAGGGCAGTTATCATCACGCGGCGCTCAGGAAGCTCGAAGACGGCGAGAGAAGGGGAAGGCCGGACATAGTGCACATATGCCTCCTCAACGCCCTGGAGAGCATAGCCAACAAGGAGGGGAAGCTAAGGGTTTACGTGCATACGAGGAACGACGAGGTGATATACATAAAGCCAGAGACGAGGCTTCCAAGGAACTACAACCGCTTCCTGGGCTTAATGGAGAGCCTCTTCAAGAACGGGGTCGTTCCAAAGGATTTAGCTCTACTCCGCATCGAGAAGAAAACGCTGGGTGAGCTCGTGGAAGAAATTGGTCCCGATGGGGTCTTTGTGATGCACGAGGATGGAGAGCTAATGAAGCCGAGGGACTTTGGCGAGGTTTTAGCGGGGCTGGAGAACCCGCTCGTAATCGTTGGCGGCTTCCCGCACGGGGACTTCAGGAGCTCCGTTGAGGGAAAAAGGGTTAGCCTTTATCGTGAGCCCTTAATGGCGTGGACCATCGTCAACGAGGTGCTGGTCAATTTTGAAGCGTTCCTGAACTTTTGAACTTATTTCTCTCCTTCTCCGCGTTCCCTATGCACAATGTTTTTATACAATCTATTACATCATGCTTTGAACGTTCTAAAATATGGGGGTGCTTACAATGAGGAAGGTAAACGTGATGATGGCCCTGCTTATTACGGGCTATATTCTCGGTGTGTGGAGCTTTCTAGTGGTTCCAAAGTACTATATGGTCTTTGGTCTCAAGGGATTCCTGATTTCTCTGGTTCCGGCTGTCGTTGCGCTGTTCCTGGCATACAATGAGGCTCAAAGCACTAAGAAGACAAGGTACCTCATCTATGAGCTCCTCTTCAAAGTTGCGAGGGTTCCTGCTGTTGTATTCACGCTACTGATGTTCCTGCTTGTAATCCTTGGTGTCACTGCTTATGCCTCAGGCTGGGGTCTTGTGTATCTCTTTGGGGGCAACACCGAGTACACGGTTCCCCTGGCCGTTCTAACAATACTCCTCGCGGCACTTCTCCTCATGCTTGCCAAGGGCAGAACCCTTGAGTTCATATCTGGAATATCAGTCCTCATGATTCTGTTCACCATTGTTTCAACACTCCTCATCAGGAGCAAGGCCATGAGCGTCGTCACATCCGAGCAGGCGAAGTATTACATGAATCAGGCCGTTTCGAGCATAACCTCCTTCAGCCAGCCACTCACCTTTGAGGGCGTCATTATGCTTCTTGCTTCAGTTATTGTCGCCTTCGGTCTCGGTGCTGGAGTTTACTACGTTCTCGGCAGTTTTGCTCCAGAAGAGCTTGATTTCAGGCGCGTTCTAATAGGCGTGTTCTTCCTTCAGATAGTCCTCAGCTTTGCCGTCGCTTACACAATGGCGTACTCCCTCGGTCCCGCGTTCCAGGCCTTTGAGAAGAGCGTTCACAATCCAAACCTGAGCGTGAAGGAGACGTACAGGCTCTACTCCCAGTTCAGAGCTCTCCAGGCCTACGCCACCAACAGCACGACCCCACTTCCGCAGTCAATCAAAGTGTTCTACTTCATCCCGCAGATTATCAAGGGCAACGTTCCAGGTGCAGGCGCCATAACGCTCTTGCTCGTCCTGTCGTTCTATTTCGCGGGTCTTACCACAATAATAGTCCTCCTTGAGATGGGAACCCAGATGCTCTCTGAGGTTACCCAGCTCGGCAGAACAAAGGGACTCGCTGGCGTTTCAATAGTGAGCATATTGATTTCAATAGTCATGGCACTGGGCTCTGTCAAGACCATGTTCTTCGCAGTTCCCTTCAGCGTTGGTGCGATAATAGCGCTGATTGAAGCATATCCCGTGCTGAAGTCGGACCTGTCCTCTAAGAAAGGAATTGTTTTGATTTCAATGGCTTTTCTGGCGTTTGTAGGTATCTTTGCACTCTACTACGCATTCAAGAGTTCAAGCGATGCCGTTAAGCTCGGCGCGGTGCTCGGACTCGTCCTCCTGGTGCCCCTCCTGATGAACGGAGTGCTCCTGAAGAGCCGCCGCTGAGCTTTTTTCAAAAATTTTTTAAACGTCTTCCCGAACTCAAACCAGAACGCTTAACGGGAGGTATGTGAGATGGGAGACAAGACCAAGGTTCAGGTCAGCAAGCTCAAGCCCGGAAGGTACATAATTATCGACGGCGAGCCCTGCAGGATTGTGAACATAACCGTTTCTTCCCCAGGAAAGCACGGTTCAGCCAAGGCCAGGATTGAGGCCGTTGGAATCTTCGACGGCAAGGTCAGGAGCATCGTCAAGCCGACCAGCGCTGAAGTTGACGTCCCGATTATCGACAAGCGCGTCGGCCAGGTCATCGCGATAACCCCTGACACCGTCCAGATTATGGACATGGAGACCTACGAGCTCTACGACGTTCCCTTCGAGGGCGGCGTCGAGGACGAGGTCAAGGACCAGCTCAAAGAGGGAATCACCGTCGAGTACTGGGAGACCCTCGGCAGGATTCAGATTAAGAAGGTCAGGGGCGAGTGAGCTGGTTTTATCTTCGCCCTGTTCTGGTTATTTTATTAAACAAAATCCATATAAACGGCTTTTCTCCTGAGAGCAAGCGGGGGTAGGAATGCCAGACATTAGAAAGCTGATACTTAGGAAGTTCAACTACATCGCGGGCTCAAGGTACGAGGAGATACTGAAAGAGTACAGGGAGTTCTTTTTGAGCGAGGAAGAAATGGAGATTCCGGTTATTTCGTCTATCCTCGTGGCCTTCGACAGGTTTTCAGGAAGACCCTCCGACGAGTTTTATGATGTTATAACTTCCTACCCTGGAGCCATTATTCGGGTCGTCTACCTGATTGACGGTGGGCTCTTTGAGGTTATCAGGGAGACCCTTGGGGAGAGCGTTGCCAGGGAATTTCAGCAAAAGGAAACGAGTTTTGGGAAGGACTTTCTTAAGGAGGTTTCTAAGCGGTTTTCAGAACTCGGACTGGATTTTACTGCCGAAATTATCTTCGGGGACAAGGCGTCATTTGTTGAAGAGGCCATGAGGGAGTACGACCTTCTCGTCATTTCAAAGCACTTTGGGTCCGAGGGCCTCAAGACATACAACATCACTCCCCTCGTCTTCAAAATCATCCAGCGGGTTGAGAAGCCTGTGATAGTCTATTAGGGGGCGGTAGAATGAACACTCCAGAAATCATAGCCCTGTCGGTGTTTCTCGGAACCTACGCTTTCATAATAACCGAAAAAATCCACCGAACAGTGGCGGCAATGGTCGGTGCTTCCGTTATACTGCTCACCAACATAGTTCCCTGGGAGAAGGTTCCCGAGTACCTCGACCTCGACACGATACTGCTCCTCGCTGGCATGATGGTCGTTGTGAACATTGCAAGGGAAAGCGGGCTCTTCGAGTATATAGCCATAAAAACCGCCAAGTTCTCGAAAGGGAAGCCCATGCGCGTTCTCCTGCTGTTCTCGGTTGTTACCGCCGTTGTAAGCGCGTTTCTCGACAACGTTACCACAGTCCTGCTCCTCACCCCAATGCTGATATACATAACGAAGAAAATGAACGTCAACCCCGTCCCATTCCTTCTCTCGGAGGTCTTCGCTTCCAACATCGGTGGAACGGCAACTCTCATCGGAGACCCACCGAACATAATGATAGGCTCCGCCGCTGGCTTGAGCTTCAACGAGTTCATACTCAACATGGGACCGATTGCCCTCATTGACCTCTTCGTGACCATAGGAATAATCTACCTCGCCTACAGGGGGGCAATAAAGGTCAGCTCCGCGAGGGAAAGGGAGCTCTCCCGTTTGATAATGAACATGAGGGAAAAAGAGGCCATTAAGGACAGAAAGCTCTTCAGGAAGTCCCTAACCGTCATCGGCCTCGTGGTAGTCGGCTTTTTCCTCCACGACAGGCTCGGCGTTGAGCCAGCTGTGATAGCCCTCACTGGAGCCTCATTGCTCCTGCTATGGAGCGGGGCCTCGCCAGAGTATGCCCTTGAGAAGGTAGAGTGGGCGACGCTCTTCTTCTTTGGTGGGCTCTTCATCCTCGTTGGTGCCCTCGTCGAGACGGGGGTAATAGCCCAGATTGCAAACTGGATGATGAACCACATTCACTCCGAGAGCGAGGCGATATTCCTAATCTCGTGGTTCTCGGCCTTTGCGAGCGCAGTGGTTGACAACATACCCTTCACCGCGACGATGATTCCCCTGATAAAGGCGATGGGAACAACCCTCAACACGTATCCCCTGTGGTGGGCTCTCTCCCTCGGCGCCTGTCTCGGTGGAAACGGGACTGCCATCGGTGCGAGCGCCAACGTAGTGGTCATCGGTATAGCGCACAGGGAGGGAATCGAGATAACCTTCGGGGACTTCCTCAAGGTGGGTATGGTCGTTATGATTAGCACGGTTGCCCTCGGAAGTGTGATTGTATGGTTGAGGTACGTGGTACTGTGAGGTGATAGTATGAGGATACTCGTGCTCGTTGACGGCTCGAAGTGGAGCCAGAAGGCCGCTCTGCACGCATTTGCAATAGCGAGGAGCAAGAGGGCGAAGGTGATACTATTCTCAGTCCTCGACAGAAGGGAGGCCAGGACGATAGCATTCCACGCCAGTGTCAGGAGCGGAAAGCTGGAGGACATCAAACAGTTCGAAGAGACCCTGTGGGAGGAGAACAAGAGGAGCATAAAGGAGCTGTTAACGACGCTCCTTGAAATAGGCCAGAATGAGGGCATCAACTGCGCCTTTAAAATCGTCGAGGGGCCAGCCAAGGACAGAATCCTTGAGGAGGCGAACTCAGGAAAATACTCCCTCGTCGTTATGGGCGCCTACGGGAAGAGCGGAAAGACGAGGATAGGTTCCCTCCTTGAAGAGGTCGTCGGCAACATCAAACCGCCCGTGATGATTGTGAGGTAGCTTTAAAACCCCTTCCTCCATCTCGGGCGAGGTGGTGGTATGGAGTTCCTCTACACCTACGAGACCCTCAAGCTCGAGTTCCCGCTAACTGAGCCTGAGAATGCGAGATACGTCATCCTTGGGGTTCCCTTCGACGGGACGACGAGCTACAAAGCTGGAGCGCGCTTCGGGCCGACGCTCATCAGGCAGGCAACGCTGAACCTTGAGAGCTACATACTGGACTACGGCGTTGACATAGCTGAACTCCCGATAGCGGACATCGGCGATGTGGCTGTCGTAGCTGGCGACCCGAGGAAAACCGCTGACAGAGTCAGGGAGACGATTAAAGAGCTCAAACAGGTGAACCCGAACGCGATACCGATACTTCTCGGCGGAGAGCACTCCCAGACGCTTGGAGCGGTTGAAGCTTTAAGACCCAAAAGCTACGTCGTCTTCGATGCCCACCTCGACCTTAGGGATAGCTATGAGGACAACCCCTACAACCACGCCTGCGTTGCGAGAAGGATAGCGGAGCTGGGCGTTAGGGAGGCAATGTTCGGAATCAGGAGCGGGACGAGGGAGGAAGTCGAGTTTGCCGAAAAAAACGGAATCCGCTGGGTTCACGCGAGGAACTACGACTTCGATTCTTTTGTCGAGCTCGTTGAGCCCCTTCCAGAGCCTGTTTACCTCTCGGTGGACATAGACGTCTTTGACCTGTCGCTCGTCCCGACGACGGGAACGCCCGAAGCAGGCGGTCTGGGCTTCTGGGAAGTTATAAAGGCTATAGAGTGGCTGGTTGAGAACAAGAGAATAGCTGGCTTCGACATCATGGAGGTAGCAGGAGAAACGCTTGGCAACCCGACGGCGCTAACGGCGGCAAAGTTGCTGTTCTACTTCATCGGGGCACTTTCCAAGTAAATTTTTCATTTCCTTCGGAATATTTCACCCTTGAATAATCCTCGCCGATAAAAACTTCTGGAGGGCCAGTACGAATTCCTGGGAATCATTGGGCTGGTACAATGTCCTAAAAGCGTTTCCAATGCACATTTTTCCCCACGAAGCCTTAAATATCCTTCTTCTCATTTTTAGGCGGTGGTGGTAGATGGAGCTCGAAAATGCACTCGAAACCTTTCACTCCATGAAGGTCAGGTCAATAATGCCCCGTCCAGAGACCCTGCCCGTTGTGGAACGGGACGCCGAGATTATCAACGTGCTGAAGCTCCTCAGGACAAGGCACCACGTCTGGGTGGTTGAAAACAGGGAAACCATGAGGCTTTTCGGTGTAATCAGGTACCTCGACGTCATAGACGTTCTCCTTCCCCCGAAGAGCTACAAGTTTAAGCTTGGCACAACGAGCAGGACAATGAAGTCCCTCCTCGGTGGGGCGACGAGGGCTGAGGACGTGGCCGAAAAAAACCCCCTCACCATAGAACAGGACGCGACTGTTCTCGATGCCCTAATGAAGATGAGAAAGTATCGCGTTCAGGTTCTTGCCGTCGTTGAGGACGGACGCCTTGTTGGCGAGGTCAGTCTGAGGATACTCATAGATGAACTCCTTAGACTGCTAAGGGTGGGTGGTGCCCAATGGAAGCAGTGACGTGGTTGCTCTTCACAATCGGTATCGCGCTGATTCTCGCAAAGATTGGAGACGCCATCATAGAGCGCTTTGAGTTCCCAGGAGTCCTTGGAGAGCTCATTATGGGTATGGTTCTCGGCAACCTCGTTTATTTCGGTCTCGTTTCTCCCCACTACCTCCCCATAGTGAGCGGTCAGGGCTTTACGACGACAGCCACTGAGATATCAGAGTTCCTCGCCAAGCTGGGCATAATCTTCCTGCTCTTTCTCGGCGCCCTCGATACTGACATAGAAAAGCTCAAGAAGACGGGGTTAACTGCGACGGTTTCAACGGTTCTGGGCGTTTTTGTTCCATTGGTTCTCGGATGGTTTGTCCTTATGAAGATGGGCTATCCGAGCAGGGAGGCCTTCGCTGGGGGCGTTCTCCTTACGGCAACGAGCATAGGTCTAACCGTCCGCGTTATGATGGACCTTGGAGTCCTCAAGAGCGAGGTTGGAGCGGCTTCGCTCAGCGCGAGCGTTATGGACGATTTCCTCGGCATAGCCCTCGTCATCTTTGCCGTTGGTTCTGGCAGTCTAATTGAACTTTCGGCCAAGATAGTTCTGTTCTTCATCATAACTGGTGTAATCTGGTGGTATCTCGTTGATTACTACATTAAATTCGCCGAGAAACTGCACGTCGAAAAGGGAGTCCTCGGGATGGCCCTTGGGATGATGTTTTTATTCGCCGCTTTAGCTGAGGGCTGGTTTGCCGCGGCCATTGAGGGCGCTTTCATGATGGGTCTCGTGCTTTCAAAGCTCCCTGAAGGGAAGCGCCTCATGGACGACGTCAGGGCAATCGGCTACGGCCTTCTCATACCGTTCTTCTTCGTCCACACGGGCGCAATGCTGAACCTCACAGTCTTCAAGAACGCCAACGCCCTCGTCCTCGCGGCAGTCCTCACCACGATAGCCGTCGTTGGAAAGGTCTTAGGCAGGGGCTTCGGTGCGTGGATAACCGCCTGGGGCCGCGGAAGGGACTTTCTGTTCACGAAGGAGAACTTCTGGATGTCCCTTCAGATGGGAATCGGTTCCATTCCGAGAACCGAGGTTGCGCTCGTTGACCTTATGGTGGCCATACACGGGGGTGCGATTCCCCCCGAGGACGCCCCCGAGTTCATAGCGGCGACGCTGATATTCATAACGGTGTCCGTGCTGATTACACCACCGCTCCTGAAATGGGCCTTCAGAAGGGAAATAGAGGAGGCGAGGGCAACGAAAGTCGCGAGGAAGGTCGAGCGCATCCAGGAAACCAAGGAGAAGATAAAGGAGCTCAAGGGCTCCCAGTGAGTTCTCTATTTTTCATCCAAAGAAAGCGCCCATCATGTCCATCTGCTCGTCGCTCATGGACTTTACTTTGAACTCGGGCATCTCCCCTTTGAGCTTCTCGTAGTCTTCCTTCGTTATCTCCCTCGCCTCACCGTCCTCGACGAGGTAAAAGATGCCGTAGTCAGGGTCGCGGTAGGCCACGAGGAACTTCTCCACCTCGATGTCGTTGAAGTTCACGAAGATGACGTTTCCACCCGTGTAGGGCCTCCTGCACTTGAAGGGAAAGCTGGAGGAGTTAAGCATGGCATCGCCCAGGGCCTGGTTGGCCCTCTCCCCGTTTATCTCGGTCCAGAAGGGTCTTCCCTCGAAGTCGCCCTCAACGACGATGAGGAACCTCTGGCCGTCGAGCTCGACTATCGGGGCGCCCTTCTCCTGAAGTATCTTGAAGAGCTCGCCGATTGTCTCGGCGTTTCTGAGCGAAGCAACGAATCCCTCAACCTTCATAGTTTTCACCGTTAGAGGTTCTGGAAGGGGGTATAAAAGCTTAAGCTTTTTATTTGAGACGCTAAATTCATTTGATGACCTCTGGAAACGGAGCGTACCTCAGAAAATGGGGCATTGTAATGGCCTTTTCCATACTGGCGGGCGTAGTTGGCGGTCTGGGGGCCGTTGTGTTCAGGCTCATGATACGCTTCACTCATAAGTTTTTCTTCGGAATGCTCCTCCCGCGCCTCTCTTTTACCCTCTATCATCTGAATCTCGGCTACGTTCTTCTGCCAGCAATCGGCGGGCTCTTCGTGGCCCTGCTTGTGGTTCGCTTTCCCGATATCAAGGGAAACGGAATCCCCGAGGTCATCGAGGCGGTAATCTTCAAAGGTGGAAGAATCAGCGGTGTCTTTGCGATAGCGAAGATAGTGGCGACTTCAATAACCATAGGCTCGGGCGGTAGCGTCGGCAGGGAAGGCCCAATCGGCTTCATAGGGGCCGCTTTGACCTCGGCCTTCGCGAAGTGGTTTGGCCTTTCCAGGGAGATGCGCAAGCTCCTCGTAACCTGCGGTCTTGCCGCTGGAATCGCGGGAACCTTCAACACACCCCTTGCGGGGGCCATGTTTGCCCTCGAGGTCGTTTATATGGGTGCTTTCTCAATAAACCTCGTTCCTATATTCATAGCGTCAGTGACGGGAAACGCCGTCACACTCGCCGTCCTCAGGAGGGCCTTTGAGGTTGAGATTCCAGGAGGAATGGGGCATACGCTACCGGAGCTTCCGTTTTTCTTCGTTCTGGGGTTGCTCCTCGGCGCCCTGGCGGCCCTCTACGTTCGCGTTATCTATGCCTTCATCGAGGGTTTCGAGCGCCTTCCAGCCCCCGAAGTTTTTAAACCTGTTCTTGGCGGTCTGGGCGTGGGTCTCCTCGGCGCTTTCTTCCCGAACTACGGCATCTTTGGCGTTGGTTACGAGGGCATGAGCATGGCCTTCTACGGGAAGCTGGCGGTATGGTTGCTCCTAACTCTGGGCGTCTTGAAGATGCTGGCCACGGCCCTGACCATAGGCTCAGGCCAGAGCGGTGGTGTCTTCGCGCCGAGCCTCTACATAGGCACCATGTTCGGTTCCGCCTTCGGAATGGTCGTCGCCAAGCTGTTTCCATCTTTGGGGGCCATGCCTACGGTGTACGCGCTGGCTGGGATGGCGGCGTTCTTCAGCGGAATGACACAGGCGCCGATAACCCAGATTCTAATGGTAACAGAGCTTACAAGGAGCTACGCGATTCTTCCAGCTGTTATGACCTCGGCAACGATGGGTTTTCTCACCGCGAGGTTCTTCCTGAAGGGCGAGTCCGTGTACACACTAAAGCTCGTCAGGAAGGGCTACCGCGTCAGGACGGGGAAACCAGTGATCTTAGAGACGATATCCGTCGGGGAGATAATGACGAGGGAGCCAGTCTACGTTACGGCGGATATGACGCTCTTCGACGTTGAGCACCTCATAAGCGAGACTGGCCACGACTGCTTCCCCGTTGTGGACAACGAGGGCAGGGTCATCGGAATAATCGGGGTCAGGGACATACTGAAGAAGCCATCGTCGCTGAAGAGAATGAGGGTGAGGCGATTCCTCCGCAGGGCGTACGGTGTCACGTATCCAACTGAAACCGCCGAGGCGGCACTTGAAAAGCTGATGGCCTACGACCAGAACCTCCTCCCCGTCGTCAGGGGACCGAACGACAGAAGGCTCATCGGCGTCGTGACCAAAAAGGACATATACACCGCATACTACCGCGGACTGGAGGGGATGTACATAGACTGAGGTGGTTTCATGCTCGTTGACGCTGACCTTCACCTTCACTCCCGTTACTCGAAGGCCGTCTCGAAGGCGATGACGATACCCAATCTTGCAGAAAACGCGCGCTTCAAAGGTCTCGGCCTGGTCGGGACGGGCGACATACTCAACCCCCACTGGGAGGCCGAGCTTCTCAAATACGCGAAAAAAGTTGACGAAGGAACCTACGAACTCAACGGGGTTCGCTTCCTCCTCACGACAGAGGTCGAGGACAGCAGGAGGGTTCACCACGTCCTGATTTTCCCGAGCATAGAAACCGTCCGTGAGATGAGAGAACGATTGAGGCCGTATTCAAACGACATCGATACCGAGGGAAGGCCGCACCTGAGCCTCTCCGCGGCTGAAATAGCCGACATAGCGAACGAGCTCGGTGTCTTAATCGGCCCCGCTCACGCCTTCACCCCCTGGACGAGCCTATACAAGGAGTACGACAGTCTGGAGGAGGCATATGGAGGAGCTAAAATACACTTCCTCGAGCTGGGCCTCTCCGCCGACAGCGAGATGGCCGATATGATAAAGGCCCACCACAGGCTTACCTACCTCAGCAACAGCGACGCCCACTCGCCGATGCCTCATAGGCTGGGCAGGGAGTTCAACCGCTTTGAGGTCAAAGAACCGACCTTTGAAGAAATTCGAAAGGCAATACTAAGGCGCGGTGGGAGGAGAATCGTCCTGAACGCTGGTTTGGACCCGAGGCTCGGCAAGTATCATCTAACGGCCTGCTCCCGCTGTTACGCCCACTACTCCCTCGGCGAGGCAAAAGCCTTCAAATGGAGGTGTCCAAAGTGCGGCGGTCGGATAAAGAAGGGCGTTCGCGACAGAATCCTGGAATTGGCTGACACTAACGAGAGGCCAAAGGACAGGCCTCCCTACCTGCGCCTCGCTCCCCTCGCCGAGATTATCTCAATGGTCATCGGCAAGGGAGTTGAAACCAAGGCCGTTAGGCTGATATGGGAACGCTTTTTGAGGGACTTCGGGAGCGAGATTAGGGTTCTCGTTGACGTTCCCGTCGGGGAGCTTGCAAGGGTTCACGAGGAAGTGGCAAAGGCTATATGGGCCTATCGCAACGGGAGGCTCATCGTTATCCCCGGCGGTGGCGGGAAGTACGGGGAGATAAAGCTTCCCGAGGAGATAAGGAAGGCAAAGGTTGAGGAGCTTGAGAGCGTTGAGGTGGAAGTCCCTGAGGAAACCGATAGGCCGAGGCAGAGGAGCATAACGGACTTCCTCAAGATTGCCAGGTGAGATTGGCAGGATTCGTGAAAAGTTGCCAAACGTGATTGGCAAAATCTTTAAAACTTTGCCAATTGAAATTAGCAAGGTGTGAGTGATGGAAAGCGTTAGGGAGGTCGTCGAGGACTACCTTGAACTCGACGTTGGAGGTGTTGAAAGGGAGCTTGATATCCCTCTGCCGAGGGTTCCGAGGGCAATGGCAATAACCGGCCCGAGAAGAGCGGGTAAGAGCTTTTACATGCTCCAGCGGTTCAAAGGTCTCCTTGGAAAGGTTCCCGCCCTCTACCTGCCTCTTGACGACGATAGAATTTATCCCCCAACGCTCAAGACTCTCAACGAGTTCCTTGAAGTCTTTCACGAAATCTACGGTGAGAAAAAAGGCGTTCTCTTTCTGGACGAGATTCAGGAGGTTGAAAACTGGGAGCTCTTCGTCAAAAGGGCAATCTCTCTCGGCCACACGGTTTTCGTTTCCGGCTCATCATCTAAGCTCCTCAGCAGGGAAATCGCGACCCAGTTGAGGGGAAGGGGAATTTCGTTTGAACTCTACCCCTTTTCCTTCAGGGAGTTTCTCCGGGCCAAGTCCTTCACACCTGGAGAATCCCTTCCAAAGAAGGCAAGAGTTAAGGCCCTCCTCGAGGAGTACCTCCTATGGGGTGGCTTCCCCGAGGTCGTTCTCGAAGACTCAGAGCTTTTGAAAAGAAGAACCCTCGAAGGCTACGTCGATTTGATACTCTACCGCGACGTTGTTGAGCGCTTCGGGGTAAAGAACACGAGGGCGCTTAAGCTCCTCCTGAAGCTTATCGGCTCGTCCTTTGGCAGGGAGTTCTCGGTGAGCAAGACGGTTAGATATATGAAAGGCATGGGAGTCGAGACCAACAGGAACACGCTGTCCGCTTACCTTGAACACCTTGAGGACGCGTACCTCGTTCTGAGGGTCAGAAGGCTTGCGCCGCCGAGGGAGAGCGAGAAGGCCCCTCCTAAGGTTTACCTCGTTGATTCTGGCTTGGCGAGGGTGTTTAAGGATAAGGTTGAGTTCGGAAGGCTGATGGAGTCCGCCGTTTTAGTTGAGCTTTTTAGGCAGGGAATCAGGCCGTACTACCTCAAGACCCACAAGTTTAAAGTCGATTTTGTAATCCAGGAAGGAGATTATTACAGGCTGATTCAGGTAACGCGTTCCACCGAGGGGACTCTCGAACGGGAAATCAAAGCCCTTGAGGAAGCTTCAAAGGTGCTGCCCGTTCACGAAAAGGTGCTCATAACGTGGGACGAGGAGGAGAAAATCGGAGACGTTGAACTGATACCTCTGTGGCGGTGGCTCCTGGGGGTGAAACGGTGAGGGAATCCGAAATCATAGAGCTCTTCATCAGGCACCTCAAACGACAGGGTGATTTACCCCTCGGCGATGATGCTGGAGCTTTAAGGCTCGGCGAGAAGTGGCTCGTCGCGACCAACGACATGCTCGTCAGGAAAACGGACGTGCCCGATATAATGACTCCCGAGCAGGTCGGCTTCAAGGCCGTAACGATGAACGTGAGCGATATAGCTTCGATGGGGGCGGAACCGCTCGGCTTCCTCTTCTCGCTCGGGATTCCGGGGTATTCGGATTCGGACTACCTTGAGGGGATTGCGAGGGGAATCGGTGAGGCCCTCGACTTCTACGGCCTTCCCGTCCTGAGTGCGGACACCAACGAGGCCGACGACATCATCATAGACGGTATAGCGCTGGGGCTTGCCGAGAGATTGCTCACGCGCTCGGGGGCAAAGCCAGGGGAACTGGTCTGCGTCACCGGCGACCTGGGGAGGGCCTTGGCTGGCTACCTTGTCTGGAAGAACGGGCTCGAGGTGAGCGACGCCGTCAGGAAGGCCCTCTATGAGAAGTTTCTCAAGCCAAAGGCGAGGGTTGGGGAAGGGATTGCGCTCTCGAAGGTCGCCAGCTCGGCGATAGATATAAGCGACGGCCTTGCGAAGGAGCTTTACATCCTCGCGGAGATGAGCGGTGTTGGAATCGAGGTTTATCCGGAGAGGCTTCCTCTCGGGGAGGGCGTTGATGAAGTGGCGGAGCTTTTAGGCCTTGACCCGGTAAAGGTCGCCCTCGCGAGCGGGGAGGAGTT
>Ga0256838_1001013_pt1 | contig 14326 bp, 8 predicted proteins | sample 4571419metaG_FD_185978 | JGI IMG/M metagenome (GOLD analysis project Ga0256838, IMG submission 185978) | Hydrothermal vent microbial communities from Guaymas Basin, Mexico - 4571-419 | ecosystem: Environmental > Aquatic > Marine > Hydrothermal vents | place: Mexico: Guaymas Basin | collected...
TCTCCTATTTTACCGTTTGCATTGTTTTCTTTGTCAGATTTATCCACATCATATATGTCATAAAATCCGCCTGAAGCAGATGAAGAGCTTAAACATTGAGGGAATATAGACCCAGGAAAACCTGTATAGATATAAGTTCCTTTTCCTCCCATATTTCCTTCTGTTTCTAAAGCTCCATATAATGTAATGTCATTGTTTGCATTAAAGTCTGAAGCTGTATAAATATAAGCTTTTACTGTTGATTCTTTTTCTACTAAAATATTACCGTGTGTGTATATAAATAAGTCGGTAGAGTTACCGTCTTTATTTATATCACCTCTTATTTTAAAGTCGTTGTTTTCTACAAATATTTTAACACTTCCGCCTTCTGGCAGTTCTATAGTTGTATCGGAGTTAATATTTAAAGATTTAAAGTAGTAATTACCCGGTTTGAATTTTAAAGTAAATGTTTTATTTTGAAGGGTCATATCCCCTAATGTCATACATTTTTCGTTTCTATTTCCCTCACACTCTTCAGTGGCTTCAAAAGTTATGACTTCTGGAGTTTTGTTATTAAAATCATTTGTATTGGTTTTATAGTTAGTATGGGTTAAATAACATTTTCCGTTGTCGTAATCACAGTCATTGTCTATGCTGTAACTTTCATCTGAAGATAATAAATCCGGTATATAAGGTAAAGAGTTTAGAGGTTTTACCTCACAAGTAGTCTCATCGCTACACTCTAAATTATCAGAACAGGTAAAATTATCATTTACTTTATCAGACTCATCAGAATAAACTACCGGTGAATTACAAGCTTGTCCTGAATTAAATTGAATTCTTTTAAAACTATAAAGAGCACTTTTAAATAATTCACACTCCGGTATTACATTACAGGCTTTTAAATAATGGTCATCATTAACTTTATCTTTTATTTTATCACTATCTCCTGCGTCTATGGCACCGTTGTTGTTAGTATCATTTACATCATAATAAAAGTTTCTGTCAAATCCGGTTTTATCTCCTTCATCTATTAGTGAATCTATTTCATTCCCATAAAAACAGTTGTATCTCAATAATAGTTTATCATTTTTAGAATAAAAATCTTTACCTGTTTTATCTTTATTGAAAATGGTTTTGTAAATGTAAGAATCATCTAAATTAGTAGTTTTTATATTAACTCCATAAACACTATCTCCGCTGTCTATTTTATTGTCATAAAAATAAATTTTTTTTGCATCTTCTATATAAATAGCTCCGTTAGTAGCATCAGGTGCAGTAATTGTTGAATATTTAAGGTTTAAAGTATCTACGTTATTAGCAAAAAGAGCTTCTTTTTTATCCGCTTGTATTTCAGAATTTATAATATCGACTCTATCAACCTTTACATCCGTATCACAAGTTTGAGAAGTGTTAAGACTTATTAAGAGCCCTACTGTTTCTTTGTCAATAATTTTTGTGTTTTTAATTTTAGCACTTCCTCTTACAATAATAAAATTTGATGGGTCTTTTGAATCTTCTTTTTTATAAAAATAGCTTCCATCAACTATTAATTTATTACCGCTTTTACATCCAAATAAAAGCCCCTCGTATGTAGTTACCGTTGTATTAGTGTTATAAATATAAGCATTGTTTGCGTTTGTAATAAAAATTCCGTGGTCATTTCCGTTAATTGCAGAATCTGAAATTGTTAAATCGTGCCCTTTTTTATCTCCAAATACAATAGCATCGCTATCGGTTGAATTTATTTCACAATCTTTAATGTTTGCATCATTTACATTTTTTAAGAGTATTGCCTGATTTTTTGCTTTTATTGTAACATTTGATAAATTAATATCGTGCCCATCTCCGTCATCTGCAAACAGAACTCCTACATCTCCTGATGAAATTAAAGTGTTTGTAATGTTTGCATCATTTACCTCTTTTAAAAATATTGCTTTTCCGTCTGCTGAAATGTTTGTGTCGTTAATATAGAGGTTGTGAATTTTTCCGCTTGTTATATATATGTTTTCATATTTTGACTCTAGTTTTGAATTTGTTACATTTACATCTTTAGCGTTTGTAATATAAAGAGCTTTTCCCCCTTTTACGTGCATATTATCAATAGTTGCGCTTATAGTATCATTTTCTATTGCGATAGCTTCGTAGTTATAATCGATAAAGAAATTTTTTAAAGTGACTCCATCTGCTTTTATATTAACTCTGCTTGTCTGATGAATATTATCTATATCTCCAGAGCTTAAATTACCTTCAATTGTTACGGCTTTTGTAATATCCAATGTATCACTGTATTCACCTTTACAAACAACGATTTTATCACCATCATTTACGACTCCAAGAGCGTCTTTTATTGATTTACACTCGGTATTACATTCATTCCCGTCATCATCCACTACCACAATTCCATCTTTTACTTCACAACTGCTGTTTGAACTATCATCGGAGCTTCCTCCTCCGCCCCAAAATCCGTATAAATTAGCCAATATTGTTAAAAAGATAATAACCTTTTTCATTCCCTACCTTTTAACATAGATAAAATTTTTGTTAAATTATAACAATAAGATTTAATCTAATTTTAACATTATTGTCAACTCTTTTTTACAAGTTTATTAACTTGACAAAGGAAAATTATTTAATTAAAATCGCAAAAACAACTACTCCAAATTCTACAAAGGATAAAATCATATGGAAAAAAAAGTTGAAGTAGAAAATTCTACTCAAAATCAGGAAAATAATAATTCAAACAACTCAAATGAAAAAAAACAAAGGACTCATATTCCTGTTGAAGGATATACTATTGAGGATTTAAGGAAAATGCCAACTGATGAACTTATTGCAATAGCAAAGAAACTTGGCGTTGAAAATCCTCAAGAGTATAAAAGACAAGATTTGATGTTTGAGATACTTAAGGCTCAGGTACAACAGGGAGGATATCTACTTTTTACCGGAATTTTAGAAATTATGCCAGACGGGTATGGATTTTTAAGAAGTATTGGTGGAAATTTTGAAAATTCTGTAAATGATGTTTATGTATCTCAAACTCAAATTAGACGTTTTGCACTTCGTACAGGAGATATAGTAACAGGACAAGTAAGACCTCCAAAAGACCAGGAGAAATATTACGCTTTACTTAAAATTGAGGCTGTTAATTATCTTCCACCGGAAGAGGCAAAAAACAGACCACTTTTTGATAACTTAACGCCTCTTTATCCAAATGAAAAACTAAAACTCGAATACGACCCGACAAAACTGACAGGAAGAGTTTTAGATTTGTTTGCTCCAGTTGGAAAAGGGCAAAGAGGTCTTATCGTAGCCCCTCCACGAAGCGGTAAGACGGTATTCTTAAAAGAAATTGCCCACGGAATTACAAAAAACCATCCGGAAGTTGAGCTTATGGTGCTTTTAATTGATGAAAGACCAGAAGAGGTTACAGATATGCAAAGAAGTGTAAGAGGTGAAGTATTTAGCTCAACTTTCGATAAACCCGCTCAAAACCACGTAAGAGTAGCCGAGCTTGTGATTGAAAAAGCTAAAAGAATGGTTGAGATGGGCAAAGATGTTGTTATTTTGCTTGATTCAATTACCCGTCTTGCAAGGGCTTATAATACGGTTACCCCTGCAAGTGGTAAAGTTTTAAGCGGTGGGGTTGATGCAAACGCCCTTCATAAGCCAAAAAGATTTTTTGGAGCTGCAAGAAATATAGAAGAGGGCGGAAGCTTAACAATTATTGCAACGGCTTTAATTGATACGGGTTCTAAGATGGATGAAGTTATTTTTGAAGAGTTTAAAGGAACCGGTAATATGGAAGCGGTACTAAGCCGCAGAATTGCAGATAGAAGAATTTATCCGGCAATTGATTTGCTTAAATCCGGAACAAGAAAAGAAGAGCTTTTATTAACACCAGAAGAGCTTGCAAAAGTGTGGGCTATTAGAAATATTATTAGTGAAATGGATGAGATTGAAGCACTTAAACTTCTTTATAGCAAAATGTTAAAAACAAAAAATAACAAAGAATTCCTAAACGCTATTAATGAATAGATGCGGTGTATTTGACAGCGGAATAGGCGGGCTTAGTGTTGCAAGAGAGATTTTAAAAGCTAAGCTTTTTGATGAAATAATCTATTTTGGAGATACGGCAAGAGTTCCTTATGGCAATAAAAACGAAAGTACAATTATCAGGTATTCACTTGAAGCACTTGAATTTTTAAAAAACTTTGATATAGATTTTTTGGTAGTTGCTTGTAACTCTGCAAGCTCTGTTGCAATTGATGAGCTTAGGCGTGAAGCCCCTTTTCCTGTTGTGGGGGTTATTGAGGCGGGTGTAAAGGCGATTGAGAGCAGGGCTAAAAAAGATGATAGTATTTTACTTACAGGCACAAAAAGAACAATTGCTTCTAATAAGTATCAAAACCTGTTAAAAAAAAACGGGTTTAAAAATATAACCGCTGTTTCTACCCCTTTGTTTGTTCCTCTAGTAGAAGAGGGAATTTATGAGGGTGTTATTGTTGATAATATTTTTGATTTATATTTTAAAGGTATTGACAACAATAAAATTGAACATATCATTCTTGGATGTACGCATTACCCTTTTTTATCTAAAAGCTTTAAAAAGCATTTTCCTAATGCCTCTTTAATTCATTCAGGTCAGGCTATTGTTGAGATGTTAAAACAGGAATATCATCTTTATTCAAAAGAAGAAACTTCTATTAAACTTTTTGCAAGTGAAGGGGTAGAAGAATTTAGAAAAAAGGCAAAAGAGTGGCTTAATTTTTCTCTAATTTAAATAGCTGAGGTTTTATAATAATCTCTTCTATTACAATATGTTTTGGAAGATATATTATATCTTTTACAATTTTTGCTATGTCTTTGGGTTTTAGATGTGCAAGTTCATCGTTTGAGGGTTTAAAAAATGTTTTTTGGTGAAAGTTTGTAATGGTTAAATCAGGCACAATAGTGCTTACTTTTACTCTGCTTTTTCTAACTTCTTCAAATAAAGATTTGCTAAATTGTCTCATAGCCGCTTTTGTAGCTGAATAAACAACTCCAAGGCGTGCAGGGTGAGTTGCGGATGTTGAGGATATTGTTATTATAAACCCTTTTTGCTTTTTTATCTCTTTTAGGTGGTTTTTTACCAAAATCATAGGTGAGAGAAAATTTACATTTATCATCTCTTTTATCTGAAATGTTTTAATATCTTCAAACTGTCCAAAATACCCGACTCCTGCATTTAAGATAATTCCTTTAACATCTTTAAATTTAAGTTTTTCCACTGCTTTTATGTCATTAAAGTCAATTCGATAGGGGCAGTTTCTACACAGTTCTATTATTTCAAATTCTTGTAACTCTTCTTTTATTGCTTTTCCAATTCCGCTGCTTGTGCCTGTTATTATTATCTTCATAAAAGTCCTTTTACATATTCTATAAGTTCTTTTTCATCTTTGTATCTTGCTTCGTTGTTTTTTATTTCGTACGGATAATAAGTAACTTCACTTAAATGTATTTTTCTGAGTTTTTTTAAAAACTTTTTATTCATTCTAAATGCTCCGATTTCTATAGGGATGTCTGAGAGGGGGAGATTATTTTTTAAATAAGCTATAAAATTTTTATAAACCTCTTTAAAATTATTTATTTTAATAATCGGGTCTATTGCAATTTCAACTCTGTAACCTTTATCTATTGCGATTTTTAAAGCATTGACTCTTTTTTCAAGACTTGGGGCTTTTTTTTCAAATTTTGTAACTTCATTTGGAGAGAGTGAAAAAGTTAAAATAAAATTGTTAGGGGGATTATTAGGAAGTTTTTTTGCGTTTGCAGATTTTGTCCGGCTTTCTATAAGAATATCTTTTTTATTTTTAGCTAATTCAATCCATTTTTGATGAAACGGGTAAATTCCTTCAAACGCTAATAGGTCACTTTCATAACTTATTGCTAAAAATGCGTTTTTTAATTTTTCTGCTTCATTTATAAAATCTGTTTCATTTACAAAAACAACAGGATATCCACTTGGATACATTCCCCCTAAATAGCAGTATTCACAGTTATATACACATCCTAAAATCTGAGTTGAATAATAAAAACTTCCAAACCCTCTATTATTGCAAAATTTGCTCCCTTTATAAAGGAAATTTGAATCTTTTTTTGCTAAGATAAGAGAATTTTTTGATTTTTGATAGTTAAAATTCTGATGGGTTCTATTAAAAATATCTTTATAGTGGGAAATTTCTATAATTTTTGGATTGAATTTTTTAATAATATATTTAGTGATGTAATAATCAAAAGCATCTTTTTGTATATAACAGGTCATTAAGAGCCTTTTTTTTGAAAGTTTAACAAATTTAAGGAAAATTTAAAAAATTGTAAAAAAATTATACAAAATTTTAAAAATTTGTTGTATAATATATTAATAGCTAGGATAGTAGTTTGGAGGGGTAAAATGAAAAAAATATTAACTATCAGTTTAATTTTAAGTGGGGTTTTAATGGGGGCGGATTGTAATGTTTTTAGTAATGTTTTACAGACAAGAGATGAACCGTCTGAAATTATATTAATGGGTGATGCTAAAATTTATAATGATTTAAGTTGTGTTTTAAAAACATCTGAAATAGATCAAGATTTGAATACTAAAAGAATTTTAGAGTGTGTAGATAATCATTCTTTAGCTACATCTGCTAGACAATATGGTGGTGTTTTGGATGTTAATTATACTTTTAATGTTAAAAAAACAAATTTATGGCCAACAGTTACAAATTCGAGTAAGACTATAGTAATAAAACTGAAAAACCAAAAATTAAATGATTCAGAATATAATTCAATTTTTCAAAATTGGCATCATTATAGTTTTTCTTTGACTTATAATGGAGATAAAAAAGTAAATCATATAAGAAATATACGAGGGACAGTTAATTTTGATAATTTAGATAATCATAATTTATATATAGGTGTTCTTTCTACAGCAAGATGGAGTAGTACTACTTTTAATTTTAATGGGGTAGCAGATAATATAAATATTTATAGGTTAGGACTCTATAATGAAGCTACAGTCAATGGATTAGAGGCTAAAAAAAATATAAAAATTTCTAGATTAGAAGTTGCTAGATATGGGAATACTATTACTATTAAAGCCCCTAATATTACTATTGATTATTTATTGCAGTCTGATATTGGAAATGGCTTGAGTAAAGTTGTTTTATACGGAGATAATATAAATATAGGACAGGTAGCTTTAGGTCAAGAAGCTATATTAGAAATTCATCCATATACTCCTGGAAAAAAAGTTAAGTTTTATTCTAATGCTATTATATCTTCATCTTCCTCATCTATTATTTTAGATAGCGGAGATTATTATACAAATTTTTTTAGTATTCCTGGAACTTCTGACAATGTTAGTTCAATTAGGGCAGGTGATGCTAATCAAGTAATCAATTTTTATATAAATGGTGATTTTAAACCTGGTAATAATGCTGGAATTAACAGTGCTGGAAATAGAGGAAATTTTGGAAATTTACCTGCAAACAATTTTAGATTGTTTATTAATGGAGATTTAGATACAGGAGGAGGGGGAACTACTTTTAATGCTTTAATTTATGTAGAAGGAAAGGCTGCACTTGGTTCTCCGACTTATATAAAAGGAGCTTTATCAACTGGGAAAGATATAATTATTTATGAGGGAACGGAGTTTTATAGGACTTCTTTGAATTCAAATCCTTTAATTGGAGTGTGTTCTAATAGACATACAAATAATAAAATAGGCACATTTAACGTTATAGAAGGAGATACTGTTATAACAAAAGACCCGGTTGATCCTAATGCTCCTGAGAATGCATTAAAAACAAAAGTTGTAAATAGTGCATTTAATGTAAAAATTGTTCATTTAGGTGATGATAATGAAACCTTAACTCCTTATACAGGTGCTGTGGAGGTTGATTTAATAAAAACACCTTCTAATTCTCAAGAATGTGCTACTAACCCTACGCGTTGGAGTAGGATTGTATATTTTGATAATTCCAGTGAAGTAAATTTATCAAATATAGTTATTCCTTTTGCTATTAAAGATGCATCTTTTAGAGTTAAGTATTTAAAAATGAATATTCCACAGTCTTGTATTAGTTTTATGGTAAAGGGCGGCACATCTGTTAAACCAGAGATTGATTTTAGTTTAAATCCTCTTCAATGTATTAATGATTTAATAAATATGAGATTTCCTGTTGATATTAAAAACTGTATTGCAAGCTGTGATGTTACTACATCAGAAAATCAATACGGCAATACCATACATCGCCACGGTCCTCCTCATTTAACAGGAATGAATTGTGTGTTTGGATGTCTTTCAAACAATACTTCAACAGCTTCTGGAAATAGCGTATGCAGCAGGGATAATTTTGCTATCCGTCCTTATGCGTTTAAAGTTTTTGGAAACAATGAATATAAAAGAGCAGGGGAAGATTTTGATTTAGTTATAAAAGCTGTGGATGAAAATAATGACAATATAATTTTAGGAGATTATACTGTTGTAAGAGGTGTTAATGATTATAATGAAGCATTAAGCGATTTAAATATTACATCAGTTTTTTATACTCCTACATCAGCCGAACTTGCTAAAATGCAAAGTGATACAGGAGAAACTCAAGTTGCTTATTGTCCTGATGAAGGAAACTTTGTTATTAAAAATTCTTCAGATAAATTTAAAGACGGTGAAGCAAATGTTACATTAAATTATGATGAAACTGGAATTTTAAGTGTAAGAGTTGGAGAGAAAAAAGGAAATGAGTTTGCAAAAGTTGATGCAGATGATACTCCTGATGAAGAAAGATTTATTAAACCTGCGACTGTTATTTTGGATAAAAGTGATATTAATAAAACCGATTTATTAGTATTTATTCCTTATAAATTCAAAACTGTTGCAGATTATAAAACCACAACAGATGACAGCTGGGTTTATATGAGTAATAAAGTGCCTCAAATGGCGGCATATATTGATTATCATATTTTAGCTTTAAATAAAAATGGTGATATTGTTCAAAACTTTACAAAAACCTGTTTTCCTGATACATCGTCTGAAGCACCTAAAAGAAACGGGTTAAAATTAAATACAACATTTGATTTACTTTTAGATGTTACTTTATTCTCCGATACAGATACTAATATCTCTTTATATACAGCGGATGAAGACGGAAATGCAATCTGGACAAAACAGCCTGTTGCTGACCTAAAAGCTGGAACAAACAAAGTTCAAGAGTGGGTAGGACCAACAGCTTTTGAAAATGGTGAGAGTAAAGTAAAAGTTTATTTTAATGTAAATAAAAATTATTCAAAACCTGCTGATAAAGTTGTTATTAAACTTGTAGATGCAAATACTTCTACATTATGGATGAATAATAAAGGAGCTACAAATATTTTTGAAGGAAGCAGTGTAAATAAAGATGTAGATTTTCTTTATGGAAGAATTGCGCTTAATGGAAATATTGCAACATATTCTTCAAATGAGATTAACACTACTGTTAAATATATGTATTGGGATAAAAACAGAGGCTGGATTGTAAATAACAAACATACAGATGCACTTAAACACGGAGATTTAAACTTGGCTAACACTTACGTTGCGGCTAATGGTGTAAAACCTTTAAGCAGTAGCAGTATTCAAATCACTCCGTCTTCTATTAATAACGGAGAAGAAAAAGTATCAATTGTTACAACACACGCACTTCCGTATAGTGCAAAAATACACTTTGCAATTCCAAGCTGGCTATGGTATCATCCGTTAGCAAAAGAATATAAAGACCCAAGTCTTACAAATCTTGATTGTTTAACTCATCCTTGTACAAAAGTTACTTATATTAAAACCGCTAGAGGATGGGCAGGTGTTGGTAAAAAAGATACTAAATATAATGAATCTAACACTACTACAAAAGTAAATGTTGATAATAAGGCTAGTGCGTCTAAAAACGAGGTTAAAAAACTTAACTGGTAAGAGAGTTTAAAAATTCGCTTACCTCTTTTTTTGTTTTTAACTTTTTAAATTCAGGAAATTTTTTATTAATGGTTTTGTAATAGATTAAAATATTTTTAAGTTGATTTTCTTGAGTTTTTGTTAAGTGCATTTTGACTTTTGCTTCTTTTAATGCTTCTTTTATATCTTCAAATTCATCTCTTTTATTTTCATCAAGGAATTTTTCTATAATATTTAGATGATTTTTAATTAAATGAGCTATTTTTTCTTTTTTAATGGGAATTTGAGGAGTATCGCTTACTATTTTATAAAGAATAATATTTTCTACACTCAAAAATTTATAACAAGCTTCAAAAAAACCGCTTCCTTCCATATCTGTAAGCTCATAATAAATTCCGGGTTTTGAAATTGTGTAAAGAGTTGAGCTTTTTTTATCAAAAAAATCAGGATAATATTCAAATTTGCTGTCTTTATCTATTATTTTTTGTATAAAAAAGCCTTCATTAATTTCATATATGCTGCTTCCTGCGATGCCGAAGTTTAATGTTTTAAATGGGTATTGTTTTAATAAAAGTGCGGTGTTTATTGCACATTTTATTTTACCCTGACCTGTTATTATTAAATTTATGTAATTATTTTGGTATATTTCTCCGTTAGGTTTTAAATTAAATTTTTTAATGATTGGTAGGGCTTCTATTTTTAGGGCTGTTACTATATTTAACATTTTAAACCTTTTTAAAAGGAATTATATGGCAAATTTTGAACTTTTTAAAGAACTGATTATAAAAGGTAAATATTACGAAGCTCACGAAATTTTAGAAGAGTATTGGCATTCTATAAGAAAAACATCTCATCCTTTTAAGAATGCTTATAGAGGATTTATTAATGCAGCTGTTGCACTTGAACTTAAAAAAAGAGGTAGAGATAGCTACAAAAAAGTATGGTCTAATTATGAAAAATACAGATTTTTATATGTACAAAAAGAAAACTTAAAAGAAATTATGTTATTTTTAGATAAATTTAATCCTTGCAGATGATATAATAAAACTAAAAAAGGTTTTATATGTTAGATTTTTTAACCTCTTTTTTTAAAGAACTAAACTCTGCTTCAAATAAAAAAATGATATCTTTAGCCATAGTACTTGGACTTATAAGCGGTTTTTTACCTGCTTTTACTTTTTTAAACTATATAATTTTTTTCTTGGTTTTTGTTTTAAGAATACCTTTAGGTCTTTATTTTGCATCTTTTACTCTTTTTAAACTTTTTAGTTATCTTTTAGACCCTCTTTTTAACAAAATAGGATATCTTGTTTTAACTTTTAAATCGTTAGAGCCTCTTTTTACCTATTTATACAATCTGCCTTTTTTAAGGTGGAGCGGTTTTAACAATACTCTTGTAATTGGGAGTTTGATTGTTGGAATAATAATTGGAATAGTTTTATATTTTATTTTAGAGCATTTTATTGATACTTACAGACAAAAAGTTTTTCCAAAATTAAAAAAGATAAAATTTCTTAGATGGATTGTACCGGAAGAGGAAAAAAAAGGGATATTCAGATTAAGCGGTATAGTTGTGATTTTTGTTTTAATTTCTGCTTTTAGTTTAACTGTTATATTGTTTTTAGACCCCTTTGTCAAATTTATACTTCAAAATGCACTCTCAAAAACACTTCATAAAAAAGTATATATAAAAGAGGTTAATACCAAACTGTTTGACCCGTCTGTTGAAATTAAAGAGATGCATATTGATAGTTTTTTGGTAAATAGGGCATATTTAAAATTAAATCCATATTATCTTTTGTGGAAAAAATTTGATATAGAAAAGTTGATAATTGATTCTAAAACAAATGAGAGTATTTTAGATATCATAAACGCTTCTGAAAAAAAATCTGAAAATAAAACTTTTAAACTTCCTTCAATTAAGCTTCCTAAGCTTGTAAAGGCTGAGGATATTTTGCGAAAGAAGCGTTTAAAATCTGAAATAGCTATTAAAAAACTTCAAAAAGATTATAAAGAGTTTGAATCTTTTTATAAAAGTATTGATGTTAATGCATATAAAAAAGAAGTTTTGAAAATTAAAAAAGAGATAGAAGATTTACAACATACTAAGATTAATTCTCTTAAAGATTTAGAAGATTTAAAATTAAAAGTAGAAAATATTAAAAAAGAGATTAAAAAAATAAAATCTTCTTCTGATAATGATATAAAAAAGCTTTTATCTTATAAAAAACTTTTATTAAATGATATTAAAAATGTAAAGACTGCATTAAACGAAGATAAAAAAGATATTTATCTGCAGTTTGAAATGATAAAAAATAGAGAATTTATAAAGTTTTCAGAAATTTATTTAAAACCGGAAGTTAGTAAATATGTAAAATTGGCTCTTAATTTGTATGAAAAAATAAAACCTTATCTGCCTCAAAAAAATGAAGAAAAAGAGATTGAAAAAATAGAAAAATCAAGAAAAGGGATTTATATAAAATTTGAAGATAAAATTCATTATCCTGATTTTGTATTAGAACTTTCAGATATAAAACTTAAAACCTCAATAGCTGTTTATAAGATGATATTAAAAAATATTTCAGATAATCAGATTCTTTTAAACAGATATGCGTTTTTTAAATTAAAAGGGGTTAGTGAATTTTATAATCTATTTTTAGAGGCTAAATATTTAAGATTTTGTGAATTTAAAGGATATGCAAAAAATATCAGGTTAAAAAAGATTAAGTTTGATAAGTTAGAGATTTTACATCCTTTAATAAATTCAGAATTTAAAGGTGTTTATAATAAAGAGTTGAATTTATTTAGCAGAGTGTGGTTTAATAATGTTAAAATTACTTTAAATCAAAATGATGATGTTTCAAGAATTATTAATAAAATTTTAAATAAAGTTACAAAATTTAAAGTTGATATAAAAGTTTTAGGAGATATTAAAAAGCCTAAAGTAGAAGTAAATTCAGATTTAGATAAAATTATTTCAGCTGAGCTTAATAAGTTTTATAAACAAGAACTTTTAAAACAGAGAGAAAGGGCAGTTAGTATTTTAAATAAAAGGATAAATAAAGAGCTTCAAAAATATAATTTAAATAATATAGATAAAAAAATTAATTCTTTAAAAGATTTAAACACTTTTTTAAAATCATTAGAAAATAGAGCAGTTGAAACAGTTAAGCAAAAAGCTCAAGAAAGAGTAAAAAAAGTAAAAGATAAATTGAAACATCAGCAAAAAAAAGTTGAGGATAAATTAAAAAAACAACAAAAAAGATTACAACAAAAAATGTTAGATAAATTAAAATCAATTTTTTAAGGAGGGGAATAATGGTAAAGAGTATTGGTTTTAGGTGGTGCCTCGGGACGGAATCGAACCGCCGACACAGGGATTTTCAGTCCCTTGCTCTACCGACTGAGCTACCGAGGCAAGCGATGAAATTATATCAACTTATTCTTAATCTTTCCTTAAAGAAAACACCTCTTTTTTAAATTTTTTTCCCCTGTCTTTATAGTTTTTAAACATATCAAAACTCGCACAGGCAGGGCTTAGTAAAGCGACAGATTCTAAAGAATGTATTTTGTCAATTTCATTTACTGCTTTATTTAGTTCTTTTGAAATTTTAAAATCTATTTTATGTTTTTTTGCTAAATCTTCAAAAATTTTTGTCTCTTTTCCTATAATAAAAAGTTTTATCTTAAGATTTTTCATATATTCAAAAAGCTCATTAAAATCCTGTCCTTTATCAACTCCCCCTAATATAAGATATATTTTTTTGTTTTTATAACGTTTTAAAGCGTTAAGAGTGGCATCTACATTTGTGGCTTTGCTGTCATCTACCCATAATCTTTTTTTATAATCTTTAAACTCTTCAATTTTATGAGAATCTATTTTAAAGTTTTTTAAAGTTTTCTCTTTAAAATAGAGAATATAATAGACACTTTTTGCTAAAACTTCATCAAGTAAAAAAGGAGTTTTAAAAATATTTTGTTTGAAATTAAATTTTTTTATTAAGTCATTTTCATTTTTATATGTTATTTTATATGCTTTTGTAGGATAATCTTCAAACTCTTTTGGCAAAATAACAATATCTCTTTGGGTCATTCTTTTAAGAGGAGATAGTTTTGATTTTACATACTCATCAAAACTTCCATGCCATGAAATATGGTCTTCTTTTATAGGTAAAATTACAAAAATGTTAGGTTTTGCGTATTTTGTGTAAAAAAGTTGAAAACTGCTGGCTTCTATAATCCAAAAAGGAGAGTTTTTATTTAATTTAGCAAGGGGAATTCCAATATTTCCACCGATTTCTCCTCCTAAAAGATGATGTATCATCTGAGTGGTTGTTGTTTTTCCGTTTGTGCCTGTGACCCAGACCTGAAAAATAGACGGATTATAAAAATAGTCAAATT
>Ga0256838_1001014_pt1 | contig 14324 bp, 16 predicted proteins | sample 4571419metaG_FD_185978 | JGI IMG/M metagenome (GOLD analysis project Ga0256838, IMG submission 185978) | Hydrothermal vent microbial communities from Guaymas Basin, Mexico - 4571-419 | ecosystem: Environmental > Aquatic > Marine > Hydrothermal vents | place: Mexico: Guaymas Basin | collected...
CATCTTTCTCTATATAGATTATACCATATACATACAAAATGTATACACTATGTTTTCTACCACAAACATGAAGACCTCTTCAACTTGGAGCTTATATCTACTGATTAAATCAATAAAAATGGAGAGAATAATGACATATCTTTTACTGTTCAAAGATTATCCCATTACCTTATAAGTATGCTTCATCCCATATCCATCTCATAGTGGACACCCTAACATGAAAAAATTAAAAAACTATATTAACCACGCTTATACCTTATCAAAAGACTTTTCTTATTTTTCATATTCCACAAAAAAGAGGAGGGAGCCCTATAGGGCTCCCTAATATCAAGTGCTGTAGGGGGGTGTCCTACAACTTGAAGGCTTTTATCTTGTCATTCACTGCTGCTACAATCTCGGTTAGTTCTTCTCCACTACGGGCAACAAGTTCAGCAGACTGGGCCTGCTGCCTAATAGCCTCGGCAATATTCTCAACATTCACCTTTACACTCTCAAGCGACTGTCTGACGGTGGAAACAGACTCTGTAATCTCTCTGGCTGCAGCACTCTGCTGCTCAGCCGCAGCCGCTGTATTCTCTATCATGGCAGACATATCACGAATCATGTCTACAATGTGAACAAATTTTTCACCGGCACTTGTAGCAAGCTGCGCTGTCTTATCAACAGCCTCAACAACCTCTGCCGTTGTCTTTTCAACATCTTTGGTAGACATCTGTATATGTCTGAGCATCTGTGCAATATTATCTGTAGCCTCTTTAGACTGTTCGGCCAGTTTTCTAATCTCATCGGCAACAACGGCAAATCCCCTACCTGCTTCACCAGCACGGGCTGCCTCTATTGCGGCGTTAAGGGCAAGCAGGTTGGTCTGTTCGGCTATATCTGAAATAGTCTTGACAATCTGCCCAATATTACCTGCAGCCTCAACAAGCTCAGCGATCTTCTGCGACTCAAGGTGAGTAGCCTCTTTTATGCCAGCAACAGCGGTAATAACCTCTTCTACCATCTTCTGACCTTCTTCAGCACCATTAGCTACACCTTCAGCCTGGGTGGCGAGATTTGTTGCGGCATCGGCAACAGATGCTGCTGCTGCCGCTACCTGGGTAATACCATCTTCCACGGCAACGATACCATCCATAGACTCATTGGTAATTGTCTTAACATCTTCTGCCTGTGCGGCAACCTCTTCAGTAGACGCCATCGTCTCTTCAGAAATGGCAGCAAGGTCTTCAGCCTTGTGAGAAAGCTTATTAGCAGATTCGTGGAGATTACCTATAAGGTTTCTAAACGACTGTTCTGCATGATCCATAGCCCTATAGATATTACCCACCTCATCATTTGCCTTATAACCTGTAAAGTCTACTGTCAGGTCTCCACTGGCAAACTGGAGTATCTTCTCTTGAAGAGCACCAAGAGGTGCAAGCATCTTAGATACAAAGCCCGCAGACATAAGGGCAGCGATAATCAAAACAATAAGCGTAGCAATAATAATAGCATTTCTCAGACTACCAATAGGGGCAAGCATTTCCGACTTATCCTTTTGTGCCACAATACCCCAATTGATCTCATGATGTTCAAATGGCATATAGGCAACAAGCACTTTATGTCCTCTATAGTCTGTATCTTCTTCCACACCGGTAGCATGGTTTTTAAATATAGCCTCAAGGGCACGCATTTTTATCTGCTTATTGAGAATAGCGTCCTTATCAAAACGGGTATCACTCCTCAGATATCCATCTGGGCCAATAATGTATGTCTGACCTGTATCTCCCATACCGGCTGTATTAGTCATAATGGCATTGATATCGTTTACATTAATCTGTACGGCCAAGAACCCAACAACCTCATCATATTCATTTTTCAATGTTATACCGACAAATGCAGCTGGTTCCCCATCGCTAGGGCCGTATTTGGCAAAATCCACATAATGAACACCTGTCGTAGCAGTTTTAAGTAGCTTGTAAAGATTGGCAAGATTAGAATCTTTCCATGGACCATTTACAAGATTGGTGGCAAAATCCCTTTCCTTCAAAGCCGTATACACAACATTACCATCTACATCTATAAGAATAACATCGGCAAATTCATTGGCCTCTCTGAGTTTTTCAAGAATAGGATGATAGTAAGAGTGATAATCATCATAAGAAAACAGTGTGGAAACCAAATCATCAGGAATACCCTCTATAGAACGAATAGTAACAAGTTTATTCTTCTGCCCATTAGGATTAAGCTCTATATACGCTTTTTGGAGAAGCTCCATACGTTCTTCAGGCTCATCAGATACCTCGTAAAATGCTGTAGAAAAACTTGAAACAGCCGATACAATATCGTTATTTTGAGAAAGGGCATAAAGCACCCTATCAAGCTGATTAAAATACTCGTGAAGGGTAACAGCCCTATTATCACGGGCTACCACAAGCTTATCTCTTTCACTATCCAAAAGACTTTTAGAGGAATACGAAACTGACAGCCATGCAATAATAATCGCTGCCACGACTACTATCGCTACCGTTGCGATAATAGTCTTCATCCTAATGCTCAACGGTCTTCACCTCCACCATTAGTTTCTCTTCTATTTATGATACCAGAAAAATTAAAACGCAGTTCTTCTTTAAGCAATGTTGCCCATCTGTTTTTTTTCTTTTCACTCTAATGCTGTATAATTTATCAAACTATCTTTGGAGATGTGGTGTGGCATGAAAATAAATAGATATATTAAAGAAGCAGAGGCTTACTCTTCACCGGGGTGGCCCGATAACATAGAGGACATCATAAGACTAGGTATGAACGAGGGTGATTTCATATCACCCCATGTTGTTGAATATATACAATCTTTAAGTATAGATCTCATTGCAAGACACTACCCACCTGGAGAGATACCCGAGCTTATAAATGTCATAAAGGAAGTGCATAATATTGGCGACAATGCAGAAGTACTCTTGTATCCCGGCTCTGACAATGCCATAGACAATATCATTCGCACATTTTCCGAACCTGGAGACACCATTATTATGAGATTTCCCGAATATGGCAATACCGTATTATTTGCCCAAACACACGGACTAAATATTGTATACATAGATGTCAACCCCATCAACAATCTAACAACAGAAGCACTTATACAGGCATACCACAAGCATCACCCTGCCATTATCTACTTTTCCAACCCACATAATCCGTCGGGACAATTTTTAGGACCAGATGAAATAGAAATACTGGCTCAAAAAGCCCAAAATTCTCTAATTATTGTTGATGAAGCATACTTACACTTTGCCGACACAACATTCATAGGAGCAATACCACTGGTAGAAAAATATTCTAATATTGTTATAACACGGACATTCTCCAAACTATTTGGTTTAGCAGGTCTCCGTATTGGATTTGCCGTAGCAAACACTAAGATATCGCCACACCTTCGCATTTTGCAACGAACAAAGGACCTAACATATATTTCCCAAATGGCAGCACTCCAGAGCCTCAAGCATATAGAAGAATACAGGCAGGTAGCCCATGAAATCATAGAAAGTAGACAATTTGTAGAAAACAGCCTTAAGGAAATAGGCTTTGAAGTTATAGGTCCGTCATATGGAAATTTCGTATTATTTAAACCAACAGTAGAACCTAAAATACTTTACGAAAGACTTCATGATAGGGGATATATCACTCGCTTTTACACTGAGCCCCGTATGGCAAATTACATGAGAGTATCTATATGGAGAAAACCTGTAATGGAAGGCTTCATTAGAACACTAAAGGAAGTGTTGTAAAGATGTGGACTGTGATACTTGCTGCCGGTCTGGGAACAAGGCTTGAGAGAGAAGACACAGACAAACCTAAGCCCCTCGTGTCTATAGGTAATGAGACCTTTCTTGACAGACTCTATCGTATGCTGAGGCCCTACACAGAAAAGTTTGTCATAGTCGGAGGACACGGATATCACTATGTGGAGGCATGGGCTAAAGGCAAAGATGATGTTATGACCATTCAGAACCCAGAATACACCAACACAGGCAACAGTCTCTCGGCACTGCTGGGCCTTATGGTTGTTCCAGAAAAACATGATGTTATTCTCACCGACGGAGATGTTGTCATAAAAGAAGAATATATAGAAAAGTTGGCAAGCACAAAAGGCAGTGCATTTCTTATAAGCAAGACAGAACTTGATGAAGAAGCCATGAAGGCAAAAATAGAAGACGGTTGTATTGTAATGCTTGGTAAAGGCATTAACGGAGACGGAGAAACTGTTGGTATGCAAAAACTATCTGATAAAATGGTAGAGAATTATATCTGGCACTTTGACAGAAAAAGGCATGTTATGGGATACTATGAAGATGTATTAACAGAACTTTTAACGAAGGAGTGTGTAAAAGCAATATGGGTAAATCAAACACACTGGGCAGAGATAGATACCAAAGAAGACCTACAAAGGGCCAAGGAGATTGGCCTCATCTAACATATAGAGAAGTTCTTGAAAGCCTCGGGGGGCCTCTCCCCATATGGGAATACTTTTTCCTCAGATATATATTCGGCTTTCTTGTGTACATTAACATAAACTGGCTCCACCTTCATCCCAATATTATTTCTCTATTATCTATGGCATCGGCCATAGCGGGAGTATATGCCTTCTGGCAAGGCAATTTTGTATGGGGGGCTTTGCTATTTGAGCTAGCCTTCATCTTTGACTGTGTAGATGGGCCAACAGCCCGCATAGCCAAGAGGACATCAAAATTGGGGGTAGCCCTTGAAGTATGGACAGACAGCATGAGACTTATAGGAAGCATGTGGGGACTTGTTCATGGATTGGGAGCAAACAATACTACTATGCTACTTGGCATGATATACAGTATCTCATTTGGAGCAGGTATCTGGTTGTATACCAAGAGTGTAGAAAGTGCAATGAAAGGCGGAGAAAGTATCAATCAGTGGATATCTTCAGGGCCTTTCTGGAAAATTCCCACATGGATTGAGTTGGAAACGGTGGGTTTCTTTTTACTCCCCCTTATAGGCAAACCACTATGGGGATTGTGGACCTTAGCTGCTATTCACCCTATTATGACCCTTATTATGACGGTCCACGGAGTGGTAACAGGTGAAGAATAAGCACCTAATCAGAAATATTTTTATCGCCATTGTTCTGTCTATCTCCGCCTTCATTATAGTAGGAGATAAAGACATATGGAAAGCATTAAAACTAATACCTACCATTCCATTCTATGTATGGATTATAGGAATAACACTCATCGTCATCAAATGGCACATTGAGGCTCTAACTTTATATATATTAATAAAGGAAAAAGGCTATACTCCAAAGTACTTTTCTCTTGTAAAATTTATTATTTCCAGCTATCTATTTCACTATATTACCCCATTTCAAAGCGGTGGTCAGGCCTTCCAAATTTACTATCTTTCCCTTATGGAAATGCCACCTGGTGTAGCCACAGGTATTATTCTTATACGAAGCCTAATGTTTCAAATGGCTATGATATTGGCCATAATAGTGGGATTACCAGCACTCAACCGCATAGGTCATACCAAGATAAGCCAGTTCGTATGGTTGGCTTTGGGGCTTATACTTTTCCTAATACTAATATATTTTCTCGCAGCTTCGCGAAAAATATGGCGCAGTGGTCCCATTAAGGGCATGCGAAAATTTATACATGAAAAATATGAATCTTTCTACAAAAAGTTAGCAGGAGAACTCATTCTATTTAGAAAAATTTGGCGAACCACAAAACACCAAACATTTTTTATCGGGGTCATTCTATCATTTTTGCAAATAATACTATTCATATCCCCACTCATTGTTGTTCTATATTACCTTGAACCTAATATCAACATTGTTAGCACATTTGAATTGGCTCTGCTGGCAGACACTATAGGCGGACTCATACCAACCCCAGGTGGCAGTGGTGGTGTTGAAGGCGCCATGTCAATCATCCTTACAGCATCTGGTATAAATAAACCAGATGCCCTACTTGCTGTTGTTATATGGAGACTGATGGCATACTACATGCCCATTGGAGCAGGCATGATAGCCCTACTCCTATCAGGCATAGATAACCCCGAAGACTTTATAGGGAAGAAAGAGCATATCCAAGAAGAATCCCCCAGCTCAGAAATGTGAACGGGTCATTTTTAATGACAATATTTTTCACCTTAGCTGGTCTCAGCACATCACCCCAAGAAGCTACAATAACAATATTATCATAGTGTCCACCATCTACAACAAGTTCTGAATACGAAATAACTACATTCTTTATATAGCATGACAAAACAATCTTGCTATACAAGGCTACCAGAGAGCCTTCAATGTGCCCACTTATTTTTACCTTGCCACGAAGAGATACCACATTACCTTTTACAGTACCTTTTACAAGGAGAACACCTCCCATAACAACGATATTACCTTCATAGACCTCTCCTTTAGGCACAATAAATACATCATCTCTTTTTACAATGGTCTTGTTAGTTTGCCTTTTTTCTTTCATCACCATCTCACCTCCACATTACCCACATGGGGCCTCACAATATCGGCAAACCTTTCAAGTTCTTCTCTACTGTATGTGTCATCGGGAGATTCACCTTCATTAAGCACCTTATCTTTATGGTACCGTTGAATAGCATAATAGGAGGCTCCTTTTATCCACTGGGCTATATCGTAAAAATCGTTTTCCTCCACATATGTGGGTACCGCCGTTGTTCTCAGTTCAAATGGTATATCCGAAGACATGAGTATATCTAAAGACTCAGAGACAGCCTTTACCATATTTCTACCTTTCTCTTCTGACAAGCCAATAGCCCTATAATAGTTCTGCCTTGATGTCTTGATATCCATAGCCACATAGTCTACAAGTCCATTTTCAATATAGCCCTTCAGAATATCAGGATTGCTACCGTTGGTATCTATTTTCACCTTATACCCCAGAGACTTGACCTTTTCCATAAAACTGGCAAGATTTTCACCGTGAAGTGTTGGTTCTCCACCGGTAATACACAGTCCCTTTAACATGCCTTTTCTCTTTCTCAGGAAATCAAGGACATCTTCTTCTTCATAAATACCCTCTGCAAGGGGTGGCACAACAAGTTCAGGATTATGACAGAAAGGACAGCGAAAATTACAACCGATGGTAAAAACGGTAGCACTAATGGTGCCTGGGAAGTCCACCATCGTAAGCTTCTGGAGATATGCAAATTTCATATACAACCCCTCCCATTTTTAAACTTCCCAGACCCGCTCACCGATTAGTAGTATATCAAACCCTCACAGTGGCCTTTTATATTTAATAAATGGTAGATAAGTGGCAAACATATCGTTGTAAATACGTTTATACCTCTTTATGGCCTTATCCCATGTAAAATGAGACACAACATGCTCTCTACCATTGCGGCCAATAAGCCTTAAAAACTTGGGAGTAGACACGGCCATATTGGCCATATCTATTATGGCATCGGCCAGAGCGCCGGGATCAGATGGTGGCACCAGCTTACCTGTGCCTCTATCACCATAGGAAACAATGTCAAGAATAATATCTTTAAGCCCCCCTACCCGCGATGCTATAGGAACGGCCTCCATAGCCATGGCCTCAAGGGCTACCAGGCCAAAAGGCTCAAACTTAGAAGGCACCACTACAAAATCGGCAGCCCCATACAGTTCTCTCACCTCATCACGGGACAAGAAACGACCAAAGTAGTAAACATTATCTGGATACTGCGAAGCAAGATGATACACAAGATCTTTTAGTCCAGGATCCCCATCACCACCAATAACAAACCTCATCTCTGCTTTATTGGGACTATCTTTGCTACCGTCAAGCACCATGCGTATAGCATCAGCCAGTATATCAAGCCCTTTTTGGGCCCTGTCAAACCTCCCCACAAAGAGGTACATAATGCCATCTTTCATGCCTATATCTTCAAGAATGATGCGTCTTCTCTCTTCCCTGGGCTTGGTACTCCACTTTATGTTGTCAAGATTCCAGTATTCTGTATCGGCACCATTCCACACATATGTAACCTTGCCATCAAATAGGTGAAAGTATCTGTCCCACTCTTCATTCAGATAGGAGTAAGACACCGTCGTGAGAAAGTCGCTATTGTAAGCTCCAAACTTTTCAAGGTCAAATCCCTCACCATAGAGCCAACGACCATCTACAAACTCGCCATAGCCCATCTCATACATCTTATGTATCGTTGTAGAGCCATAGCAGATACGATTTATGGTAAGAACCACGGGAATACGAAAATACTTCTTTATAAGGGCTCCGGCCAGTGTCGTATGCCAGTCATGGATGTGAAATACTTTGGGTTTTCTACCCTCATGTGCTATAAGGTAGTTCATAAGACCAGGCACCGCCGCGGCAAAATGGAATATCTTCTCAACCACATCATCATCTGTCGGCCCATACACATCTGGCCCATCCATAACAGGGTCTGACAGGGCAAATACTCTAACACCATCACGCCAACCTTCCCACACATCTATAGTCTGCCAAGAAGAACCCACCCTAACCTCATATGTAAGAAACTTGCGAAATCTCAGAGGATAGGCCTCTGGCATATGCTGAATGCCATGAGATGGCATAAACATCCACACATCATCACCACTACGCTGAAGATATGTCGCTATAGAGGTCACAGCCTCCCCCAGTCCACCAATCTTTACAGGTAAAAACTCAAACGATGCCTTGGCAACCAGCATAGTATCGCCTCCCATCTGGTACCCCATAGGAGGATACCCCTTAAGTTTATTATAAACGGAATACACCTTTTGTAGAATGTAAAGGGAGGTGGTAGCATGGATGCCATAAAACTACTGGCCGATATGATACTTGAAAGCCAGTATGCTATAGCATTTACAGGGGCCGGTGCAAGCACAGAAAGTGGTATACCAGATTTCAGAGGTCCGAATGGTTTATGGAAACAGTATAGAGCAGAGGAAATAGCCTCACGTTGGGCCCTTGAGAATAACACCCATGATTTTTTTGAGTTTTACCGTATGAGACTGGCAGCTATGGAAAACATAAAACCTAATAGGGTGCACTATGGACTGGCCCAGCTGGAGAATATGGGACTGCTAAAGGCTGTCATCACCCAAAACATAGATGGACTCCATAAGAAAGCCGGTAGCAAGAAAGTATATGAAATACATGGCAACATTAGAGAAGCATACTGTGATAGGTGTGGTAAAAAATACTCAGCAAAAAAACTCCTTGAAGAAGACATACCTACCTGCGATGTCTGTGGAGGCATTGTCAGGCCCAATGTTGTGCTCTTTGGTGAGGGCCTACCACAGGACCAGTGGATAGGTGCAGTAAGAGAGGCAGAATCAGCCGATCTTGTCTTATCTATAGGCTCATCGCTCACTGTATACCCAGCAGCCATGATACCCATAACCGTCAAAGAGGCCGGTGGCAAACTTGTCATTATCAACCTTGAGCCAACTGGCTATGATGACATGGCAGACCTTGTTATACACGAGAAAGCAGGCGATGTTATAGAAGCACTACTTGAGGAGATGAAAAACAGGGGTTGACTTTTGTAATGGGGCATGTTATAGTTAGTTATCTCCTCAGAGAGAAAAGAAATTTTCCCTGAGAGAAGAAATTAAGCTTTAGGAGGAACATGATTATGTTAGAAGGAAGAGTTAAGTGGTTTAACGAGAAGAAAGGTTACGGTTTCATCACCAGAAATGACGGTGGAGAGGATGTCTTCGTACATTACTCTGGCATCAATGGTGACGGTTTCAAGACACTGGAAGAGGGCGACCTCGTGGAGTTTGAGATTAAAGACACTCCCAAGGGACCTCAGGCTGTCAATGTTAGCGTAAAGTAATAACTTAGACAGGAAAGAAAACAATATAAAGGGGAGGATTATACCTCCCCTTTTTCTTTAGGGAAAATTACTCCTCTGGGGCAACAACGCCCTTCTGTACAAGATAGGCACCCAACTTTTTATCTGTGCCGGTGATGTGTCCCACAAGCCAGTCAATAAGCACCCTCTGAATATCCGTAAGTAGCTTCTCACTAACACCGTTTATCATATACTCCTTAATAAGCTCGTTAACCTCATTCATAAACCATAGATGCTGCTGCCTGTGGGCTTCATATTCTGGGTAATCTGTCTGAATCATCATCTTTTCCTCTGTGCTGAAGTGCTCATCGGTGTAGTCTGCAATAAATCCTAGCACATCAACCATCTGCTCATTGGTAATACTTTCAGAATTGATAAGATCAATAAGTTTGGCAATACGCCTAACAAGCTCTTTGTGCTGGCTATCTATTGTTGGGTGCCCCACACTAAGACTGTCCGACCATTTAATCTCCATACAAATTTCCTCCTTATCGTTGGTATTATCATTATATATAGGAGAGGAGGGAAATAATACACATGGAGGAATACCTGAAAACAGCATATGGCTTTTATATAGATGAGAGCACAGACTCAGTGGTATATAAGTATCTTGCAGATATAGAAACAGACGAGAAGCTAAAAGAGGAGTTTCTCAGACTATCTAAAGTAGAGGCAGACCATGCACTATTCTGGAGAAAATTCTTAGAAAAAAGGAATATATCAGTGAAATCCCCACAAGTATCAAAGCGGAAGCTTCTCTATGCCAAACTGCTCCGTAAAATACTGGGAGCCGGAGCCACCGTTTCTATACTGGAGCTCGGAGAATCTCAAGCAGTCAACAAATATTATGAGTATCTCAAAGAAAACCAAAACCTCGCAAAAGAGGAAATTATTGCTATCAAGCAGATTATATTTGAGGAGCTTGAGCACGAAAAGATATTTGCCGAGGAGAAAAAGCGCTTCCACACAGAGAATGTCAGGGACTTTGTGCTTGGCATGAACGATGGACTGGTAGAAATACTTGGTACCGTCTTTGGTCTATCTGCCGTTTATCCTGATAAACCATTCCTTGTGGGATTTAGCGGTCTCATCGTTGGAGTAGCAGGCTCATTATCTATGGCAGTAGGTACATTTATCTCTGTAAGGTCTCAAAGACAGGTCAATGAGAGCATAAGAAAAAACATGGAGATACTTCTGGATGTCGCACCAGATATAGCAGCCGATAAAGAAATAGAGAAGCTCGTAGAAAATGGTGTTCCCGAAAATGTAGCTAAAGAAATAGTTGAAAAACTGGAAAAAGAAGGATTATTAAAAACCTTGATTCCCGAGGCAGAAGACCAGAATGAGATAAGAGCAGCCCTTTACACAGGTCTTGCCTATCTATTTGGCGTATCATTCTCCGTCATTCCATTCTTCCTTGCTCCATCGTCGTTTACCGCACTCATTTTCTCTGTGATATTAGCTAGCATAGCACTGGCCAGTGTCGGCACCATTGTCGCCATGTTCTCGGGCATAGATACCAAGAAGAAGGCCATAGAGATGGTAACAACAGGACTGGGAGCTGCACTTATATCCTATGGATTTGGAGCTCTAATGAATAAATTCTTCGGCATAGGAGCACTGTAAAAAAACATATCACAACCACAAACTAATAGTAATTGGGAAAGTAATATCTATATATTTTCCGATTACGAAAATGTTTCAGAGAAGAAAATCTTTCTTTTTTCTCTAAGTTTTATCCCTTACAACACTCTTTATACCATCCCAAATAACATCGGCAATATCATCAGGATGCGGAAGCTTAATAAGATCAGGAGTTAACTCAAAAAGCGAGTAAGCCCCAATTATGCTAATTAACACAAAACCGCTACCTTTAGGTACTCCTTTTATACCCAAATCTCTCTCAATAAATTCAGATATAATACTTCCCAATTCCGAGACATATTTTTCTCGTAAAGGGGTACCCGGTGTAAATATTACACGCATAAAAACAACCAACATATAAGGCAATTCCTCATGCTCTCTCTGTTTCTGAGATATATAATATAAAACTCGTCTGATTTTTTCCTTAGGAGGCAAATCCATTCCAGTAAGAGAATAATATGCCTGCTTTATCTCATCCATATAGGCATCCAGCATCTCACGAAGCAAATCTTCTTTGCTTTTCCAATAATGAAAGAACGCCCCCTTGCTAACTCCAGCCTCTCTTACTATAGTATTAACAGATGTATCACCATATCCTTTTTTCGCAAATAACATCATTGCAACTCTAATGATCTTATCCTTGGCCGTTTCCCTTTTATTTATCTCAGAAAGGATTTTCTTGATATGCCTCATGTACATCACCTAATGTATTATAGCACAAACCGACCAGTCAGTTGCTTGTATGACTTACTATCCTACTTATGAATGTATATTTTTTTATTATGTATTTCTCAACACATATTTACATATAACACAAATAATACCCCACATGCATCAATTTTTGTGAATAAACTAATACCAACTATAGTAAAATATAAATGTAGGGGGTATCACCGACAAGCAATTTATACAAATTTATGCATGGAAAGACTTGACATCGCACAAAAGTTATGCTACACTAACATTAGAAAGGTTCTAAAAGTTGAGAAGACCACCTAAAACAGAAAGAAGGAGGGGATAAGGGATGTTTGGAAACACTATTAAGACCGGAGACTTCAAAGGTGAAAAGCATGTACCAACAATTAAGCTTTTGGGAGAACTGAAGAAAGGTGAGCCTGTAGACATTGAGGTAAAAGTTGGTGAAGAGATTGCTCACCCCAATACTCCAGAGCATCACATATCTTGGATAGAGCTCTACTTTGTAGATGAAACAAACAGGGCTATCCTCATTGGTAGAGTGGCGTTCACAGAGCATGGAGCACAGGGCATTACAGTGGAGCCCAGAGCTGTGTTTACCGCTAAGTTTGACAAACCCGGCACACTTGTTGCACTATCTTATTGCAACCTGCACGGTGTTTGGGAAAACGCACTGAAAATTGAGTTTTAACCACAAAGACCAAAAACACAAAAATAAAAATAGGAGGTGACCGATTATGATCGTAATCGGACAGAAGTTTCCAGAAGTAGAGGTAAAAACAACACACGGAATGATGAAATTGCCTGAGGCATTCAAGGGTAAATGGTTTATACTCTTCAGCCACCCAGCAGACTTTACACCTGTTTGTACAACAGAGTTCTACGCCATGCAGAAGAGACTTGAGGAGTTCAAGAAGCTCGGTGTAGAGGTTATCGGTCTCAGTGTAGATCAGGTATTCTCCCACCTCAAGTGGATTGAGTGGATTGAAGAAAATCTCGGTGAGAAGATTGAGTTCCCCGTTATTGCAGATGACAGAGGCAATGTTGCCGAGGCACTTGGCATGATTCCCGAGGGTGCCACCATCACAGCCCGTGCAGTCTTTGTCGTAGACCCCAACGGTATCATCAGAGCTATCGTTTACTACCCCGCAGAGGTTGGCCGTGACTGGGACGAGATTCTCAGACTCGTTAAGGCACTTCAGACATCTGATACTAAGGGTGTTGCCCTCCCACACAAGTGGCCTAACAATGAGCTTATTGGTGACAAGGGCATTGTCTCACCAGCAGCCACAGAAGAAGAGAAGAAATCCCGCCTTGAGGCCAAAGAGAAAGGCGAGATTGACTGCTACGACTGGTGGTTCTGCTACAAGGAAATTAAGTAATATACTCCACATACAAAGCATAAAAAGGGGGGCTTTATGCCCCCTTTTTTCACAAAGGGAGGGGATAACATGCCTTGCAAGAAGAAAAGCACAAAGAAAGAAGAACATTGGAAAGCACCAGAGTTTTGTCTACCAGATAGTGAAGGGAATACCCACTGCCTAAAAGAGCATCTTCAGAAGGGCTGGATTGTCCTATATTTTTATCCCAAGGCCAATACAAGTGGATGCACCAAAGAGGCTATAGGGTTTACAGAGCTAAAAGACGAGTTTGAAAAACTCGGTGCCACCATTATAGGTGTCAGCCCCGATAAGCCTGAAAAGATCAAGAAGTTTATAGAAGACCATGACCTAAAGATACTACTACTTTCAGACACTGAAAAAGAGGTGCTGAAGGCATACGGAGCCTGGGGCAAGAAGAAAAACTACGGAAGAGAATATGAAGGTGTTATCAGAAGCACTTTTATCATAAATCCCGATGGCATGGTAGTAAAGTCATGGAAAAATGTCAGGGTTAAAGGACATATGGAAAAAGTGCTTGATACACTAAAAAAGCTGGTAGAGGCATATGAAGGATAAAAACTACAAGGTTGTTATACTTGATGGCTTTACAGATGAAGAAATATCTCAAATTGTAAAGACCATAAAACCTATGTTTCAGGGGCGGGATATCATCTTTGCCCGCCCCACATCTTATACAAAGCAGTGGACCGTGGACAAACTCATAAAGGTTTTACATGAGGAGATAGAAGAGCATAA
>Ga0256838_1001015_pt1 | contig 14323 bp, 13 predicted proteins | sample 4571419metaG_FD_185978 | JGI IMG/M metagenome (GOLD analysis project Ga0256838, IMG submission 185978) | Hydrothermal vent microbial communities from Guaymas Basin, Mexico - 4571-419 | ecosystem: Environmental > Aquatic > Marine > Hydrothermal vents | place: Mexico: Guaymas Basin | collected...
ATCTCTTTTGCTTTTTTAGCAATAGCTGTTAAAGAAGGCTCAGCCATAGTTGTAGAAAAACCAATAGCAAAAGCAAAAGAGTAGATAATGATGTTGTTGTCATACTGAGTAAGTTCAAACGCCATAGTCTCACCAAGAGAGAAAAGACCCATTTCAAGACCTACAATAAATGCATCAAGACCAAGTATAACAAGACCGAAACCAATGATAACCTCTTTTAAGTTTTCAATAGGTTTTTTAAGGATTATATATTGAAAAAATACAATTACAGCTAAGATAGGTACTACATCCATAACGATAGATGCAAGGCCTTTTAGTAAACCCAGTATCTTAAACTCTAAATCAGGGTTTGTTTGTGCTACTTCCGTGATAACTGGTGCTACAATCTCTTTAGCAACTGCAGATACATCAATAAACTCATAAACAAAAATACCATAGAACTGTACAAATAGCATAGGTGTAAGTGAAGCAAAAGCAATAAGTCCAAAACCATCTAAAATAGGATTTCTTCCTTTTATAGTAGAAGCTAGTCCAATACCAAGAGCTGCTACAAGAGGGACAGTAACTGTTGATGTTGTAACTCCACCAAGGTCAAAGGCTAAACCAACTATCTCTTTTGGAGAAAAAGCGGTAGCTGCAACAACTAAAATGTAACCTGTAATGATGTAGTAGTGTATAGGGTGACCTTTTATGATCCTCCAAACACCTACAACTATGGCAAAACCAACGGAAAAAGCAACAACAAGTCTAAGTATAGTAGCATCAATTCTACCATCAGATATACTAGCTGCTTTATGTGCGATTACAAGTAAAGCGGGTTCTGCTATTGTAGTACCAAAGCCTACCATGAAGGCAAAAATAACTATCCAAAATGTTGAGCCTTTTTTCGCAAAATCAACTGCTAAACCCTCTCCAACAGGAAATATCCCTACTTCTAGACCAAGTAAAAATATAGCAAGACCAACACCAACAATAGCTAAACCGATAGCAGTGCTTAACCAGTGCTCAGGTACGGTTTGGATAATTGCTAATTGAAAAAAAACTATTACCAAGATAATTGGTAATAAATCTCTAAAAGATTCTTTTAAAAGTTTTAAAAATGAAGCTATACTAAGCATACTTGTCCTAATTATTATATCATTGATATTTTAGCATTTAAAAATAAAAATAAGTATGGATTATTTGGTATAATCTTCTTTATGAAAAAAATTCTAATTATAGTCTCATTATTAACTTTAAATCTTCTTGCAAGTACTATAAATATAGCAGTAGCAGCTAATGTGTCATATGCGATAGATGAACTAAAAGATGAGTTTAATAAAGAGTATCCAAATATAAAAGTAAGAATAATTTTAGGAAGTAGTGGAAAGTTAACGGCACAGATAAAAAATGCTGCACCATATGGTCTTTTTATGTCGGCAAATATGAAATATCCAGATGCCTTATATAAAGAGGGGATAGCTATTACAAAACCTTTGGTTTATACACAAGGAGCATTGGCTTTTTTAAGTGTGAAAAAACAAGATTTCTCTCAAGGCCTAGAGCTTTTAAAAAGTAAAAAGATTAAACGTATAGCGATAGCAAACCCTAAAACAGCGCCATATGGAATAGCTGCACGAGAAGCTTTAAAAAATGCAAATATGTATAAAATTTTAAAATCAAAGTTTATTTATGGGGAATCTATCTCACAAACAGTTTTATACACTGTAACTGCAGCTGATATAGGTATCATAGCAAAATCTTCACTTTATAGTTCAAAAATGTCTCAGTATAAGAAGGGCTTGAATTGGGTTAGTATTGACATTAATCTTTACACTCCTATAAAGCAGGGGATAGTTTTACTAAAGTACTCTAAGAATTCCAAAGAGTATAGAGCTTTTTATGATTTTATTTTAAGTGATAAAGCAAGAGAAATTTTTAAAAAATATGGATACATAATTTAATGAATACAATTAAGGCTGTTGTTACAAATATACAAAGTGCAGATAATCTTTCAATAGTTACGTTTCAAGCTCAAAATACCCAGATGAGAATGATGTCATTAGGTTTAAATACACCTATAAAGATAGATTCAAAAGTGATACTTGGTGTAAAAGCTTCTAGTATTTTAATAGCAAAAGATTTATCTGGGATGATAAGTAGTTCAAATCAATTAAAATGTGTAGTGAAAAGTGTAAAAAATGGAGAACTACTAAGTAGTTTGAACTTAAGTTTTAATGATAGTCTTATTCAAAGTGTTATAACAAAAGATTCATCTTTAAAAATGAATTTACAAAAAGATGATAATGTTTTAGCAATTATAAAATCTAGTGAACTATCTATTGTAGAAGTCCAATAGCAATGTTTGAATTAGATTTTACACCATTTATACTATCTTTTAAATTAGCAGCTATTGTAACTAGTATACTTTTTTTTATAGCTATCCCAATAGCTTGGTGGCTATCTCAAACTAAATCTAAATCTAAAGCATTTATAGAAGCTGTTGTATCATTGCCTATAGTTTTACCACCATCAGTAATAGGTTTTTATATACTTTTTGCACTTTCATACAATTCTCCGATTGGTGTTTTTTTTGAAGATACTTTTGGCATAAAACTTGTGTTTAATTTTACTGGATTAGTTATAGCATCTTGTTTTTACTCTTTTCCTTTTATGGTTCAACCTCTTCAAGGTGGTTTTGAATCATTAAACAAAAATATGCTTGAGGCCTCTTTTGTAGCTGGAAAAAGTAAGTTAGAAACTCTTCTACATGTAGCCTTGCCAAATATAAAACCAGCGATAATAACTGCAATAATCATAACATTTGCACATACAGTTGGTGAGTTTGGAGTAGTTTTAATGGTTGGTGGTTCTATCCCTGGAGAGACCAAAGTAGCATCGGTTGCTATCTATGAAATGGTTGAAATTATGGATTATAGTATGGCACATATTTATAGTGGAATTATGCTCACTCTTAGCTTTTTAGTTTTACTTGGTGTGTATGTATTTAATCAAAAACATAAAAAACGAATAGGAGTTTCTTGATGATTAAACTAGATATTCATAAGAAACTCCAAGGCTCAAATGGTGATATGAACTTAGATATAAAGCTTGATATACAAGAGAACTCTTTTGTTGCTCTTAGTGGAAAAAGTGGAAGTGGAAAAACAACTTTACTTCGTGTTTTAGCAGGTCTTGAAAAGGCAGAAGGAAGCTTGAAAGTAGCAGATAAAATATGGTTGGATAGTAAAAAATCTTTAGTACCACAAGAGCGTGATATCGGGTTTGTATTTCAAGATTATGCTTTGTTTCCAAACATGAGTGTTCAAGATAATCTTCTTTTTGTAAATAAAAATAAAAAACTAGCTACTCATCTTTTGGAACTAACAGAGCTAACAGAACTAACAAAGCGACTTCCAAACACTTTAAGTGGTGGGCAACAACAGCGAGTTGCTTTATGTCGAGCTTTTATGAGAGAACCTAAGCTTTTGCTTATGGATGAGCCACTCTCAGCACTTGACCCATTTATGCGTGCTAAACTTCAAAATGATATTTTAAAGCTTCATAATGAATTTAAAACAACTACAATTATGATTTCTCATGATCCTAGTGAGATTTATAAACTTGCATCTCGTGTTATAGTTCTTGAAAATGGAAAGGTTATTCAAGATGGTGATGTAAAAGAAATACTACTTAAAACTAATGGTAGTCAAAAATTTTCACTACGAGGTGAAATTATAGATATTATTAAAGCAGATATAATTTTTGTAGCTATCGTGGCAATCGGCCAACAAATAGTGGAGGTTGTACTAGATGAGAATGAGGCCTCTAACTTTAAGGTTGCCCAAATAGTTAATGTTAGTACAAAAGCATTCGCTCCATCTTTAAGTAGTATCTGAAATCATCCTATTTTATAGTATACTTTCATTTCAAAATATGGTTCGGTGTCCGAGTGGCCGATGGTGCAACCTTGGAAAGGTTGTGTAGGTGCAAATCTACCGAGAGTTCGAATCTCTCCCGAACCACCATCTAAAGATACTTTTCCCTTTAAGATTATTACTCTTAACCACATCATAAATGTATGTCTTTTGAGTAACAATACTGTCATTATAGCACCCCAATTAGTCAAGACAACTTTTTATACAGGTTAATTTTTAAAAAGATTCATCAAAATATACAACTTGATTTCTTCCTAGCTCTTTAGATTTATACATCGCAATATCAGCTTTCTTCATCAGTTCACTTCCGCTATCTGCATGATCTGGGAATATAGCAACACCAATACTTGTTGTTACATTTAACTTTATATTTCCTACTATCCATGGTTCTCTGAAAAGAGTAATAGCTTTTTCTACTAGTTGTTCAAGTGTATCATTTTTGATGTTTGTTAAGATAAGAACAAATTCATCACCGCCAATACGAGCAAATACATCTTCAATCCTTATATTTGGTAAAATTCGATTGGTTACTTCTTGAAGTAACTTATCTCCAATATCATGACCATAGGTGTCATTGACTTCTTTGAAATGGTCTAAATCTAAAAATAGTAAAGCAAATTTTGCATTTGTTCTTTTTGAGTTAGATACAACTCTTTTAAGCTCTTCTTGAAAAGCAAATCTATTTAATATTCCAGTAAGTGAATCTTTCGTTGCCAACTCTTTATATCGTTGCTTACTTTTTGCTAATGCTGTTTGTGACTTTTGCTTCAATTCTTCATAAAGTTCTTTCATTTCTTGAGATGAAGTTTCTAAAGTATGTTCTAAAAAATCTCTCTCTTCATCATTCTCATTATATGATGTATTTACAAACTCTATAAATTTCTCTAAATTATTTTCTGGAAATTTTCCATCTTTAAATGCTAGTTTTTTTAGTTGTTTTTGTAAAAGTTTATGCATAACTTTCCCATATTGCAGTTAATGTCATTGTTTGATTATGTAAGTCACAGACACCTGATGCAAGTGGTGAAATCTCTCCATAGGAATAGAAGCCAATAATATTTGTATCCTTTGGTAAAACTTCTTTAACTGCTTCTACCTCTTCATCAATTCTACTTTTTAAGAGTAATTTTCTACCAACACAACTGATAGCTATACATAGTAATGGTTCATCGTTATAATTAGAAAAATTTAATTCTTCAGCTGATTTTCCTGCACCATCAACTAAACGATTAAAGTTTGCCTTCATTAGTGTTACTTCTGCACCTTGAGGAATATTTCCAGCAAAAGTTATAGATTGATTTGATTCATCTATCCCCAAAACAGTTCTTACTTTACTTTCTTGAGTATTAGTACCTTCTCTTAGTTCTAACGGAAATAGTAATCCGCTCGCAGGAAGTTCTTTCGCCTTATCCCCTAAGTATCGCTTATATATTTCAAGTGCAGGTTTACCATCTAGTTCATATAAAATATTATCTTTACTTTTAGTAACAGTTCTACTTAAACCAAGGCTATCCCATCCACCTTTTGATGCTGCTTCAAAATGAATATTGTCTCCATAAAAACCAACAGCACAGACTGCAGACTCTTTTAATATGCCATCTTCAATTACCCAAGTTTTTTCAAACTTATCTTTATCTCCAGCTAAGCCACCACTTACCACAACAGAAGATTTTACAACAGAAGATATACCATATGTAAGTTTCGAACCATTTGTTTTAAGCCCATCAGATAATATGAAGATACCTTTTAAATTGTAATTATAAAGTTCGTTTGCAATGCTAACGCCATCTTTATATGATGTGTCATTACCTATAGTCTTACATGAATGATTTTTTAATTTAGTTAATTGAAATTTTGTAACTGATACTACTATCGTATCATCAAAAACATCTTCTTTGAGAATCTCGCCACTTGTAGATGCCCCAATAACAATAGAATTAGGAAAAAGTGTAGCAATATTTGAAACTTCTTCTTGAACTTTATGTTCATCTAATGAAGCAAAAATAAGAATTAAAGTATTTTTTGAATCTAATGAAATATCAAACTTAGTATCCCAGTTTTTTTCTTTGTATAAGTAAAGAGCAGTTTGCATATTAAAATCCTTTAATAACACTTATTATATATTTTATCCCTCTCTTAATTAATTAAACCTTATACGTAGTGTGTTTTTAATGAGTGTCTAACACCCTCTAAATACCGTTGTATAGTGTAATAGAGAGGATTTTTATCTCTTAAAATAAAATTCTGCAGTTCAAATTTTTCCAGAAGCAGCACTAGCTTAATTAACTAACATTATCCAAGCAGTACCAACGGTTAAAAATACAATAGTATTTAGCAGTGTAATAATCCCACCAACTTTATAAATTTCACCAGCTTCTAAGTAACCAGATCCAGCATATATGACATTTGCGGAAGATCCTTGTGGTGTTATGATAGCATTGAAATTTGTAGCAAAAAGAAGCATTAGTGCCATCATTTCAGGAGGTACACCTGATTCAACTGCTACACCTAAAAATACACTAAATAGTGCTAACATTTGAGCAGTTTGAGAAACAAAGAAGTAGTGAATAAGTACATAACCAATAGTAAGTGCTACATAAACTATAGGCCATGAAAGGCCAATAACCGCTGATGATATATGGTCCCCAACCCAACCCATAAAACCAAGTTTGTTTAAGTAAACACTCATGGAAAATAGTATAGAAAACCAAACTAAAGTTGCAAGTGCATTACCTTGACCCCTTAAATCTTCAAGTGTAAAAATATTTGTAAGCATAAGTACACCAAGGCCTAAAAATGCTACAGCAGTTTTATCTAATCCCCAAGACCCAGACATAACCCATAGAAAAACCATACCGATAAAAGTAGCTGCCATAATCCACTCGTTTTTATGAACAGGACCCATCTCATCTAGTGCTTTTTGAGCGATTGCTGGAGCTTCTGGTGTTTCTTTTACTTCAGGTGGAAAGATTTTCATCAAGACTAATGGTACAAGTAAAAATAGTACAAAAACTGGAACAGATGCAGCTAGTGCCCATGAAGAAAAAGTGATATTTACTCCAAATTCTTGAGCCATTCTCGCCCCTGCAGGGTTAGCTGCCATTGCTGTAAGCCATAAAGTAGATGATATAGTTAATCCAGCCATTGATGACATCATTAAAAATGAACCAAGTTTTTTTCTAGTACCATCTGCAACCTTTGAACCACTATCAGTAGCAAGTGCATTAACTATAGGAAAAAGTACTCCTGAACGAGCTGTATTTGATGGAAAAGCAGGTGATATAAACATATCGGCAGCTATTACAGAGTAAGCAAGACCAAGTGAGGATTTACCAAATTTTTTGATAATTAAAAAAGCTATTCTTTTTCCAAGACCTGACTTTATAACACCTCGTGCTATTAAAAATGCAACAATAATCAAAAGAATAAAGCTCTCTGAAAAACCACTATAAGCTTGTTTTGTTGTTAGAGTTCCTGTTAGTACAACGATAGAGAGTGCTATGATTGATGATGTAAAAATTGGCATTGCTTTTATGATTACTGAAAAAATTGCTGTGATAAAAATGGCAAAGAGATGCCAAGCCTGTTGCTCTAAACCTGTAGGAGTTGGCGAGAACCAAATAGCTAAACCAAACAAGATAGCAAACAACTGTAAATAGTGCTGTTTTAGTGTCTTTTTTGGATGGTGTGACATAGTTTTGCCTTATGTTAAATTAAGATTATAATAACATATTAAACTCTTTTTCATGCTTTAATGGGCACAATATATTTAAATATATAAAAGGTAAATTTATGCAAGATACACAAATGATTATACACACAAAAAAGATACTATTTGCTGTTGTGTTGGCTGTTTTAGTTTTTGTTATTATGGCGTTATCATTTAATACAACTCAGTCTTTTTTGATAGCTTCAATAGTTTTACTTGTAGCTTTATGGACAAATGAAGGACTTCCTTTAGCTGTTGTGTCTTTGCTTCCTATCATACTTTTTCCAGCATTTGGCATACTTAGTACAGCTGAGGTTACAGGTAACTATGCAAAGCCTATTATTTACTTGTTTCTTGGTGGGTTTTTACTAGCTATTGCTGTTGAAAAAACAAATTTACATAAATGGATAGCTAATAAAATTTTAAAAGTTTTTCCAAACACTGCTAAAGGTGTTATCTTTGCTTTGATAATTACTTCTGGTCTTTTAAGCTCTATCCTCTCAAACACAACTACAACTTTGCTTCTTTTGCCAATAGCTTTATTTTTAAGTGAAGATAATAGGTTGAAAATGAGATTTGCCCTAGGTATAGCTTATGGTGCTAGCGTTGGTGGAATCTTGACACCTATTGGGACACCACCGAATCTAATACTTATGGGTATTATGGCTGATCATGGGATGGAAGCTATCTCTTTTGTTCAGTGGGTAATACTTGTAGCCCCTCTTGTTTTTGTTATGTTTATAGTTGTAGGATTGGTCTTAAGTATTGGTCTTAAGGATGTTCGAATAGATGTTGATATCTCTACCCCACCATTAGATAAAAAACAGAAAAAAGTCATATACTTACTTTTAGGAGTAGTTGTTTTACTTTTTACAAATGCACCAATAAAACCATACTACGGTGGTTTGGGACTAAGTGAAGCCGGTATCTTACTTGGAGCTGGACTTTTACTTTTTTCTCCTCCATTTATGATTCTTGATTGGCATGAAGATAAATCTAAAATTGCTTACAGAATTATGTTTTTATTTGGGGCTGGTTTTGCTATAGCTATGGCATTTACAAACACTGGATTAGCAGATACAGTGGCATCATATCTTGTCTCTTTAACTGTTTTACCAACTTTTCTTTTTATGCTAGCTGTTGCCACATTAGTTACTTTTACGACAGAGTTTACATCAAATACGGCACTAATCTCTATAATGCTACCAATTCTTTATGCAGTAACGACAAAAGTTGGCTTAGATAGTAGACTGTTTATGATGGTAGCTACAATTTGTGCTTCTTATGCTTTTATGTTGCCGATAGCAACACCACCAAATGCGATTGCAATGAGCTCTGGTGTTATAAGTGTAAAAACTATGGCACTCTATGGAGTTGTTTTTAATATTATAGGTATTATATTAATTGTTGTAATTGCTGAACTTATGTGGAAAGGGATACTTTAAAGATTATTCATTTGTGTTGATTTTACTCTTAAAATCTTTTAGTTCTCTAAGTTTTGATGTTTTAAAGAAATTCAAGTATTTATCTATCTCTAAATCTGTGTTAGATATTTCTGAACTCATCTCGTCAATCTCTTTTATAAATGTACCATTTTCAAAAGCAAGAGCTGACATGAATTGAACTTCTTCAATGATCTCTATAATGGTTTTTTGCATATCTAGCATTGAATCTTGAGAGATAGCACCAATCTCTACACTACTTGAGATACTATTATTTACTAAAGATACATCTTCTTTAATCTTTTCACCTTCAATTACAAGTTCATTAACAATCGCAGTATTTGACTCGATTGCATCAGTTGCTGAACTCATAGACTGTATAAGGACAGATAGAGAGACCTCTATCTCTGATATAGCTTTGTTTGTTCTATCTGATAGTGCTCTAACTTCCTCTGCAACAACAGCAAAACCACGGCCATGTTCACCTGCACGAGCAGCTTCTATAGCAGCATTTAGAGCAAGTAAGTTTGTTTGGTCAGAGATGTCTTTAATAGTAGTAGTAATGCTTTTTAGATTTTGAGTATCACTAATAAGCTGTTTGAAATCATGACCTAATTTATCTGTACTCTCTTCTGTAATTGAGATTTTCTCTATAATTGTATCAACTTTATGAGATGCAGATTTTAATGATAGTTGACTTTGTGTTGAAGTTTCAAGAACTTTTTTACTTCCTTGCACATTATCATCTAGTAATGTTCTAACAGAATTTAAATGGCTCTTAGTCTCTTGAGCAACCTTATCTGTTTCATCTGTTTTTATTTTAAGTTCACCCATAAGAGTAGATAGTGATGTAGATAAAGAAGTTTGATAGTTACTAGATGATTTAACTTCCATTATAGTTTCTTCTATTTTATGTATAAAACTATTTACATAATAACTTAGCTCATCAAGTTCATCTCTTTTCTTTTGAGTATTTGTAGGAAGTCTTCTTTTTAAATCTCCATCACCAGAACTTAAATCATGTGCAACATCCTGAATAGTAATAATCTTACTAAGGATAGAGTTTCCTGTGAAGTAGTTGATTAGAGTTAGTATAGCAATAGCAACAAGTAAAATAATAGAGAAATAAAATAAAAAGCTATCTTGAAGTTCATCATAATAATCAGCTTTATTTACTCCAGGAACAACCCAAGCATTCCACTCTGGTATATAAGCAAAAGCTGCTATTTTATCTTGGCCTGATGTTGATGAATGGTATTCATAAGTCCCATTTTGCTTGTGTGATGTTATATATGCCCCATATGATGTACTCTTTAAATTTTTACCCTCTTTTTTAGGATGAATTAGTAAAGTCCCATCTTCTGCTATTAGATAAACATAGCCAGATTTACCAACTTTTATATCTTTTAGTTTTCGTTTAAGTGCTTCATCTTGATATGCAAGTTTATCTTTAGAAGCAATATACTTTAGAGATTTTTCTAGTGAAGTAGCAACAGAAGTAATATCACTGACCATAATACTTTTAATACTAGCAAAAGCTATAAAGTATGCAGTAATAACAACTCCTATTAAAGCAATGGCAGAAAAAATTAGGTTTAGTATAAATTTCATTTTTATAGTTGCTTGCAAAGTAATAGTCCTTGAAAATATTTAGATTACTATAACATATTTGTTTTTTATAAAAACTTATAATTATATTTTTTTATAATAAGTTGGTATAATATGTAAAAAAGTATATATTATGGATATCGAACTAATTATACAGTCTGTAATGGGTCTTGTTGCATTACTTGCTCTTTTACTGTTTTTACTGTTTTTAACATCTACTAGTAATTCAAATAAAAAAGTTTCAAAGGCTAAACCAGTAGTTGAAAAAAAAACTACACCTGTTAAATCTTTGGATAATATGCCAAATGATTTAAACTCACTTAAAAATATCATTAAAGATAAACACTCTAGTACAGAAGAGTTAAGAGAGGCACTAGATTTAGTTATAAAATATCACGGAACAATACATACAAAGTTAGGGATTCGTGCACATCCAGATTTTGATCCATATATGGATATATTGTTTACAATATGTAGACATCCAAATGCAGATAAAGATATGATTATAAGTTTTGATAGAGAACTTGGAAGATTAAATCCTGAATATAAGCAAGATATAAATGAAGCAATTACAAAAGGGCTAAACTCTAGAAGAGTTTAGAACTCTATAAGTTCTGTAGCCTTACCTTGAATAATAGTTATATGCTTCTGTGTAAGCTCTTCAAGCGTTTGTTTTTCCATGACACCAACAGCAATTAATGAGATACCAATACTGTCTGTTATAAGTCTAAGTGCAGACAAGGCTTGTGTACTTTGAGTTAAGAAGTAAGTACTTTCACCTTTTATATATACTGGTCTTAAGTCTTGTAAGTACTGGTAATCATCACTTTCTCCAATAAATTCAAAGATACCAATATCAATATTATATTGTTCAAAAAGTTCCTTATATAGTTTTATATATTTAGAGTCTTTACGAACCATTCTATCAGGAAGTTCTATGATTAGTTTAAATGGTAATGTAGAAGCACTAGTACGTAAAAGATTTGAAATCTCTTCATAAGTCTCCGGCATCTCTAAATATTCACTTGGAAGTCTAAGTGAATAAGTTGAAGCTGATAAAATCATATCTGGAGTTTTAAGAAGCATATGTACAACATTTTTGTATATATCACAACTTAGCCCAGATTGGATAGCTGGAGCCATAAATTTAGCATAACTATATGAGGTATGTTTATCAAGTGTAAGGTTTATACTTAGTACATTATGAACTAGTTTTTTATTTTTAGCATCAACAACTGCCCATGATGTAAAATTAAATCTATTTTTATTGATAGCTTGGTTAATTATTAGTTTCCATGCTTCTTTACCCATAACCTCAACAGCTTCTTCAGCTTTTTCTAAATGTATATGAGTTTTGTTGAATTTTGCTTGAGCTAGGGCATTATCAGAATGAGAAAGTAGTTGTGCAATAGAGTCCATATGACTATACTCATAAAGACCAATAGATATAAAAGTTTCTTCATTATTTAACTCATACTCTTCAATTAGGTCAGTTGCCGAAGTGTAAATATTGTTTGCTAAAGATATTGCATCTTCATTTGGACAATCCGGAAGTAAGATTGTAAATTCTGTACCATTCATTCTAGCAACAATAGAATTCTTATAAATTCTAGAACTATGTCTAAAGATATCTGCAATTTCAGAAAAAAGTTTATCTACATCTCTTCTTCCAAGTTTTTCATTAGCTTCTATCATTCCTGATAGTGCTACAATAATACTTATTCCACCTTTTGAAACGGAATCTACTTTAAGGTATTCTGGAAGTCTATCTATAAGATACTTTCTATTTTTAAGACCTGTGGTTTTATCTAAGTATTCTAGTTCTCTATGTTGTTGAAGCTCTTCATTCCCTTTGTCAAACATAGCTTTAACTTTTGTTACCATGGCATTCATGCCTAAAACTACATCTTTAAACTCTTTAGTATGTGGAATCTTTTTTTGAATAATAAATTCATTTCTAATAACTGCGGCAGCTTGTTTTTGTACCTCTTTAAGAGGTCTTAAAACTGCATGTAAAAGTAAGTTAAGAATTATAAGTCCGATGATAGCTATAATAGTAAAGGATAGAAGAAGGCTTTTCAAAATTCTATATAGGTGCATATAGGCATATGAATTATCACTTTGAACATTTAAAATTCCAACTTGACTCCATCCTGCAGAAACATTAGCAGATGCAATAGGAGCTTTTATACTTACAAGATTTAAAAACCATTTAGGAACATCAATAACTTCAGTTTCATTTTTACGTTCATAAAGGATAGCATCTTCAACGTCAACTAGTGTGATTCTTTTATATGCGCCACTATCAAAATTTGCATTAATCATAGTGGACATCATAGAGATATCACCATTGGCCGAACCTAATGATAGACTAAGTGAAGTTGCTGTGTTCTTTGCATCTTCGTATAGTCTATCTTGGACTGACTGATTTGCAGATTGAAAGTTTAGTGTTAAAACTGTACTCAAAATTATAATTAAAAATATTGATAGCATAATTGCAATTTGTTTAAATAGTGTCATATTTTTTTCCTTTTCATGTTAAGCATAAGTTGGTCCCATTTTTTATGAGATTTTTTCTTTTTGCCTTTTTGTAGTACTTCACCGTTGAAATTATAAATAGGTGTTAAATCTTTTCTCTTAGAGGCTGGAAAGATTTTACGGTTATTGTTGTCTAAAATAAGAGGTTCGGATCTTGGTGTTTTAAAGTAAGTTAGAACCATATGTGGTTGTTTGAATTTTGTCGAACGAACATAGGTGAAGAAGAGTTTTTTAGGTTTAATTCCAAGGTACCTTAAAGCAAAGTATTTACTAATGACATAATCTTCACAGTCACCTCTATCTTTACCTAAAAATTCCCATGGTGTAGCCCAATAATCTTTTTTACCATAAACTTTCATATCAGATGAATATCTAACATTATTGAAAAATTCATTTACTGCTTCTAATTTTTCTAAATCACTACCATCTACAACTTCATCAAGAGTTTGCTGAAGAAAGAAAAAACGCTTTTTTGCAAATACCTTGTATTTTGTAGCTATTTTTTCAAGAAGTTGTTTTTTTACATAAAACTCTTCCGCTTGAGAGTAGCTCACAAAAATTAGTGCTAGTAATATAAGTACTTTTAATTTAAGCATTATGGATTATAGCAAAAAAAATCTGATATTTTTCTACAAGATTGTAATTTTTATTGTTGTCGTTTATTAAATCCTGATGTACCCTCTTTTTTGCTAGTTGTGAAATCATTAGCATAAGGTTTTAAGTAAGTAGGAATTGCTCGACCTTTTAGTTTCATCATATCATTTAACATTTGGTTGGCAACATGTATAGAATCTAAGTTTTTGATATTTGTTAAGTAAGTAAAAAGCAACTCACCAAGACGAACTAAGGAAATTTTCCATGTAGAATCTGTTTGAGTATATGCCCAAGCTGAAAATGCATAAAAGTTTTTATATACACTTTCATTCTGCCAAAGAAGTTTGATACTTTCTTTGAAGTTTCCGCTGTTGTATGTTAAATCCCAAAACCTAGAGAAACGCTTCATAATTTGAATATCATTAAATGAGAGTTCATTATTTTTTAGTATGTCATATGGTGGAATTTCACTATAAACCATTCCATGTTCTATATCATGACGATTTATATAAGTG
>Ga0256838_1001017_pt1 | contig 14288 bp, 19 predicted proteins | sample 4571419metaG_FD_185978 | JGI IMG/M metagenome (GOLD analysis project Ga0256838, IMG submission 185978) | Hydrothermal vent microbial communities from Guaymas Basin, Mexico - 4571-419 | ecosystem: Environmental > Aquatic > Marine > Hydrothermal vents | place: Mexico: Guaymas Basin | collected...
CGTGCTGGCCAACCTCTCCGGGTTCCCCGCCCTAGCCGCCCCCGCCGGCATAGTCGAGGGCGTGCCCATGGGGGTGCAGCTCCTCGCCGCCCCCATGGGGGAGCCGGTGCTGCTCCGGCTCGCGGCTGCCCTCGAGAACGAGACCCGGATGGGGAACAGGGTTGCCGGCCTCTAGCATCTCCTCCTCGGCGGCCTCCTCCCCAGGGCCTTGGCGAGGCACCTGGGCGAGGGGTTGAACGGGGGCACCCTCCTCCTGTACACGAGGTAGGCTTCGCCGAACCTTGAGACAGCGTCTCTCTCGTCCACAGTCACCGCCAGGGCGAGCACAAGGGCGGCCTCCGCGAGGCCTATGGCGGCGCCCCCGGGGCTGGCGGCGAGGAGACCGAGGGAGAGGGGGAGCCAGGCCAGGAAGAAGTGCATCGGGTGCCTCATGCAGCTGTAGGGGCCCTGGGTGACGAGCCTATCAACCTCCCCGCGGGGCAGGCGGCAGCTGCTCCTCCCATAGACCGCCAGGTAGCGGCCAGTCACCGCCGCGCCCCGCAGCACCAAGGCGAGCAGCGCCGCTCCAGCCACGCGGCACACCAGGGGGTTGCAGGTGAGCCCCAGCGCCTCGTCGAGGACACGCCCGCCTAGGAGCACGGCGGCAACCATGGCCACCCATGCCGCTGCCCGCGCCTGGTTGCCTACATGGCCCTGCTCCATGGCTGTCCGCGCCTCTGTTCTCCCGCGCCCCGCCAGGGGGCTGTGGCTGCAAAAAACTGGGCCCCTGGGGTGTAGCCTCTACCTGCCGCCGGTCTCTGTTGCGTTTGCCTCTAGCTGCTTCTCTAGCTGCTCTAGCTCCCGCTGCAGCTCCCCCAGCTGGCGCTGTATCTGGGCTAGCCTCTCCCTGATCTCCCTCAGCTTCTCCACGGGCCCCTTGGGTTCCTTGGCGGTGCTGTGGCCGAGGATTGCGTTGAGGGCGTCCAGGCTCGTTATCCTGGGCTGGGGGCGGAGCGAGACCACCTCCCCGGTCTCCGCGTTGAGCAGGTCCACGCTGACGAGGCCACGGTGGTCCTTGGTTGTGATGGTCACCTTCCAGTAGAGGGTGCCGTTGATTATTGAGGGCATTGGCTCTTCGAGTGTGAGCTGGCCCCAGTCGTAGTTCGGGTGGGCCTGCTTCACGTAGCTCGCGGCCTTGCTGACCCCTATCACGGGCCGGGGCAGCGTGTAGGCCAACACTACGGGCTCCGTGGCATCGGTTGGCGTGTAGAAGATGTAGCGGGCGCTGTAGGTCTCCCCGGCGGGCTCCGCCACGGTGACCCAGTAGAGGCGGCTGCCGGGGCCCAGCAGCAGGTAGGGCTGCGGGTTCGCGCCCACATCCGGCACGCGGAACGTCTCATGGTAGAACAGGTAGGCGACGAGGCCGTGGCGGTAGCGGAGGGCCTCGACCCAGTACCTGGCCACGGCCTCCGGTAGCAGCGGCACGCCGCGGAGCAGCGGCGACCCCCTGGCCTCCCCTATGCTCATGACCCTTACGGAGCCGTCCTCGTTGACCACCGCGTAGCCTGCCGGCACGGGGATGCTGGCGAGGAGGCTCTGCCTCCACTCCACGAGGGGGACGAGGATATATACATGGCCACCGTGGAGCACCTCCACGTTGTCCTCCATCACCGGCTCCAGGCCGACGCCGGCCGCGGAGACTATTCGCCTCTCAAGGGTATCAAACATGGGCGGTAGCAGCCGGAGCCTCCTGACGTGGAGCCCCCACACTAGCGGGGCCTCGACGAGCCGGACACGGGGCGGGTACTCGTCGCCGTAGACGAAGACCACGCCCAGGGGCCTCCGGGTCAGCTGGTTCCAGAACCCCTCGGGCTCAACTATCCAGTTGTAGACGCTGCGGCTGCCGTTGTAGTAGATGTAGCTGTCCTCCGGGTAGACGCGGTGCAGCGGTGACTGTATCCGGTCACTAGCGTACACGTAGGCAGTCATTAGCGGGATAAGCCTCTGTAGCCCGCTGACATCAATGTGGTTGTCGAGCTCAACAACCCTCACCGCCTTGGAGGCCTCGGCGAGGCCCACAAAGTGGAGGAGCCCCGCCAGGGCCGGGCCGAGGAGAAGGACTGTAAAGACCGCAGCCGCCGCGACGCCCCGGAGGACGCCCCGCCCCGCCAAGACGCCAGCCGCGGGCACGGCCAGCACAACGACGGCGGCCAGCGCGGCCCACTGGCTGGCCGCGAGCAGCGAGAGCAGACCCCAGAGCACCGCAGAGAAAGCGAAGAGCCCGCCCACGGGCTCCAGGTAGAGACCGAGAAGCCTCAGCCCTACCCAGAGGGCCACGAGGCCGGCTGCGAGCCGCAGCAGCGAGACAAGCAGAGGCTCAGACATGAAGCCGACGACGAGCCTGTTAACGTAGAGCACGTAGCCGCCGTCCAGCAGGCTCCCCAGCACCGCCGCAGCCGCAAGCCCCGCCAGGAGGCGGACCCCGACAACACCTCGGGCCATGCGTGGCTCCAAGAACATACCCTCCAGCACACCCTCCTCTCTTCGTAGACCTGCTGTGCCGAGGGGAAGATACACGTATGCCACCATAGGGAGCCGCTGGGCCCACAGTGTCGGGCGTGCTACGTCCCAGGGAGAGGGAGGTGCGGCGGTGGCCGTGGAGATACGGCGGTGGCGCATGGATCTGCTCTATGTCTCGCTGCTTCCGGTGGAGGATGTGCCGCTCTACCATACCTGCCCCGGGGGGCTCGCGGCGCGGCTCGCGGCTCCTCCCTCCTGGCAGTGCCGGGCCTGCCGCCTCGCCGCCCCGGGGCCCAGGCTGGTGGAGCGAGCGGCTGACCAGAGGGTCCTGGGGAGGCTGCGCGTGGCCCGGCCGGAGGCCGTGGTCCTGGACGGCGTGGACCCCGGGGGCCGTGATGCTTCGGCCGTGCTGTACCTCCCGGAGGCGGTTGAGGAGGTTGTGGGCTATCGGCCGGCGATGGTGCTGGAGGCTGCTGGCGCTACGCCGCCGAGCGTGCTGGAGGAGGCGCTGACGTCTGCGGGCTACGTCGGCGTCGTGTACGACTACGTGCTTCACATGGAGAGGCCGCCGGGCGGCATTGAGGGGGCTCTGGAGACTCTCCGGGTGGCGGCTGAGCACGCCAAGGTCCTGGAGATAGTCTACCCCTGGGCCCCCGGGAGGAGGGGGAACGAGCAGATAATCTCCTCCATCGCCCACCGCTACCCCGGCGCGGCGGTCCACGTTGTTGCCCCGGAGGGGGACGAGGCCGCCTACGAGAAGGCGGCCTCGGTGGTCGAGAAGCTGAGGGATCGGGGGCTCAACGTCTACCTTCATCCCGACGAGGCCGGCCTCTACGGGGACACGAGGTGCACGAGTTGCGGCGCGGTGCTGGTCTCCCGGAAGCCCTGGGGGCTCCGGCTCCACGTGGAGCCACGGGGGCCCGGCGCGCGGGCCCGCTGCCCCCGCTGCGGCGCCGAGCAGCCCCTCCTAGCCTGCAGGCCTAGGAGGCCCCGGGCGATACACAGGGAGCACGCGGTGTGGTGACCCGGGCAGTGGCCCAGGGCGGAGTGTATGAGGCTGCCTTGCTGCTGGCGGGGCTTGACCCCCGCCGGCTCGAGGAGAGGTACCGAGCGAGGGAGCTCTACCGTGGCGCGAGGATAGAGGCGCCCGCGGTTGTGCGGCTCGACGGCGTCGGCTGGGGGCGCCGTCTCCAGGGCTACCGCTGGCCCCGGGACCACCGGGTCCACCGGGCCCTGGTGCGGGCAGCCATGGAGCTGGTGGCGGAGTACGGAGCCGACATGGGCTACGTGACTAGCGACGAGGCGAGCATACTGTGGCTCCGGGGGCTCCCCTACGGGGGCCGCGTCGAGAAGCTCGTCAGCGTCTCCGCCTCGGCGGTCTCCGCCGGCGTCTCGCTCCACCTAGGCCGCAGGCTCTTCATGGACGGCAGGGTGGTGAAGCTCTACGGGCACGGCGACGTCGCAGACTACATCCTCTACCGGGCGAGGGTGGGCTTCAACAACTACGTCTCAAGCCTCTACCACGGCCCCCGCCGAGGCCGCGCCGAGACACCAAGCCTCAGGGAGATGCTGGAGGCTCTCCGCGCCAGGGGCCTAGACCCCCTAAGAGAGCCCTGGGCCGCCCTTGGAACCTGCATAGCCAGGCTACCCTCAGTGAAGAAGATCAGTGATGGAACCGTCGTGGAGAGACGCAGGCTCGTGGCGATGGATACGCCGCTCCTCTGCCTAGACCTGCTCACTCCTCGGGCTCGACTATGACCGCTGTGCCGTACCAGACTACCTCTGCCACCCCCTGCGCTATCTCCGTCGTAGTCATCCTGGCGCCTATGATCGCGTTGGCGCCCATCTCCCGGGCCCTTTCTATCATCTCCTGGAGGGCCTCGTCGCGGCTCCTGGCGGCCAGCTCCTTGTACTCCTTAACCTGGCCTCCGACGAGGTTCCGTAGCCCGGCTATCAGGTCGCGGCCTAGGCCGTGGGCGCGGGCGCTTGAGCCCGAGACGAGGCCCAGGACGCGGCGAACACGGTACCCCGGGACATGCTCGGTCGTGACAACAATCACGTCATGGCTAAACGTGGCCAAGACGGGCTACACCACTCGGAAGAGCCAGGTGGGCCCCGATATACGGCTTCCCGTGCCCGTAGCCATGTCTATCTGCCCTACGGGGTGAGGCTGGGGTAGAGGCTGGCCAAGTACTCGCCGAGCGTCGCGATGTAGTCAACCCTGTAGGCCCGTGCGGCGGCGAGCGTCGCGGCGTCCGTGAAGCTGAGCATAGGCAGGTGCTCCTCGTATATCCTGGCGGCCGTGTTGAATATGTCGAGAGTCACGGACACTATCCTGAACAGCCCCCTACGCATGATGGCGTCGGGGCTCTCCTCGCGGCATCCTCTAGGCGGCGCCCCGCCAGGTAGTCTAACACCTCATCGACTATGTAGTCGATCACGTAGGCGGCCCGTACCGCCCCGCCAGGGCGTCTCGGATGAGGCGGCGGGCCCAGGAGTGGCGCCTCTCCCGCCTAAGCATCGCCGCCAGTATCACGCCGGTATCCAACAGCAGCGCCGCTATAGAGCACCCTCCTCACGTCCTCCACTGGAGCATCTGCCGCCAGCTCGTTGAGCACTCTCTCGGCCTCCTCGGGGCTAAGCGGCCTCCAGGCACCCAGCTTCTCCATGAGCCTCTCCTTTTGTGCAGCAGCGAGCCTTATCGAGGCGTCGGCTATCTCCTGCAGCGTGTAACGCCGCCCTGTGGCCTCGGCCAGCTCGGCCTACAGCCTCTCCAGGAGCCTCCTTGCATCGCTGCTGAGCTTCGCTGCTGAGGCCAGGACAGCCCACCTCCACGGTTACCCGGGTAACCACGTAGGCGCCCTATTACTCCACGGACACACTTGGGGGCTGCTCACGGCGGAGCGCGTAATAATGGTCCCCGGTGTCTTGCAGCGTTACTCCAACAGTGGAGGCTGAGGAGGGCTATGTCTGGGCGTGGATTGGAGCCCGTGGTTAGGAGGCCCTGCCGGGCTGTGGCTGTTGTGAGCGGTGGGCCCGACAGCTTCGGCTACATGGCTCAGTGGGTTGTGCGTGGCTGCCTGGTGCACGCGCTGAGCTTCAACTATGGCCAGAAGGGGAGCAGAGAGCTCGAGGCGGCGAAGAGGCTCATAGAGGAGCTTAACAGGCTCGCCGAGGAGCGTGGCTGGGAGGGCCGCGTGGTCGAGCACAAGATAGTCGACATGGGCTTCATGGCCAGGCTGTGGGTTGGGAGCCAGCTCACAGACGAGAACATGGCTGTGGAGGAACATTACCAGCCCACGGTTATCGTGCCGATAAGGAACGTGGTCATGCTCAGCATAGCGGCTGCATACGCCTACAGCCTCCAGGGCCAGCACCCCCGGGAGAACATCTACGTAGTCTACGGCGCCCACTACGACGACGTCAAGCCCCGGGAGGACACGTGGGAGCCCCGGTACCCAGACTGCTCGCCCGAGTGCATCGAGGCGCTGCAGACGGCATTACGCATCTGCCACTTCCGCGGCGAGAGAAGGCTCGAGATATGGAGCCCCGTCAGGGAGGGCCTCCGGAAACACGAGAACCTCAAGAAGACCTACGAGCTGGTAGGGGACCTCGTCTACGAGACGTGGAGCTGCTACCTCGGCGGAAGGTACCACTGCGGCCGCTGCGAGAGCTGCCATAACAGGCACAAGGCCTTCCTTGAAGCCGGGATACCCGACTGCACCCTCTACCAACATCCGCCCGGAGACCCCTCGGAGTTCGTAAAGGTGGGCGACGCCTACGTCCACCGGAGCTGCACCAGGCTAGCGGTGCCCCGCGCCTAGCGCCCCGGGGGGAAGAGTTAAGGGCAGCACCAATGCTTTACCCTTGTTTCATCACAGTGTGTCGTCGGCGAGCGCCCCGAGTGGGGCAGTGCAACCCCGTCTAGCCCCTCCCCCGGTACGGGGTGTTGGACCTCGCGCCTACCGCCCAGGCCCGATGTCGGCGCAGTAGTGGTCGCGGCTATTGTTGGCGGCCTCGTGTACGCTGCGTCTGAGAGCCTCAGCGCGGCCCTCTTCGTGGCCCTCATAGCCGGGCTCTTCAGTCTCCCCCTGATGCTCATTGCGAGGGAGCTAGCCCTCTTCCGGGCTCGCAGGGTCCTCGAGCCCCGGGAGGCGGGCGTGGTGGCTGAGTGGATAGCCGCGGCGGGCGCCGCGGTGGGCGCGGGCGAGGTCTCGGTGCTCTACACCTACCGGCGGGGGGCTGGGATACATGTGGTGCAGCTGGGGAGCGCCGTTAGCCAGGAGGAGGCCCAGGCGGGTCTGTTGTCGCTGCTTCACCGGGCGGCGTGGAGCGCCCTCCCGGCGGCCTCCGTCACGCGGCGCGGCAAGCTCCTCGTTGCGGTGCCTGCGCGGATAATGGAGCTCCTATACGCGATATCGGGCCGGGGCAGGGAGGGGCCCTACCTGGAGCTGAGGGGCGTCGGACACGTCCGCCTCGTCTATGGCCTGCTTCGCGAGCTTGCAGGCGCTGTGAACAAGGGCGCTGGCCGCGTATACACGGCCTACCTGGCTACCAAGGCGTTTACCAGAATGATGCTGTCCGGCAGGATAAGGCTCTCCCCCGAGCTCGTGGAGCGCGTGGACACGCTTGTGCCCTGGGAGCCATGGTGGGTCCGTCGCCGCGTCCGGCGCCAGCTGGAGGAGGAGGCAGGCCTGGTTGTCGAGCCCTAGCCTACTCGTCGGCGGCGTGGATGACGGCTACTTCGAGAAGGGCTGGCGGCGAGCCCTCCTAGCCTTGGCCCTTGTGGAGGCGAGGGGCGCCACTGTATGTCCCCGTGGGCTCAGGCTAGGCAGGGTGACTGTTGACGGGCTTGATGCTACTCGTGTCCTCCTCTCGCTCCTAGACGGCGTTGAGGGCCTGGGGCTTCTTCTCCTCGACAATGTGGTCGTGGCTGGCTTCAACCTGGTGGAGCCCTGGGTTGTGGCCGAGGAGGCGGGGGTCCCGGTGGCGGTTGTGCTCCGCTATCCCCCGCGCCGCGGCGCCGTCGAGGCAGCGCTGCGGGGCCACTTCCGGGACTGGAGGGTGAGGCTCTCCGTCCTCGAGAGGGTTTGGGGGGATCTCCGCCTAGCTCCCTGCCCCCGCGGGCCGCTCCTCGTGGCAGCGTATGGCGGCTCCTGGGAGCGTGTCGTGGATGCGGTGTGCATGCTGCAGGTCTACACGAGGGTCCCGGAGCCGCTCTATCTGGCGCATGCTGCGGCGTCGGGGCTGACGAGGAGCCTCGGCCCTGAATTATTTGGTCTGAAATAATCGGTTAAAACATGGGACATGGAGGCCGTCGTTTCGCTATAATCCTCCCTTATCTTGTGTGTAGAACCGGACAGAACGAGCGCTAAACACCGCTCCCCGTAGGAACCCACCCTTCGCCCACCAGGCTGCTGGAAGGTGTCAAAGTCTTGGCGAAGAAGATACTCATACTCGGAGGAGGCACCGGAGGACTCATCTCGGCCAAGAGGCTGGCCGAGACCCTCCACGGCGCCGAGAAGGAGGAGAACGTGGAGATAACACTCGTCACCAACAACCCCTACCACGAGTTCCAGCCACTCTACTTCGACATAGCTATGGGCACCGCGAGCCCCGACGAGGCGAGAGCGCCGATAGAGAGCCTCCGCTACGGGGTAAACGTGGTCATAGACAACGTTGTCTCCATAGACGCCGCGAACCGGGCGGTCAAGCTAGAGAAGCGGGGCAACATGAGCTACGACTACCTCATAGTCGCGCTGGGTGTGAGGTACGGCTGGGAAGCCTACCCCGGCCTCTCCGAGGCAGGCTACCACAACTACACCCTCGACGGCGCCAGGCAGCTGGCCCGCGCCCTGGCCAGGTTCAAGAAGGGCCGACTGGTGCTCCTCGTCCCCGAGCTGCCTCACCGCTGCGGCATGTACCCCCACGAGGCTGTCACGACGTTCGCCGAGCTCTTCCGGAAGAGGGACCGTCAGGTAGAGGTTGCAATCGTCACCCCCGAGAAGAGCCAGATGGGTGCACTGGGCCCCGACTTCCCCAAGCTCTGGCGCGCCAAGTACGAGGAGCTCGGCATAGAGCACGTGGTCATCGACAAGCTCCAGGAGATAGACCCTAGGAAGAGGGTCATAAGGGCGGGCAACACTGAGGAGAGGTACGACCTCCTAGTCAAGGTGCCACCGTCGCGGCTCCCGCCGCCGCTTGAGCGGAGCGAGGGCTTCCAGCTTAAGGGAGACCCCCGCTGGGCCCCCGTTCGGGGCAAGACCTTCCGCCACCCCCAGTACGACGAGGTCTACATGACCGGCGAGCACAGCATGCCCCCCGCGGGCCTGATGACCGCCGGTATACCCGTGCACTTCGCGAGCGAGTACGCGGCGGACCAGATAGCCAGCGAGATAATCGGCGGCTACCCCGTCGCCGGCCTCACGAGGACCATGACGTGCGTCGGCTACTATGGCGCGAGCAGCGGCCTCGCCGGCAGCTGTGAGGTCGAGTACGACGAGAAGGCCGGCAAGTGGAAGCCCAGCTGCTACCTGGCCGGAGTCTCCCCCATCATAAGGCTCATGAAGGAGGCCTTCTACAAGGCCTGGATAGCCTCCCTCAAATAGGCTTCGTCAATGCACCGGTATGGAGAGGTGATCCACGCATGGCCCAGAGCATGACCCAGATAGACATGGACGAGGAAGCCGTAAAGGCCCTCGAGACCCTCATAGAGACCGCGGTCGCGCTCAAGAGGAGCGGCATGCTGGACATGCTACGCATAGTAGCAGAGAAGAGCAACGAGCTGCTCGCACTCATAGGGAACGATCCGAGCATACAGCGCAGCCTCGGCCTCGTACACGCGGCCCAGAGCGGCATAGCCCAGGTTGAGCCACAGGAGGTACTCGCAGCCAAGAACGTCGTGGAGCTAATGACGGCCTGCGGCCTAAAAGCAATGGCAGCAACAAAGCCCGAAGAGGCAAAGCCCAAGGGCCTCTTCGGCATACTCGGCGCAATGAGGGGCAAGGACGTCCAGGCAGGCCTGGCACTCATGCTACTCATAGCCAAGAACCTGGGCGCCTGCATACGCCAGAAAACCGGCAAGTAGCCCCCAGTGCGCCCGTTTTAGCCCCAAGCCCCTCCGGGGGCTCACCACGCCCTACGCCCCCCGCCGGGCAGACCCAGGGGCCTCCCACAGACGTCCTCCACCCTTATCCTCCCCTCCCGTAGCCCATCCCGCAGCTCCTCCAGGTAACGGAGCCACGGCCCCACCTGGACATAGGTCATCAAAGGTATCGCCGCCACGAAGACAAGCACGAGGAGGCCGAAGATGCCGAAGAAGCCCGGAACCCCCGCCGGCACAGCCGCGATGAGCCCCAACGCAGCCGCGCCGAACAGGAGCGAGAAGAAGGAGGTGACCAGTATCTGCCGCCTAGCGGCCGCTATGGCCGCGTCGAGCGCCGCCACTGCCGCCTCGCGGTCGCATGGGAGCGTGAGGAAGAACCCGCCGCCAACGAACAACTCTCGCCCCCCAGGACCGAACCCTACCCCCTCTGGGCTGCTTCTAGCAGCTTCGCCACCTTGGCAAGGTGGCGGCTCGTCTTAACTGCTTCCGGGGGCACCTCCACCAGCTCCCCCCGCGTCGCGACAAAATGGCGACGCCGGAACCGGCCAGGCATTATCTTCTCAAGCTCCTCCACCATGTAGTGGAGCTGCACACAGTGCATGCTCCCATCAGTCGTGGCGGCCACGACCTCCTCAATGTTGGAGACGCGGGCCAGGACGCCTGCCAGCTTGAACCCAACCTGGTTCACATGCTCCGCCTCGAGACAGACGCTGACAAACCCGGCATCCGGGAACCGCTCCTCCAGCTCCCGCAGCGCCCACGGCTTCTCCAGCTCCAGGCAACGGCCGAGAACCACCAGAACACGGCGACCACGCAGAAGCCTGCTGGCAGCGTTTAGGTCGAGGAGCCTAGGCAGCCGGTACACCGGGCACACAGCCCCGCCGATATCTAGGTCGATGAGGTTCATCGTCAATGAAAAACGTACCCGGCCCCTCCAGGGGGCTAGGCGGAAGCAGACCACAAGGTCAGAAAGCCTATGTGGACCCATCCTTCCTGTTTCTCGCCATCCTTCACTAGCACTAGCCTCGTGCGGCCGTCCACTGGCAGCTCCAGCTCAAGCAGCACCTCATAGCCCCTCACGGTTCTGGCACCCCCTACGTGTCCCCGGGCTGCGGTCCTGGGGAAGAGAGAACTCTAGGAAAGGGTGGAAGACACGGGGCGCCCTAAAATAATACTGCACAGCAGGCCCTACAGTGGTCCCCTCCCGGGTGCTTGCATGGCAGAGACTGGTGGCCCGGCGGGCCTCGGCGGAATAGACGTTGAGGGCTTCCGGGGGCTGAGGGGCGAGGTCAGATTAGGCCCCGGTCTTAATATCATCGTTGGGCCTAACGCGTCGGGAAAGACAGCGCTCCTTGAAGCCGCATTAACGGCTGCAACACTCAACCTAGAGGATATGCAGATAGCTATGAGTCTCTTCATGCTGCCTCATGCGGCGCGCGGCAGCGAGATGCACTCCCTGGCGTCCACAGCTGCGGCAGGAAAAGCCAGGGCCTGTATAGAGACGTATAGTGGTAGACGCTTCTGCGTAAACATATCAAAGACGCACGAGATGGAGTCGCGTGGCTTAGGCCTCGTCAGCGTCGTCGATCTGGCCTTCAAGCCCGACGGGAGGAAGTGCCGTATAAGGATAAGGCTTGCTCCAGAAGGCCTGCGGCTCCAGGTAGAGGGTCAGGATTGCTCTAGCCGCATCAGCGGTGAGCCTAGCGTCGCTATGCTCACAGCAGGGATAATGCCTAGCACAATGTTCGACACCCTTCTAGGTAAACTGAAGAGGAGCAAGCCGCTCATATTCGAGAAGCTAGCTATCCGAATAGGCTCCGGCTCATACCGCGTAGAGCTGGCCGCCGACGACTGGGACCGCCTAGCGGCATACATAGTCGAAGAAGACCGCTCAATCTCCTTCTACAGCGCTGGCCGTGGCCTACAGCGGGCCTTCCAAATGCTCACGCTGCTGGAGCTCTACGATGTAGTGCTCATAGACGAGGTTGAGAACTCGATGCACCCAGAGCTGCTCGAGGAGGTAGCGTCAAGGCTGGCAGAGTACTCCAGGCGGCGCCAGATAGTAGTCACGACGCAAAGCCTCGAGGCGGCGAGGATACTCGCAGCTAAGGTGGCCGGCATCCCTAGGCCCAGGATGCTTGAGCCCGTTGCCTGTAGCACCGAAATGGAGGAGGAGCTCGAACAGTTGCTGAACCTCCTAGTGTTGAACCGCAGCGGCAACCGGATAGCCTCGGCGCTTCTCCGTGGCTGCAGCGCTCTCAGCCACATCCTCAGCACGCCGGACGTGAGGCTAAGCTACACGCTCGTGGGCAGCCAGTGAGGGGTGGGCAGGGAATTGTCGGCCGCCAGGCGTGTCAGGCTGCTGGTCGAGGGCTGCCTGGATGCCGCCATTGCTACGTGGCTCCTCCGGAGGGCCGGGCTCGCCGCTGTCCCGGAGCAGGTCGGCGGCGGCTGGACCGGCGTAGTCAGAAGCCTCATACGCGCCAGCCTGGAGGGCCTCGGCGCTCCACTGGGGCTCGTAGACGCCGATGAATCAGCCGATAAGAGGCTTGAGGAGATAAAGGCACTGGCGAAGAGCTGCTGCCCAAGGCTGAGCGTCGGAGCCGAGACCGTCGTAGAGCCCTCCAGGGGGCCTCCCCTTCTCCGCCTAGAGGTGAAGGAGCCGAGCGGCCGCAGCGGCGCGGGCTTCCTCACCCTATGGTGCCGCGACCCCTGGCGTGGCTGCAACGGCGGCACAGTCGAGGACCTCCTCTGGGCGATGATGGAGGAGGCATGGGGCTGCAGGCCCGGCGGAGCCTGTGCCGTGTGCGACGGGGAAAGGTGCCCGAGGAAGGGCTGGGAGATGAGGCTCCAAAAGATGCTGCCATTGGCCGTCCTCGTCGGCTGCGCGGGCGGCTCGATAGTGGACGCGAGTAGCCTAGAGAGGCGTTGCTGCGGCGTGGACGTGCTCGGAGTCCTCGAGGACCCGGAGAAAGGGGCCCGGCTGGCCGCCACCCGGGCTGCTGGGGCCTATCTACGCCTCCTGGGCGAGTATCTGGTAGAGCTGTTGGCGTAGCTTCCGCTTGTCCGCCTTGCCTACGCTGGTCTTCGGCAGCTCCTCGCCCCCACACCGGATGGTCTACATCTTCCTCGCCGCGAGCGGGCTGGCGGCGGCAGCCGTCTCGGCGGCGAGGAACCTCTTCCTCCTAACCGTGGTCACGGATATCCTGATGTGGGTGGCGCTGGCGGCAGCGCTCAACATCATTATGGGCTACGCTGGCTACGTGGGCTTCGGCCACGTGGTGTTCATGGGCCTCGGCGGCTACTTGACCGTCCTCGCTATGGAGTACTGGCTCCACGGGCTCGCAATGAGCCAGCCGCCGCTGTGGCGGGTGCGGTGGGGCTGGCGGTGTTGAAGCTCCGCGGCGCCTTCTTCGCAATAGCGACGATAGGCCTCGACCTGACCGCGCTGCACCTCGCGACGATGCTGCCGACGGAGGAGGGCGGCGGGGAGGTATACTTCTCGGTGAGGCCCAGCCTGGCTACGGTCACTGCGCTGACCTGGCTTGTTGCGGCTGCGACCCTCCTCAAAGCACTCGTCGTGAAGAAGTCAAAGCTCGGGATGGGTCTCGAGGCGATAAGGGAGGACGAGGACGCGGGCGGCTAGCCCACCTCCCCCTCTTTGCTGTCCTCGCTGCAGGCCCTCTCGAGTATCAGCCAGTCCCGGAGTAGCGTCACCGCGCCGGCGGTAAAGGTGAACCCTGCGAGACCAGCCATGAGGCCTGCGGAGGCCTTGGGTGGGTCCTGGCTGAGCAGTGCCACGCTGGCGCTGAAAAACAGGTAGCCGAGCAGGGTCATGATGAGGCCTCCTATGAGGGAGACGAGGGACCGGCTGAGCCGAGCCTTCACATCCACGGCCATGTACATCGACCCCCATAGATGCTATCCAAGAAAGACGGCCATGAGTGTGCTGAGCAGGGCATCTAGGAGACGGTAGAACGTCTCCAGCCTGGCCCCGAGCGCGTCGAGGCTCCTGGCGGCCGAGTCGAGGAAGCCGCCGGCGGCGAGGCCGGCGGCCAGTGCCAGGGCCGTGGCTGCGGCGCCCACCTTGGCTGCCCTCCGCCAGTCGAGCCCGGCCTCGAGGGCCGCGGAGTAGAGCCTCACGAGGAGCCTCGAGGCGGGGTAGCCCAGCAGCAGCGAGGCGACGACAGTACCGCCGCCCGACACTCCGGCAGCAGCATGCATGAGCCCGTAGAGGGTCACCGCCAGAGGTAAAGTGAGGAACGTCGCGACTAGCCCCCGGCGGCGGGTGAAGTGGTACCACCTGCCGAGGTCCTCAACCCTCCTGGCCTCCTCGGCCAGCTCTCTCCGCAGCCTGGCCCTCAGCTCGGCCCGCGTCGCGGCCATGACGTAGGCTAGGTCTGAGAGGAGCCTGCCCAGGAGCCAGGCCTCGGCGAGCAGCAGCACCGAGAGCACAGCGGCGCGGTAGAGGCTGCTCTCCGCGAGGAAGAGAAGGAGCGCCTGGAGCCGGGGAGGGGCGTAGCGAGCCGCCTCGATTGGCCATGCGAGCGAGGCCTCTGCGAGAGCGGCGAAACCGTACGCGGCCAGAGCGGCGGCAACAAGCCCCCCCACGCCGGCCGCAAGCGAGGCGGCCAGGCATTGGTCTAGGCAGCGCGTCTCCGCGTCTCCTCCTGCAGCCTCGAGC
>Ga0256838_1001018_pt1 | contig 14281 bp, 16 predicted proteins | sample 4571419metaG_FD_185978 | JGI IMG/M metagenome (GOLD analysis project Ga0256838, IMG submission 185978) | Hydrothermal vent microbial communities from Guaymas Basin, Mexico - 4571-419 | ecosystem: Environmental > Aquatic > Marine > Hydrothermal vents | place: Mexico: Guaymas Basin | collected...
TGAAACAGCACCAATCTTTTCTTGAGTTTCTTGAGAATCAACCGTTACTTTATTAACGCTTTGAATATTTTTATCCATTTCTTCACTTGCATCGTTAATTGCTTGAACAATTACATTAATAGTAGCTTCAATTTCTCCCAAAGATTTTTGGGTTCTCTCTGCCAACTTTCCAACTTCATCAGCAACTACTGCAAATCCTCTCCCATGTTCACCAGCTCTTGCCGCTTCTATTGCAGCATTAAGCGCAAGTAAATTCGTTTGATCGGCTATTTCTCTAATTACGGTCAAAACATTTTTTACCTGCTCTGCATCTTCTGACAATTGTTTAAGTTTTGAAGCCAATTCGTTTTCGTTTTGAGCATTAACTTGAATATTATAAATAGTTCTTTCTATACTATCAATTGCTTCAGTTAACGCTTTATTAGCTTCTAAAATTGCTTCTTTTACGCCTTTTGAATTTTGAGCCTCTTCATAAAGCCTTTCTCTTATATTATCTACGCTATTCCCAGCTGTTGTAACAATTTCAGCTTCTCTTTGAGTATTTTGAGCAATAGTATTAAACGATTTTTGCAATTTAGTAGTTACTTGTTTATTTTCATGAGAGCTTCTATTAGCGCTTATCATAACTTCATGAAGAGCTTCAAGAAAGCTTTTTAAAGCTCTTCTAATTTCACCAAATTCATCATCCTCATAAACTCTAACTTCTATAGATAAATCTTTGTTTTTAGCAATCATCAAAATTAAATTTTTAAGACTTCTAAGTTGAAGCGAAAACGATCTAATAATTAAATAAGAAAATATCAAAATTACTATGATAAAAATCAATCCTATAATTACATCTTGAATTGCATGATCTTTTAGCGAAGCTAAATCTTTTAAAATAATTTGAGCAATTTTATCGTCAATTCGTTTTAAAGCATTGATTTTTTGAGTAATTGTTTTAAACCAATACTCGGCATCAACGTTGAATCCTCCCTCTTTATGGTTTTTAATTGCAATTTCTCTCATTCTCTCAACTTCCGCAAAAGCAGGCTCTTTAATAGCTTCTTTATAAGCATTTTTCATTTCGTTATTTGCAAAAGTTAAAAAGTCATCTAAATAAGCCTTTTGCTGCGCTACTAACGTAATAAACTTTGTATACATACCAGGAGCAAATTTATTTGCTCCAAAAGTAGCACTAAGCACCGCTCTTTCTATTCCAGCACGCTCTTTTGCTTTTAAAAACGAAGTATAAGCCGCTAAATCCATTGCTATTTTCTCATTTGGAGCATATTTAGCACTCATTCCAATTATCTGTAAAATAGTTGCGTTCATTTTCGAATACCAATTAACTTCGTCTTTTACAGATATTTGAAAATTATCTACTTTTTTTCTTATTTCGGGAAGTTGAGATAAAAATTTATTTAATTCTTCAATTTTTTCTTTAAACTCAATAGGATATTGATTCAAATGAATTTTTGCTAAAACCTCTTTATACTCTTTTATCCTTTTATCTGTAAGCAATCTTTGTTTTGGCAAAATTTCTCTAAATTTTTTACCATGACTTCCAAGATATCCAGCGCTTGCTCCCCTTTCTTTTTGAGTTTCATGAATAAGCTTACTTAAACTTTGAGACAATACGATAAGTTCTTTTAATTGAGTTTTTTTACGCTCAAACTCAAAATGCTTAATTAATTCTTTTCCAGTAAAATAAGTTACCATCAAAATAGACATAATAACTATTACTATAACTTTAGCTCTTAATGTAAGTTTATTAATTAAACTCATTTAAACTCCTTTTATTAAGCTTTCAATAAAAAAATCGACTTTTTTTGATATAATTTAACAAAAAAGGAGATACTTTGATTCAAGCACCAAACTTTTGCCTCCCTAATCAAGATAATATCGAAATTTGTTTAAGAGATTTAAAAGGTAAATGGATTATATTATATTTTTACCCAAAAGACAACACTCCAGGATGTACCACTGAAGCAAAAGAATTTAGCGAATTATTAGACGAATTTGAAAAATTAAATGCAATAATCATAGGAATTAGTCCAGATTCTCCTAAAAAACATTGTAATTTTATAGAAAAACACGATTTAAAAATAACCCTTCTTAGCGATGAAGAAAAGAAAGTAATAAAAGCTTACGGTGCTTGGGGTAAAAAAAAGAGGTATGGAAAAGAATATGAAGGAGTAATTCGCTCAACTTTTATAATTAATCCAGAAGGAAACATAATAAAAGAATATAAAAACGTAAAAGCAAAAGGCCATGCAAAAAAAGTTTTAGAAGATTTAAAAAAGCTAAATGAAACTCAAAACTAAAGCAATAATTTATTTTTTATTTTCTTTTTTAGTTTTTATCGTTTTTATTTCTTTTTTACTCCCAAAAGTAGACCCAAAAGCCTTTCATTCTTTCTCAGAAGCTTTATATTGGTCAATAGTTACCATTTCAACGGTAGGATACGGAGACATTACACCTACTAACATCTATTCAAGAATTATTACAATAATTCTAATAATTTACGGATTAATTTCAATTTCTCTATTTGGAGCTTTAGTTACAGCAAAATTAATAGAAATTTTAATTAACAAAATGAAGGATTGGGAAAATATGAAAAATATTAAAAATCACATATTAATCTGTGGATATAATTATCAAACTCATAATTTAATAAAAACTCTTCACGAACCAATAGTGTTAATTCACGAAAAACTAACCCCAGAAATCGAAGCATTAATAGAAAAGTATAAAATTAAATTTATAGAAGGAGATTTTAGCGAAGAAGAAATCTTACAAAAAGCAAAAGCAAAAGAAGCAATAAAAGCCATTTTAGTTTCGGAAAACGAAATAGAAGATGCAAAAATTTTATCAGCCGCCATTTTATTAAAGGATTTAAAAAAGGATATTTACATTATAGCCGAAATTAGTAATCCAAAATTTCAAAAATATCTTCAAAAAATCCACTGCGATGAAATAGTATTAAGCAAAGAATACAACTCAAATCTTTTAGCAAAATCTACAGTATTTCCTGGAATCTCAAAAGTTATAGGCTCTATTTTAAAAGATGAAAATTTTTTTATTAAAAGATATTATGGAGAAAAAACTACTTTTGAAAAAATTTTCAATCAGCATCTACAGCAAAATGAATTATTAATTGGTATAATTGAAAACTATGGAAGAGCAGATGAATTTATAAAAGAATTTATCGAGGAAGTAAAAAAAGAATCTAAAAGATTAACTGAATTCGTAAAATATTTAGAAGAAATAAAACATAAAGAATTAAATAAAGTAATTCTTCATCCAAAAAAAGACTATCCAGTAAACAAATTTTGCGGGCTAATTATTTTAAGGAGAACACATGAACCCTTTAATTGAACCACTTAGTAAAGAAGAACAACAAATAGCAATAAAATTTTTCGTAAAAGAAAAATTTAAACCTAATCAATATATAGTAAAAGAAGGAGAAAATTCGGATAAAGCTTTTACTCTTCTTAGCGGAGAAGTAGAAATAATAAAAATAACCATTTATAAAGACAATTATGTAATAGATAAAATAAAAGGTCCTTCAAAAAATATTTTTGGAGAAATAAACTTAATTGATAAAGGTCCTGTTACTTCTACCATTAAAACCACTACCACAACGGAAATAATCTCAATTAATCACGAAAACTTTAAAAAACTAATTTTCTCTTACCCACAAATAGGAATAAAAATGTTATGGCTAATTACTAACAATTTAGCAAAACATTTAAGAAAAGCCGATAACGAAATTATTACTTTATTTAACGCCCTAATAGAAGTAGTAGAAAACGATTAAAGAAATTTTTTTAAATAAAATTCTATCTCTTTTGGCTTATTTTTAGAAATAAATCCATCAGCATTTAAACTTTTTGCCATTTCTTCATTACTCTCTCCACTCATCGTAGAATTTACAATTATTGGTATTTTGGCATATTTTTCGTTATTTTTAACCTCCTTAATTACTTCAAACCCGCTTTTTTTTGGCATTTCAAGATCCGTAATTATCGCAAAAACCTCATCAGGAGAAATACTAAAAAGATAATTCAAAAGTTCTTCTCCATTTGGAAAAGTTTTAAATTTAACACCCATTTTTTCAAGAATCTTAGATAAAGTTTTTAATACCATTTTAGAATCATCCGCTACCAATACCAATTTATCTGCTTTAATTTCCTCTACTTTTTCGATTTCATCCTGATCTTCTATTTGAGGAAAAGCTTCAATTATCATTTTTTCCAAATCAACTACTTCTATAATTTCTCCATTATCCTTAAAATATCCAATAATTTTTTCACTATCGCTTCTTACAAACTCATCCCAACCAATAGTTCTAATGCCAATTGGTTTTGAAATCATAACAGCTACCAATACATTTAAAAAATCACACACCATTAAAATATTCGAATTGCTACTTTTTTTACTTAACCAAATTCCAAGATCCATTACCGGAATAGTTACTCCTCTAATATCCACAGCCCCTATTACATAATCTATTTCGCTAAAAATGTCTACGATTTTTCCCTCATACTTAACTATTTCCCTTATTTTAAAAACATTAGTTGCAAATTTAGTTTTAACGCCTTCAATCTCAAATTCAAAAAACTGAACTTCATTTCTTAAATGTGAAGAAGTAATTTGCTCAATTCTTGACATACCCATTTTTAAAACCCATATCTTTTCATAGCAGCGGCTGCTTCTTTTTTTAATTCTTTTTCTTTCATCACTCTTCTTTTATCGTGAAGTTTTCTACCTTTTGCTACAGCTATTTCAAGTTTTGCTTTGTTTTTATTATTAAAATAAATCTTCGTAGGAACTAGCGTATATCCCCTCTCACTTGTATATCCGGCTAACTTTGCAATTTCACTTTTATGAAGTAAAAGTTTTCTTGGTCTTTTTTCGTCATGCCTAAAAGCAGAATAGGTAGTATCAAGATTGCTAATATGCCCTTGAATCCACCAAGCTTCGCCATCTTTTATTTTAACAAAAGAATCCTTAAGATTTACCCTACCTTCTCTAAGCGCCTTAACTTCGCTTCCTTTTAATTCAATTCCCGCTTCGTATTTATCAAATATATCATAATCATGATACGCTTTTTTGTTTGTCGCTACTACTTTCATCTTCTCCCCTTGTAAAAAGAGTCCCTTTAATATGATTGCCCTTTAAAAATTCCTCAATAGCATCAAGATTATCCCCGCTTGTTAAAAACATTGATTTACCTCTATCCATTAAAAATTTAGCAGCTTTTAATTTAGTAACTATTCCTCCCGTTGCGAACTCATCGTTTGGATTACATTCTTGTTTTAACCATTCTTCTTTAATCTCTTTTACTATTTTAATAGGCTTTGCATTAGGATTAATTTTTGGATTGTCATCATAAAAAGCGTCAATATCGCTAATTATAAAAAGCATATCCGCATCAAAATAATAAGTTACATACGCACTAAGCTGATCATTATCTCCAAATAATATCTCTTCTACAGAAACTGAATCATTTTCGTTAATAATTGGAATTACTTTGTTTTTAAGCAAAACATTTATCATTTTCCTCGCGTTTTCCGTTCTCTTTCTACTATCCAAATCGGCAGCGGTTAATAAAACTTGAGCTACGGTTATACCAAATCTATTAAACCTCTCTTTATATTCTCTCATTAAAAGAGGTTGTCCAATAGCCGCAAGAGCTTGTTTATTTTCAAGTTTGCTTTTATCAAGAGGACATTTAGTATACCCAGCTCCAACGGCACCAGAGCTTACAAGCATTATTTCATAATCTTTATTTAAACGAGCTAAAAGTTCAACTATTTTATCAATTCTATTGCTTAATTTTCCATTTTCGTATAGAGTAGCAGTTCCTACTTTAAATACTATCCTCTTCATCTTTTACCTTCTCAACCATATCCATTAAAGCAAATTTTAATGGTTCTATATTAATTTTACTTGCCGCACTAATTGGTAAAACAAAAGTCTTTTCATCAAAATAACAAGGATATTCTTTGCTTGCTCCATATTTTGGCTCGGTTGGAGTAATATTTAGTTTCTCAAAAAATTCGCTAACTTTTTCTTTTGCCACATCAACCTTATTTAAAGCAATAGCATATGAACAAGACGCTAATTTTTCACTATATTTTTTGAGTTCTTTTTGTAAAGTTTTAAATTGATAAACAGGATCTCTAAAAGAAGCCAAATCAATTACATAAAGAATAATTTTAGTTCTTTCAATATGTCTTAAAAACTCAAGTCCAAGCCCTTTTCCTTCACTTGCTCCTTCAATAATACCAGGAATATCCGCCATTACAAAATTTCTATATTCATCTACTTTTACTACTCCAAGTTTTGGAGTTAGAGTAGTAAATTCATAATTTGCAATTTCAGGACGAGCGTTTGATAAAACCGAAATTAAAGTAGATTTCCCAGCGTTTGGAAATCCCACAAGCCCTACATCTGCAATTAATTTTAATTCCATTATAATTTCAAGTTCTTTTCCTTCTTCTCCTGGCTGAGCATATCTTGGAACCTGATTTCTACTTCCTCTAAAATGCCAATTTCCAAGCCCTCCTTTTCCTCCTTCAAGTAATACTCTCCTCTCTCCAGGCGTTTTCATATCAAGCAAAACTTCTCCTGTGTTAGCATCTTTAATAATAGTTCCGGGAGGCACTTTCAAAATCAAATCTTCTCCATCTGCTCCATGCTTTTTCTTACCCTCTCCAGGTCTTCCGTTTTTAGCTTTAAGTAATTTTTTACCTTTAAAATGAGCTAAAGTATGAGTATTATTATCGCACTCAACTATAACATCTCCTCCTTTTCCTCCATCCCCTCCATCTGGACCTCCCTTTGGAACAAATTTTTCTCTTCTGAAACTAACACATCCAGCTCCACCTTTTCCAGATTTTACTTTTAACTTGATATGATCAATAAACATAAAATTCCTTTTTTATGAAATTTTACCATAAAACTTAAATTTCTCTTAAAACAAAAAAGAAATTTTACAACATCCAAATAATATTAGTGTCAGAGAAGAAAAGTTTTAAAAAAGAAAAAAAGAAGAAATTAATCTTTCGTAGGATAAACTGAAACTTTTTTTCTTTTTTTATCTTTAATTTCAAATTTCACATATCCATCAATTAATGCATAAATTGTGTGATCTTTACCCATTCCTACATTATTTCCTGGATGATATTTTGTTCCTCTTTGTCTAATTATAATGTTCCCAGCTTTTACAAATTCTCCTCCAAATTTTTTAACGCCAAGTCTTCTACCAGCTGAGTCTCTATTATTTTGCGTAGACCCTTGTCCTTTTTTGTGTGCCATTTCTTCTCCTTAATTAAGCTATGATTTCTTTAACTCTAACTCTTGTAATATCTCTTCTAAATCCTCTTTTTTTCTTAGAATCTTTTCTTCTTCTTTTTTTGAAAATAATTACTTTTTTACCTCTATAATTTCCTATTACTTCAAGAATTACTTTTGCTCCTTCAACTGTAGGATTTCCTATTTTCAATTCGTCTCCATTAACAAGCAAAACATCGTTTACTTCGATAGTTTGTTTTGGTTCAGCCCCTTTGATTCTATCAAGATCAAGCGTATCACCAACTTTTACTTTATATTGTTTTCCACTATGTTTAATAACTGCATACATATTCTTAACCCTTTTGTTGGTTTTTTAGTGTGAAATATTACTCAGTTTACCTTAAAAAGAGCTTAATTTAAGATTTCATTAAGAAATAATAGCGATACATTCTATTTCTACTTTTGCTCCTTTTGGAAGTTCTTTTACCGCTACAGTACTTCTTGCCGGTTTATGGGAAAAATATTCAGCATAAACTTCGTTAACTGCGCTAAAATCGTTAATATCGGATAAAAATATGGTAGTTTTAACCACATCTTCAAGTTTTGCTCCAGCTGCTTCTAAAACGGCTTTTAAATTTTTACAAACTTGATGAGTTTGGGTCTTTACATCTTCATCCAAAAACTTACCATCTGAAGTTAAAGCAATTTGACCTGAAGTAAAAATCATATTTCCTACTTTAATTGCTTGAGAATAAGGACCTATCGCTTCTGGAGCATGAGAAGTATAAATTTTTTCCATTTTCATCCTTTTTTTCAAAATTATATCAAATTTCTTTTCCTAGCTTTTTCCAATTCTTTTTTGGTTAAATATTTTCCTATTTCAATTAATTCAGGTGCTTTGTGAAAATCATACCAATTTGCAACATTCTGAGGTATAACGATTTCAATATCGGGCATATATTCAGCTCGTCTATACCTAAAAATAACTTCCATCATTAAATCTATGGATTCGTTAATTACATTTTCTTTAAATTCAAAAAATTTATTCCACACTTCTTCAAATAAAGTCTGTTTTTTCTTTATATCTTTTGAAATATTTACTTTTAACTCTTCTTCTTTTCCATATAAATTCACCGCAATTATCAAATCACTAAAATCACTCATAACAGGAGCTACGGGCATTAAATTTAAAACTCCTCCATCTACTAAAATCCTACCATTTATAACAACAGGTTCAAAAACTCCGGGAATAGCGCTTGAAGCTTTTACAGCAGTCCACAAATCTCCTTTTTGAAACCATATTTCCTTTTTTTTACTAAGATCCGTCGCAACTGCCGTAAATTTTATAGGAAGCTCTTCAATTTTATAATCCCCCGCTATTTCCTTTATTTTAGTAAAAATTTTATCACTATCCAATTTTAAAGGCGGTTTGTAAAATTTAAAAATATCTAAAAAATCAAGACTCATAACCCACTTTTCATACTCCTCCAATTTTCCACAAGCCTCAAGAGCTCCTATTACGGCTCCCATTGAAGTTCCAGAAATGCTTACTATTTCAAAATATTTTTTAAGTTCTTTAATAACTCCTATATGCGAATATCCTCTTGCTCCTCCTCCACTTAAAACCAACGAAATTTTTTTCATCTATTTCCTTTTTTTTAAGAAAGTTTAACATAATTTTTATTTAAATATAGAGTCTGTCACTATATAAAAACAAAAAATAAAAAAACCAGGGAATTACATCATCCCTGGCATTCCTCCCATTCCTCCCATATCAGGAGCTGGTTTTTCTTCCTCTTTTACTTCAGTTACAGCCGCTTCTGTTGTTAAAAGCAAGCTTCCAACACTTGATGCATTTTGAAGCGCAATTCTCTCAACTTTAGTTGGATCTATAATTCCAGCTTCAAACATATCTACATATTCACCTGTTGCTGCGTTAAATCCAACATTTTCATCAGCTTCTTCTACAGTCATAGCAACTACGCCTGGTTCATATCCAGCGTTTTTAGCAATTTGTTTAATTGGAGCTTTTACAGCTCTTTTGATAATATCAATTCCTATTTGTTCATCAGGCTCTGGTGATTCAACTTTCGCTTTTTTAGCAGCTTTAAGAATCGCTGCACCACCACCAATTACGATACCTTCTTCAACAGCTGCTTTTGTAGCGCTTAATGCGTCATCTACTCTATCTTTTTTCTCTTTCATTTCAACTTCTGTAGCCGCACCTACTTTAATTACAGCAACTCCACCGCTTAATTTTGCAAGTCTTTCTTGTAATTTTTCTTTATCATAATCGCTAGTAGCTTCTTCAATTTCTTTTTTAATTTGTTTAATTCTTGCTTCAATAGCCGCTTTATCACCTTTTCCATCAACAATTGTAGTGTTTTCTTTATCTACAACAATTCTTCCAGCTTGTCCAAGATCTTGTAATGTCGCATTTTCTAATGTTCTTCCAAGCTCTTCACTAATTACTTGTCCACCTGTAAGAATAGCTATATCTTGAAGCATAGCTTTTCTTCTATCACCAAATCCTGGTGCTTTAACCGCAACTACGTTTAATACTCCTCTTAATTTGTTTACAACAAGTGTAGCTAACGCTTCACCTTCTACATCTTCAGCAATGATTAATAATGGTTTATTTCCAGCTTGAACGATTTGCTCAAGCAATGGTAATAAATCTTTCATATTGCTAATTTTTTTATCATAAAGCAAGATATATGCATCTTCATATTCAGCTACCATTTTATCTGGATTTGTTACAAAATATGGACTTAAATATCCTCTATCAAATTGCATACCCTCAACCACTTCAAGTTCATCTTGAAGAGATTTTCCTTCTTCAACAGTAATTACACCATCTTTTCCAACTTTATCCATTGCTTCTGCTATAAGTTCACCAATTTTTCTATCGTTATTTGCTGAAATTGTTGCTACTTGAGCAATTTGTTCTTTATTTTCTACAGGTTTGCTCATTTTTTTAAGCTCGTTAATAATTGCTTCAACAGCTTTATCCATTCCTCTTTTAACCATTACTGGATTTGCACCAGCTGTTACGTATTTTAATCCTTCTTTAAAGATTGCATGTGCAAGTACTGTTGCTGTTGTAGTACCATCACCTGCTTCATCAGCAGTTTTACTTGCAACTTCTTTTACAAGTTGAGCACCCATATTTTCTACTGGATGTTTAAGTTCAATTTCTTTTGCAACACTTACACCATCTTTTGTAATATGTGGTGCTCCAAAACTTCTTTCAAGTAATACATGTCTTCCTTTTGGCCCCATTGTAACTCTAACTGCATCAGCAAGTTTTTCAACTCCTGCTAAAAGTTCGTTTCTTGCTACATCTCCATATACGATTTCTTTTGCTGCCATCTTCCCCTCCTTTTAATTATTTTTCAATTTTTCCTAAAATATCGTCAGTATTTAATACAAGATATTCTTTTCCATCAATTGTAATATCAGTTCCTGCGTATTTTGCAAATACTACTATATCTCCTTCATTAATTGGTAAATTTTCGTCTTCTTCAACTTCTTTTGAAATTGCAATAACTTTTCCTTCAAGTGGTTTTTCTTTTGCATTATCTGGAATGATAATTCCACTTGCAGTTTTTGCTTCTTCTTCCATTCTTTCTACCAATACTCTTAACCCAATTGGTCTAAACATTTCCGCCTCCTTTTTGTTTAAGTTAATTTAACTGGCGAAATTATATAATAAAAGCGGCTTTTTGTCAAGATTTTTTAGAATCTTTTTTAAAAAAGTTTATAATTGCGCACTAAAATATTATGAGTTAATCTAAAGCAAAAGGGCAAAAAAAAGAAAAATTATTTTATCATCGTATTAGGAAGCCAAAGAGAAATAGAAGGGATATAAGTTATTAAAATAAGTCCCAAAAGCAATACCAAAAACCATGGAAGCACCGCTTTTACCACTTCTTTAAGTGGAAGACCAGTTATTCCACTTGCAACAAACAAATTAAGTCCAACTGGTGGTGTCAACATTCCAAGTTCCATATTTATAGTAATTATTACTCCAAAATGAATAGGATCAATTCCAAGAGCAGTAGCAATAGGAAGAAGAAGAGGCACCATAATCATTACAATAGAACTTGGCTCCATAAAATTACCCGCAATTAAAAGTAAAATATTTACGGCTATTAAAAATGCAACTTTGCTTAAATGCATATCAATTACAAGTTGAGTTAACATATCAGGAACGCTATGAATAGTAAGAAAATAAGCAAAAATACTTGCGTTTGCAATAATAAACATTATCATAGCGGAAGTTTTTGCACTTGATTTAAACACATTCCACAAATCTTTTAACTTAAAATCCTTATATACAAATAAAGCAATAAACATCGCCCAAACGGCACTAACAGCCGCCGCTTCCGTTGGAGTAAAAATACCTCCATAAATTCCGCCTATGATAATTACAATCGTCATTAAAGCCCAAAAAGCTTCTTTAAATTTTTGCCATCTCTCTTTCCAACTACAAGGCTTTTCTTTTTTAAATCCAAGTTTTTTTGCTCCAATATAAGTTACAGCCATTAACATAAACCCTATTAAAAGCCCAGGAATTACTCCCGCCATAAAAAGTTTACCAATACTTTGCTCAGCCGTAACCCCATATATAATCATTACGATACTTGGAGGAATTAAAATCCCAAGACTTCCAGCCGTCGTAATAGTTCCAACCGCATAACTTTTTGGATATCCTTCAGCCATAATAGCTCCAAACATAATAGAACCAATTGCGGCAACTGTGGCTGGAGAAGAACCAGAAACAGCCGCAAAAATAATGCTTGCAAAAATAGCAGCTATTGGAAGACCTCCTGGAAGATGACCAACCAAACTTTTTGCAAATTCTATTATTCTTCTTGCGCTACTACCAGTTGATAATAAATTCCCTGCCAATATAAACATAGGAATAGCCATAAGAGGATATTTATCGAGCTTAGAAAAAATAGCACTTGCAAGATCAATCAATTCATCAGGACCATCAAAAATATACGCAGTAATAAAAGTAGAAGCTCCAAGAGCTACGCTAACAGGAACACTTAAAAACATTAAAATAAAAAATAACAAAAATAAAACTCCTACAACACTCATCTAAAAACCTTATTATATATTTTTACCCTCAGCTAACTCAGTTTCTTCTATAACCATCTCATGTTCACTTTTAATTTTAACTTCTTCAGGCGGTTTTTTAATATATTCAAGCATTTTTTGAAATACTCTAAAAGATGCAAACAAAAAAGATATAGGCAACGCTAAATATGGAATCCACATTGGAATATTTAAATCTACGCTAATTTCTCCACTTGCCTTAAGACCAAAATCTGGATCAAAAATAAATAAATATCCATAATAAGCAACAGCTAAAAGATACAAAAATGTAATAAACTTAGCTAAAACTATAACCCATTTTGCAAGCTTTGAAGGCAATAAATCAATTAAAAGAGTTACTTTTATATGACACTCAAGCCTAAAACAATAAGCGGCTCCAAATAACGCAGACCAAATAAAAAGATAATTGGTAAGTTCAAATGCCCAATCAATTCCTTCGTTAAAAACAAATCTTGCTACAACATTAAAAAAAGCAAGCAGCACTCCGGCTGCTATTCCAAAAGCTGCGATAAACTCGTTAATTAAACCAATAATTTTATCTAAAAAATTAAGAATTTTCATTCTCCAACTTTAATAGCTTTTTCAATCAAATCTTTACCAATCAAATCATAAAACTTAGGATAAATAGTTCTAAGTTTTTTTACCCAAAGCTCTCTTTGTTCAGAAGTTAGTGTGTCAATTTCAAGTTTTCCAGTTCTATTTGCATATTCTTTAATTTTTGCAAATTGCTCATCATTAAGTTCTTTAGCCCAAATTCTCTCTTTAGCAGTAGCTTCTTTAACAGCTTGTTTAATTACAGCTTTTAAATCATTTGGTAGTTTGTTCCAAAATTTTTTGCTCATAACCACCATATATCCAAGATATCCATGATTTGTAAGAGTCATATATCTTTGAACTTCATAAAATTTTTTCGTATAAATATTAGAAATAGTATTTTCTTGTCCATCCACTACCCCTTGTTGAAGAGCAGAATAAACTTCACTAAATGGAAGTACTACTGGAATTGCCCCAAGAGCTTTAAATTGTTCAATTAATACTTTAGAACTCATTACCCTAAATTTAAGTCCTTTACAATCTTCGGGTTTAATTAAAGGTCTTTTTGAATCCGTAAGTTGTTTAAATCCATTATCCCAGTAAGCAAGGGCAACATAACCTTTTTTATTTACCAACTCAAGCAATTTTTGCCCCACTTCTCCATCAAGTACTTTATGTAAATGTTCATCGTTTTTAAATAAAAATGGTAAATCAAACAAAGCAAGTTGAGGAACAAGCCCTGTAAATTTAGAAAAACTTGGAGCCGCCATTTGAACAGTTCCAAACTTAAGTTTTCTAAGAACTACTTTATCTCCACAAAGTTGAGCATTTGGAAAAACTTTTACCTTAATTCTCCCATGAGAAAGTTCTTCTACTCTTTTTGCAAAATAATCAGCAGCTTTTCCTTTTGGAGTATTAGGCGAAACTACATGAGAAAATTTAATTACATACTCAGCCGCCATTGATAAACTCGCTACCAACGCTACGCTTAACATTCCTTTTAGAAATTTCATTTTTTCTCCTTTTTTAATGTAATCTTAACTTTGATATGATTATAACATACAAAAAATTTTTTTGCTATACTCTTATCTAAATTTTTAAAACATACTTGACATAAAAAAATATTTTTATTATCATTTCAATCCGCAAATGGTGGGGTAGCTCAGCTGGCTAGAGCGCCGGTCTCATAAGCCGGAGGTCGGGAGTTCGAGTCTCCCCCTCACTACCATTTAAATTTACACATATTAAGTGTCTGTCACTAAAATTAAAAAATCTCTTTTTACTTTCTAAAATGGTATAATTTTAAAAAAAAGGTTAAATTTTGGTTTTAGCATTA
>Ga0256838_1001019_pt1 | contig 14276 bp, 18 predicted proteins | sample 4571419metaG_FD_185978 | JGI IMG/M metagenome (GOLD analysis project Ga0256838, IMG submission 185978) | Hydrothermal vent microbial communities from Guaymas Basin, Mexico - 4571-419 | ecosystem: Environmental > Aquatic > Marine > Hydrothermal vents | place: Mexico: Guaymas Basin | collected...
TGGTATGTACGATTTTGTCTTTTATGGTCATACCCATGACTTAGACATAAGAAAGGTAGGATCAACTTTAATAATTAACCCTGGGGAAGCCTGTGGATGTTTGAAAGGTGAAGCAACCGCTGTTATGGTAAATCCAGTAACGAAGGAATATGAAGTCATAAAGCTATGATAGGAGAAAAAATAATACGATTCGATGTGATAGACTCAACCAACGCCTATGCTCTGGAAAATTACGAATATCTTCACGATGGTGATGTGATAGTTGCAAAAGAGCAGACAAAGGGTCGAGGTCGTCAAAAACGGAGTTGGCACTCCCCGAGAGGGGGGCTATGGTTTAGTATTGTCTTCAAACCAAGAAAAATGAAAGACATGAATTTTTATACGAAGCTTGCCTCTGTTTCTCTTTATGAATTTTTGGAGAGAATGGAAATAAAAGCGACAATAAAATGGCCCAATGATATTCTGTATAAGGGAAAAAAGCTGGCTGGAATATTAACGGAAGGGATCTACGAAAGTGCAGTGCCGAAAGTGATAGTTGTTGGAATAGGGATAAATATTAATAACGAGATACCTGAAGAGTTATCAGGTATAGCAACGAGTATAAAAGAGATAAAAAAGGAAGAAGTCAGTGGTGACTATGTGCTAAGAAAACTAATTGCTATAATGAACAAAAACAGAAAAAAATACTCTTCACGGCCTAATGCTCTAACACGAGTTTGGAAAAATAGACTCGATATAAAGGAAGGTTCTGAGATAACATATAACGGAAAAACATGTGAAGTAAGAGAGATAAGACAGGATAAGTTGATATTAACATGCGATGGGAAAAGGATAGAAGTTTATGATATTCACCGTTGATTCTTTATCTCCATAAAAATTGAAAAAATCCCACTAACAACTATCAGTGTTCCTCCTATTACATTCCATAGTGTAGGTTTGTAGTTTAAGAATATGGTAGATAACACCAATGCAAAAACAGGGTCAAGATAACTCAAAACTGATGCCACTCTTATATTAACTTTCTTTAATGTATTCCACCAAAGAAGCAAAGCCACACCCGTGTTAAGAACACCAGCTATCATGAGAAGCAAGATTTCTTTAAGCGATAGAGGTTCGAAATATGGTATCGAGAAGATAAAAGTTACGGCGATCGCCGATAAAAATTGATTGAATGTAAGAACATAAGGGTGAACATTTTTTGTAGCGTGCTTTCCAAGTACCACCAAGCTTCCATAAAAAACAGCTGCTATCAGTGCAAATATCATTCCAATGGACTCTGACGGCGTGAAAGAGAAAATAAGACCTATTCCTGTAAAAGCAATAGCAGCAGCTATCCACGACCACAAAGGGGTAGGGTTCCCCAAGAAGAAGGATATAAGTATAGAAATAATCGGGGCTGTGTAGTACAAAAAATCTGCTGTTGATGGGCCTATCCTATTAACACTCATAAAAAGAAATATCCAATTTAAGGACAAAAATACACCACTTAGAACACTTTTGAAATCAGGCCTTCTTAAGCCTTCCTTCCATGCAAAGGGGAGAACAACTAAAAGACCAAATACAAGCCTGAAAAAAACAAAAACAGGTGAAGGAAGATTGAGAACCGACGATATAAGAAGAACCGATCCCCAGAGAAATGTCACAATAACTATATTTAAAACCCATAACATACTAACGGCCTCCGCAGTTTACGCTAAAAACCTTCATGTCATCAAGCCTTATTGCGGACAATTTGTTTCCGTACACGCACCCAGTATCTATTCCAATTTTGTCCTCCATGATCAACACTTCTTTAAAGGGAGTATGTCCAAAGACCACGATCTTTCCGGGCAGTGGATTTTCCGAATATATAAACTCATCTCGTATCCAAATCATGTCAAACTCTTGCTGATCTTTCAGAGGAATCCCTGGTTTAACCCCGCCGTGTACGAATAAGTATTTACCTTCCTCGTGATAGGGCTTTAGAGATTTGAAAAAATCCAGCTCCTTTTTAATATTTTCAACGCCATCATAGTTGCTAATTGTTGCAGCGCAGCCATTTCTTTCCCAAGGGAAACAATCTCCATTTTCAACACATCTTAAGAGCATGTCTTCATGATTACCCTTTAAAAGAACCACATCGTAATTTTTCTTTAGGGTTTTTAGAAACTCTATTACCTCTTTTGATTGCGGGCCCCTATCAATGTAATCACCCAAGAATATAACTTTATCCCATTTTTCAACGGGGAGGACTTTAAAAAGCTCAACGAGTGGCTCATACATCCCATGTATGTCACCTACTGCGTATAACAAATGTTCTCACCACACATACATGGTAAGATACCAGAATAGGCTTATTCCAAGGCCAAACACTGGGCTCATCCACCACAAACTATCAGGTTTTTTGTATTTTATCATTCTATATCCAAGAGCAACAAGTATTGTCAAAAGAACAAACAAAGGTTTTTTTGCCAGCAGAAATATAAATATGATCATTCTTTCCGTGATTCCATCGACATCAGGAAGATCTTCTATCTTTGGGTAAAAATTACGGAAGAAATATGTAACGAAAGTGGTAACAACGGACATTCCAAGCAAGTAGTACACGAATTCGCCTGAAAGATAAGAGGTGCTAAATTTCTTTTGAACAAACGCGTTAAATATAAATGCGGCGACAAGGAGCCCTAATTCCAATAAATCTATCATCCTTTTTTTTCCCTGTCTGTATAAAACCGTTCTAATATAATCACCAGTAGCATGAACTGCTGCAAATGATAACAAGACAGCTATTCCAACACGGCTTTTAAGCAGAATATCAAAAGTAAAAGCGAGGATGGCAAGGAAGGACCAAATCATATGACCGACTAAATTCCATCCAGAATATTTTCTTATTTTCGCATTGTTGGTGAATGAATGATCTGCTACGACATGACCAAGAAACAAGTGAAGGTTATACATCTTTCTTCCTCCTCTCAATCATTGGTAAAAACACAAATATGGATAGGACAAGACTGACGAAAAGACCTACAGATACACATATTCCAAACTCTTTTAACAGCCCTCCTCTTGCTAACGCAAAGCTTCCAAAGGCAATTATAGTTGTTAAAAGAGAAATAGAAACCGCTTTTTCCGTTTGAACAATAGACTCCTTCCCTGTATTCACAGTGTGATATATATGTATCATACCGTCTATACCGATTCCAAGCATTATAGGAACCATCAAAAGAGTCATAAAAGATACATGTATATTCATGAAACTTGCAATGCCAAAGGTTGCCATTATAGAAAGAATGGTGATAAGAACCATTTGCAAAGCAGGGTAAAATTTTCTAACACTTATCAATAATATCCCAAATATAAATATGAGTATGTATATCGTTATCCTTGTTATTAGTTCTCTTGCATCTTTCATAACGAAATAAAGAAGGGGAGGATAACCTAAGATCTTATTCTCAGGAAGCATTTTATATAAAGTTTCCATAACATATTTAACGTTATTGTTGCTATACAAATCTACTTTTGATTCCAAGAAAATCAAGAAGTACCTTTTGCCTTTATAACTGTAGAAAAACATGGGTATATCTTTTTCAATCTCTGACAAAATTGAGTTGAAATCTTTACTCGTACTAATGAGCCTCAGCATGTCTATTAAATCGTGGTATAGTCCAACTCTCCTAAAAATTGTAGAGGCTATTGGATCTCTAACAATGGTAGAAAGATCACCGTAAAACCTCTTAACTCTCTTAGTAGATTCTTCACTTAAATCCCCTATAACATCTATTATTGATGAAACTGATGAAAACATGCCAGATTCTTTGAGTTTATTTTCAACATTTTCCAAATCTTCAAATTTTTCAACAGCAACTGCGATGTCGCCTAATCCTACACTTTTAAAACTCTTTTTTATATCCTCCCAAACCTGAGAGGACTCAGAGTTTGACGAAATAAGACCAGGAGGAGTGTACCAGTAATTGATAGCATTCCTGTATCCAAAATAAGCTAAAACCAATGCTACAACCAAAACTCCTACTGCAGCACTTTTTTTCCTTCTCAATCTATCAGCACTCATGATAAGAAGATCGTATATTCTAAAATGTCTTGGTTTCACTTTTATAAGTAAATAAAGGGATGGAAGGAATAGGAACATAACAAGAAAGTATATTGCAATTCCAACAGCTGTCATTATTCCCATTTGAGACAGTGCAGGTGACTTAGTAAGTATCATTACCAAAAATGCTATAGCAGTTGTCGTACCAGATATTAAAGATGGGTAGAATGCTTCTGCTATGGAAAATTTTATCGAGCTTTCCATATCCAGCTTGGACCTACGCTTAGAAATAACCCTACTTGATATATGTATTCCAAAATCTATTCCAAGCCCCAAAACCATTGCGTTTACAAAAGAAGTGACAATATTTATCTGCCTAAACAAAATGTAATAAACTCCAAGCGATATCCCCATAGAACTAAGCATCGAAAGGAATAAAAGAAATACAGAATAAATGCTTCCTAATGTTAAATACAAAAGGAGAGAAATCAGAACTAATGAAAGTATCGTGGTATATATAAAATCCTTTTTCACTTGAAGCTGTGATTCATAGGTTGTCATAGGCCCCCCCGTAAATTTTATATCAAAGCCGTACTCTCTTTTAATCTCATTGGCAATTTTCTTTAAAGCTACTATTGACTTAGCGGTGTTACCTACATCAGATGCCGAAACTTTTAGAGCAAAAGTCATCAATATCAAATTCCCGCTCGGAGATACCAAAATATACTCATTAAAACCTTTTCTTTTTACAAATTCTCCCATGTATGTGTTTATCTCTGATAAAACCACTCCTAAGTTTCTCCAAAAATGGAAATCAACTATACTTTGTGAAGTGCCAGTTCTTAGTTTTTCTAAGTATCCTATGATATTGTTGAAACCTTCCCGGTTTAAACTGAATATTCCGTATTTTACTACCAATTCAGGGGCATCGAATCTAACAGCGTATTTAACATATCCCGAATTTTCAAATTTTTCCTTAAGAACTTTCAGCGCTTTCTTTGCACCTTCAACATCCCCTTTCGTATACATAGCAACTACAAGGTTGTTTGTAGATGCCTTTTTCTTTAAAAAATCAACCAACATAGAATATTTTGTTTCACCTTTCTTCACTATATTCGTTAAGTCTGGATTAATTCCCAGCTTTAAGATCCCAAGCAGTCCCAAAATAATTGAAGCAATAACAAAAAGGAGAACTATCTTCTTATAATTCTTTAAAATAAACTCCATGTACTTATCAACCATCTATTCATCCCCCAAACTACAATATTTACAATTGCAAGACGAACAAGTGCTAACAAGAAATTCGGTTTCTCAGAGAGAACATATTCATAAAGAACAGAAGTCAAAAATATCACATATAAAGAAAATATCGGTTGTACAAATATCAACTTAAACGCCTTCCATATAACTGGAAGAAAAGCATAAGGTAGAAAAACTTTCAGATACCCTGTGCCTTGCTTTGAAAAAGAAGATATAACATATGCATATAGGTTAAACAACAGGTATCCTACAATCAAAACAACCCAATACCTTGAAACAACTTTCCAATTTGCTTGAAATAAGATAGCCAAATACACCAAACTTGGGATGCTTACGTCTTCCCGATGTATTTTCATTTCTCCAAAACTAACACCAGCCCCATTTTTTTTATCCTTATCAGTTGTCCTTTGCCCCATCTATACACCTCATACTTCTTACCCATGCTCTTTTCAGCTTCTATCACCGCTTTTGAGAAATCTTCTGTTGTCTTTGCTTTTATGTATCCCTCCAAATGATACTCCACGTTGCAACACAACATCAAATCTCTCAAAAACAAGAAAAAATTAACTTTTTTAGAAAAATCACTCACTTCTTTCCAAAAGGGATTCACTATCTGTACTTTTGGAGATTCGCATATCCAAATTACTTCACTGTCTTTAAATCTAATAAACAAAACCGTAAGGGAAAAAATAGATACTACCAAAACAAGAAAAATCATACTCTGTAACTTCAAAGCATATCACAACCCTTTTAGCACCTCTATAGCTTTTACAATATACGGATCCTTTTCCGGTATTATCGTTATCTCCCTCTTGGTATAATCCAAGACTTTCTTATTTTCTTCCTCCTTCTCAGCTTTTTCCTTTTCTCCTTCGGTTGCTGCAGTTTTTATCTTCACTTCAACGTTCGGAAGAATTCCTTGTCCATGAATGTCTCTTCCTGATGGAGTGAGATAGTGGGCAGTTGTAAGGTAAAGCATACCACCATTACTAAGCATTATTCCAGACTGTACAGATCCCTTTCCAAAAGTTTTTTGACCCACCACGATACCTCTTTCATGATCTTTAATCGCTCCTGTGACTATTTCCGAAGCTGATGCAGAACCGTTATTCACAAGCACTACCAATGGTAAATCCGACGGAACTTGCTCATTTATTTTCCTAAATGTCTTTGTACTTGTTGTACTTATGATGGAAATAACTTTACTGTTTATCTCATAGACCTGCTCATCTCCAAAAGTATCGCGAATCTTAACGATAACTCCTTTCTGTATAAACATAGAGGCAACAAGTACTGCTTGATCTAGATAGCCTCCAGGATTGTCTCTAAGGTCCAGTATTAATGCTTTGACGTTTTTGCTAAGCACATTATTAACAGCATCTTTGAGTTCGTCATAGGTAGTTTCCATGAATTTTGTGAGTTTAATGTACCCAATTCTACCTATTTCCGATTCAAAGGTTGCATATTTAACAGGAATTATAGATATCTTTTCTCTTGTAACTTCCAGTTCTATAGGATCCTTAACTCCTTCCCTATAGATCTTAAGTTTTACTTTGGTACCAGGAAGCCCTCTTAATTTTCTTACTGCTTCCATAAACGTCATCTCAGAAGTTGGCGTGCCGTCTATCTCTATGATCTTATCTCCTGACCTTATGCCAGCCCTCCAAGCGGGTGTTCCATACATTGGTGCAACCACTTCAACCGCCTTCATATCTTTATCCCAAGTGACTTCCATACCAAGACCACCATATTCACCCTTCATTTCTATTTCTTCTTCTTCAAGCATCTTGGGGCTTATGTAATGCGAGAACTTATCAAGACTCTTGAGAAGTCCATCTATTCCATAGTCCACCAATTCTTCGTAATCCAACGAATCTTTATCATAATAGTACTTAGTTATATATTGGATCGTTTCGTATATGGGAGTGATTAACTTAAGCGTGTCCTTTTGGGAAGAATTTGTGGCAGCAGATAAGATCCACCCAGTGGAAATAGCCAAGACTGCTATCAACATATATTGGATGAATTTCTTTGTACTCCTTTTCATAAGCCCAACACCTCCTCAAATATCTTTGAACCATTGAGAGAATAAATGATCGCTGTGATATGCTCATCGTCAAATAGTAGCGTTGCAAAACTCTTTGGGAAACCACCTTTTGGAAGACTTAGGCTCCCCGGATTTATAATATAGACACCTTCCTTTTTTTCTATTTTAGGTATGTGGGTATGACCTCTAAGAAGTACTTTAGCATCGTGATATTTTGCAAATCCAACTTCGTCAGATTCATCCAGCTGGTCTCCATGAATCATAACGAATTTCCAGTCACCTATAAATTCTTCTACAACTCTAGACATCTCTGGCAAATCTAAAACCATAATATCTACATCTGCATCGCAATTTCCTCTGACGTAATCTATACTATATTTCCTTAACTCTTCCGCTAAAGATTTTGGATCGTAACCATCTGGAAGAGGGTTTCTCGGACCATGATACAAAACGTCCCCAAGATGCCAAATGTGGTCGGCATCCTCTATATAAGCTTTTACCTCATTCCAAGAAGATTTGGATCCATGAGTATCGGAAACTACAATGATTTTCACACTTTCACCTCTTTTAGCTCAAAATAAAGTCCTTCAGCCTCAGCATGGACCTTGTTTTCCTTTTTCAATAAAGCTCTTACATAGATCTTTCTTCCTTTTGATTCTACCACTTCGGATTCCAATTCGTATTCCTCACCTACTTTCACAGGTTTTCTATAAGTGATATTCAATTTAACCGTGACTGTGCTTATCCTACCTGTTGAACCCACAGCGTAGGCCATCATTTCATCTAAAGCCGCAGCTATCACACCGCCATGAACGATTCCCTTCCATCCTTGGTGATGTTCCTTGAATACAACCTTTGCCCAGGATTTTCCATTATTATAGGATATATTCAGCTGCAACCCACAATCATTCTTTTTACCACATCCAAAGCACATATCGCTGAAGTCAAGTTCCATCTCATTCCCTCCTCAAAGCGTATTTGGACGCAAACAAGGATACCAACGCTGCGATAGAAGTTGAATAGAGTATGTTCTTTATTTGCTCACTGATGGAAACACTGTCGAAAATTTGAACTTTTCTCACGGCCAATGTTGTGTTAAAAATAACCGTTTTTTCTATAAGATTCTGAAGCCATTCTGGCATGCTCATGAGAGGCACAAGTGACCCGCTGGCGATAAAAACAAACACCAATGTTCCGGCCATTAAAAGAACGTTCACTCCCTTATTAGGAGAAACAGATGATATGATAAATCCCACATAAGAATAAAAAAGGTTTGACAATATAATCAATGGAAAGAGTATTTTGATATCAATCGTGCCATTAGTGAGGTGATGATAAGCGATATATGCAATAAGCGACTCAAATACTCCGAGGATTGCATAGGCACATGTTACAGAAAAAGCGAAACTTGCATAATTTACGTTTGATATCTTATAAATAGAGAACATCCGAGCCTCTCTATCTTCTACTATGGACATAGTGGATAGGGTTATTGCAACAAGTATTCCTGATAGAAACACGACAGCAGGTGTCATAACGGAGTTCAGCGTTAGTGGTTCTTTTCCCTCTGATATTATATTTGGAGCAGGATATCCTTTTCCTACAAAAAAATAGCGCAACACCTTGGGATCAAAGAACATACTTCCTTCAAGATCGTTGAACAGGGATTTAGCTACCATATAAATCCCAGCTGCTATCTGCAAGTCATAAGGGCTTGGAATAAAATAAAGTTGTGATTGCTGTTTTGCATAAATTTTCTTAGTAAAGTCATCTGGAATGATAATTACAGCTTGGACTTTTCCGTCGAGCAGAGCTTTTTCGTAGTTTTCCTTATTCAATTCAATAATTGAACCTCCACGAAAAAACGATACTATCAGCTTTACAGTAAGGTTACCTATGGGATCCTTGTTTTTATTCACAAATCCCAATTTGATATTTGATATTCCGTAATTTGCATACATCAAGGAACCCACACTTGCTATTAAAATAGGTGCAATTACTAATATAATTATTACAGATGGTTTTCTTACAAGTTTTGATATCTCCTTTAGGAAAACTCCCCAGCCTTTCATCCATTCCTCCTCCTTAATAGTTCCTCAATGTTTATTTTTATGATTTGCCAAACTTCTTTAGGATTCATCGTACCGTCAACAACGACTATTCTTTTTGAATTATTGGCCATCTTTAAATATCCTTTTCTAACCCTCTTTAAAAATTCTGGATCTATTTCCATCCTATCCTTTTTCTTCTCTTTTCTTCTTCTTATAGATTCCTCCACAGGTATATCTATGTAGAAAGTTATATCAGGTTTTAAACCACACGTAGCAACAGAATTGCCACTGTTAACAAATTCAATATCTAATCCCCTTCCATATCCCTGATAAGCAACAGAAGAATCTGCGTATCTATCAGCAATCACAATTTTTCCTTCCTCCAAGGAAGGTATTATAACTCTTTTTGTTAATATACTCCGCGAAGCTAAAAGAAGAAAAAGCTCTGCTTCAGGGGTCAAATCAGACTCTCTATCAAGAAGTATTTGTCTAATTCTCTCACCTTCGTTCGTTCCGCCTGGTTCTCTAACAACAACGTAATCTATATTCAAGCTCTTTAAATAATCTTTAAGCTGCTCAATCTGTGTAGTCTTTCCACTTCCGTCTATTCCTTCGAAAGAAATAAAAATCCCTCTTTTCATTACACGATCCCCCTATGTTTCATCAGATTGTAGGTTATTATCCATGTACCTGCCATAACCTTAAAATATATCAGAACATTTTGGATTATAATAATTCGATCTGATTTGAGCCAGAATTCTATTATACTAATCGCAACAATAATAGCCACTAACACTTTTTCAGCTATATTTACCTTGTACTTTTCAAATTCTGCTTCAAAACTTTCAAACCCTCTGGAAAATCCCATCAGCATCAGTGCAGTTCCACCAGCGACCCCCGCAGTGAATCCTCCTCCAGGGTACTTATGACCAGCTGCCGCCATGTAAAGAGAGAAGACTATTACCAGAAATCCAAAAAAATTCGAGATTTTCTTAACCATTTCTTCTTCCAGTTCAGAGGAGGAATACAATAAGTCCTTGTGGTAAGAAGCTATGCCTATCACCACTAGAGAGAAAATCAACACTTCAAAGATTGTGTCGTACATTCTATCCTTAAGATACACTGTTGTAACTGTGTTTTGATACCCCCACTCATTTCTAATGTCCAGAGCAGAATTTTTTGAAAATTCAAAACTTCCATATATCTTTAAGACCAATAAGATCGCAAATACGATGGAAATCAAGGAGATTATTTTATCTCGCATATTTCTCAATCACCTCATCAAATTCACCTTTATCTTTTATCTCCCTTATGTAAGCTTCGAATTCCTCTTTATGGTTTACAAATTTCATTGTGTAAAACCCTTTTCTTTCAGAAATAATCATATCCTTTTCATTCATATCTATGTTGAGCAAACCTTTTTCTGTTCTGTCTTTAAAGGTGAAAACGCTTGTTTCTAAGATCTTGATACCGTCATCTACCACATCTCCACACGCAACATCTATTTCTCCCCTTTTCAAAGCCTCAAAAAGCTCTTTCTTGTCATCAAATTCCATTATTTTCATCTTGTATCCATATGAATCACAGAAATTTTTCAAAAGAACGTATTCTATTCCATCGTATCCGACCGGTCTTTTCTCAAATAAAAGCTGTGTATTTACAAAACCAACTCTCAATAGATTTACACCTCTGAGAATAAGGATGTATACGTAGGTTGTCAAAAGGGCACCTATCATAGCTTCAGTTAAGGCTACATCAGGAGCCATATAATAAACATATGCCCCAACAACAAGTGTACTGAGAAGGAGCCGTAAAATAACTCCATGTAAAGTTCTTTTTTGCACTACAGCAATTCCTGCTGTAAAGACCAACATCCATAGATAAATTTCTCTCATCTCTCAAGCCTCTTTATATACGTCTTTGATATTATATGAGTTATCACTGGGTTCCATATAGAGAGAAAAATAATCGCCAAAGCTATTTTTCCAACCTCAAAACCGTCCAAAGCTATTCCGAGCATTACAAGCACACTACCTGATACATCAGAAGCCGATATATAGTGGAGTTTTTTTAAAAACCTCTTTTCAATTAATCCTAAAAATGTTGAAACTAGCATCAATACAAGTCCTATGTAAATCAGTATCGTAGATATCATTTGAGTCCACTCCTCATGACTAATAAAAAAATAAGCAGAATACCAGCACTACTTATCATCAAAAGTACAAGGGAAACGTCAACAAGATACCGCACTTTAAAATTCCATCCAAGAATCAATATCATTACAGAAATCTTCACTCCAAGAGATGCCATAGAAACAAGTTTATCCCATAAATCTTTTCTAAGCGCCATTAGGAGTACAGCTACAATAGATGACACAATTAGGACTTCCATCATTTTTTCACCATCCGATGTATATGAAGACCTCTTTTATCACTCATTATAACTATGCTTTTTGGCGTCAGAGTTATTGAGATAATTTTATTGATTCTTTCATTTTCATAACATTCTAACACCTCTATTCGTTCATTTTTTAAAAACAATATTTCAAATCCTTCAAGAATTGCCTTCGGAATATTTATTACGGCAGATAGGACGATTTTGTAAAACTCCATCCAATTGGGTTTGAACATGGTATGAAAAATCAACGAAAAAGGTAAAACTACTAATGATTCAAAAAGATCTCCTGTAAGAATATATACAAAGGTAAAACTTATTCCTAAACTCAGGAAAGCCATAATATCACCACCGCTGCCCCTAGCACAAATAAAAGATTTATATCCATGGATTCTATGGGTAAATAAATCGTTTTTCTTGGTTTAAACAAGGATAAAGCTAATGTAACAAACACTAATGCAACAGTTAAAAATTCAAATGATGTGATATGAACGAGAGATAACGATACTATTATAAGTCCATTAAAACCTTTTTTGACCTTTTTCCATATGAATTTAAAAAGAGACGCTCCAATAATGACATTGGAAGTTGATACGAGAAGCGCCAAATAAAGTGGGAAATTTTTTGTCAGTGCATGTTCAGCTTTAAAACCCAAAGTCATCGGAAAACCAGAAAGTGATGCAATTGCTATGAGGGAAACGAGCCATGTAGAAATATCGATTTCTTCTTTTTTCAGGTTATCGGACTCGAGAAAAAGAAGAGTCTTTGCTATTGAGTGTGCGGTTATATAAAGTGAAGGATTTACCAGATTCATTATCATTATTCCAAGATGATTCATCGTGCTTAATGCTATTGCTCTTTTTACATCTTTTGAAAAAAACCCCAAAATCGCTGCTGCCAAGGACAACGATATTCCTAGGAAGATCATATAACTAACACTTTTAATATCGTTGATTAATTTAAGCGCATAAATTCCTCCATTTATAAATATTCCTGAGAACATAGCCGATAATACCTTATCAGCATTCGAATGAAATTGTGGAAGCCACATTCCAAATCCAAAAACCCCTGTTCTTACCAGGAGGCCTAGTATCATTAAATTCAAAGCGATACTTGGCACATCACCGTTCTTTACAACGTGGAAATTCCCTGTATGGAGATAGTAGATTAAAACTCCTAGTAAGTATATATTTGCCCCAACGTTTCCGATAAGCAGATATTTGAGCGACGTCCATAATTTTTTCTTATCTGCAGCTTTCATCATCATCAAAACAGCCAATATTGAAAGCACTTCTAGGAGTATATATATGTTGAAAAAATCCTTCGAAATGAAGATAAAGTTTAGAATCAAAGCAGATGTTATAAAAAAGAAATATTGACTAAAATCGATCTTTTCCCTTATATTTTCGATGAAAATAACAGCGAACATTAAAGAAGAAACGACTATAAGACTCCGAGAAAAGTCATCCATTCCAACCATAACACCGAATTTACCTATTAAATACGCTGTGTAATCTGAGGAAATATATCCAAACCATGCTAGAAAAAGTGGTAATGTCACAAGAACTACCTTTCTGATTCTTTCAAAAATTCCCAAAAAGGATACTAACTGCGCCATAAGAAGGATTTCATGGAATTTCACTCTTTCATCATCCTTTCAAGGATTTTCACATCAGATTTTCCTGTTCGTTCCATGAGAGAAACAGAGAGAACTACAAGAAGCGTTAGAACGGAAAAGCCTATAACAATTCCCGTTATTATAACAGCTTGTGGAATGGGATCCGCATATTTTTCAGATAGACTTTCAATTATAGGTGGCATATCCCCAGGTCTGTACGAAGACACCACATAAGCTAAAACAATGCCTACGTTCATAACATCAAGGGATATTATCTTCATTATAAGATTCCTGTTAAGAATGATTCCTAAAAAACCTATGAAGAAGATTATAATTGACTGCAGTATAACTGATTCCCCCCTTACATATTTTTAACTCTATTACTGATATAAAGGATTACGCTAACCCAGAAGAAAAAACTCGATATCCTTCCGACTCGCATGGTAAACCAGCTCCATTTCTTTTCTTCATAAAGCTTCAGCGTCCACCCCATGGGTAATACGAAATCTTTCTCTGAAATTTTTAGTTTTAAATTTCCTTCAGATGGCTGGAAAAAGGTATAAAATACCAATTTTTGACCTGGATGCAGTTTCAAAGGTTCTTTAAAGATTCGGTTGGGTGATAGATAGAACTTTTCATCGTTAAATTGAGGGGAGGAAATCCTAACAGTAGTGTTCGTAGAATTCTCAATTTCAAATACAAGAAGTCCCCTTTTTATTCTTCCAAACTCATAGAATGTGTAATTAAGGTTAACTTTCACACCATTGAAGAAGAAATTCTTAGTCGTGTCTATAGAAATATTGTAATACCAAGCACCTGCTAAAACAGGAATAAATAGAATAAGCATTAAGGTCGTCAAAGGGATACTTTTTTTCCTAA
>Ga0256838_1001020_pt1 | contig 14269 bp, 24 predicted proteins | sample 4571419metaG_FD_185978 | JGI IMG/M metagenome (GOLD analysis project Ga0256838, IMG submission 185978) | Hydrothermal vent microbial communities from Guaymas Basin, Mexico - 4571-419 | ecosystem: Environmental > Aquatic > Marine > Hydrothermal vents | place: Mexico: Guaymas Basin | collected...
GGCGAGTCTGAAGCTCCTGAAGTTGAGTACCTGTTGTGGCCTACGGCTACGTGTCCGGTAAGTCTCTTTAAGTTTTCATCCTTAAATACGGATGAGACTAGACCAAAGTCCCTGTGGTAGGCGATCCTGTTTCCATCGGTTACTGCAATTCCGGCGCTCTCCTGTCCCCTGTGCTGAAGAGCGTAGAGGCCAAGGTAAGTATAGTAAGCTGCGTTTGGGTTATTGTATATTCCAAAAACTCCGCAGTACTCTTTCATCTTTAAGCCCTCACGAAGAATCCTTGTAGAGCTGTAAATTATCTTATAGTAATATCAGTAAATCAATGGAGGGGACAGCAGGAAGCGATGTAAATTATGCTTCCTGTATGGAAGCGAGGTGTATAATGCTTCCTAGTCTGTCCTCTCCCTTTATGGGGGAGGTATGAAAGTCTTAGGTTGTGATGTATCTAAAAACTTTCTTGTTTTCTACGACGGAACGCAATATATAGTTTATGTTGATAACGTAAAGGCCTTTAAGACTACAAAGAAACTGCCTAACAACGCTCTACTGATAACTGACCTCAGAAAATTAATTAAAGAAGGAGACGTAGTAGTCTTAGAGCAAACGGGCTCTTATGGTGTCAGGTATGCAAAAAAGTTAGAGTCTCTTGGGACTAAAGTATTAATTGCCGATGGTAAAGCCTTTAAAAGGTTCAGAGGCCAGAAGGCTACGGCTAAAAACGACTTTATAGACGCTAAGTATTTACGAAAGATGGCTCTGTATGAACTGGAGGAAGACGATGAGGAGGACTGGAGGAAGTATATATATGAGTTTCACTACGATAGATATCGTCTAAGAACTCTTGTTAGGCATAAAATACGTTCAGAAAAAGACTTAACAAGGTTTATTAATCACTTACGCCAGCTTCTGGCTGATATATTTCCGGAAAAGGATTACTACGACTACAACAGAAAAAAACTTCTTAATCGTCTTGAGGAGTTAGAAAAAGAGCTCTTTCAAACTCCGGACGCCTTAACGGTAGCCGCTCTAACGGAAATGGAGAAAATAAAAGCTACTCTTAAAGCAACTGAGCTTGTAGAAAAGGAAATTGAGTCAATAGTTTTCAATCACCCCGATTACGGTATTTTAAAGACCTTCCCTCTCGGATTAATGAGCATAGCCAGCCTTATAGCCTACTACTGGGATATAGACCTATTCCACTCTAAGGACGCCTTCATCTCCTATGTTCTGATGGGAACCAAAAGAGAGCAATCGGGAACCTCTGTTAACTCTAACAAAACTGATAAAACAAGAACGGAAGTAAAAGCCTTTCTGTACATGATTTACTTACAAGCCTTCAGGAAAACTAATGTACTTTATCCCCTTGCACAGTGGGTAAAGAGAAACTACACCGGAGGCCATCAAAACAAAAAGAGGTTTATTAAATTTGCTCACAAACTTTTAGAGCTGGTTTACTACGCTCTTAAATATCGCCTGACATTTCCTGAGGTTGTGGAGCTCACGCTTAACAACATGCAAAAGCAATACAGTGCTCTTGAAAAAATCTCTTATGACGAGGAGAAAATAGCCAATTACCGATATCCGGAGCTTTTCTGGGTAAGGTTCTCACGGCTGAGGGCATTAATCCCTGTGTATCAAGATATTGCTTCCCAAGCGTGGAAGCGTGCCGAGATTATTACAGGGGTGGAGCCCAAAGGCCGTGAAGGGGGGAATGATGGGATTGACAAAAAGGGAAACTGCCAAAAGGGCCAAGGAGCTACTTCAAAAAGAGGGGGTGGAGCTCCCAGTTCTCACGGTGGAGAAGTGCATAGAAGCCTTCATGGAAGTAGTGAAAGAAGAGGTATTAGAGAGGGGACGGAAAATAACCCTATCGGGCTATGGAACCTTTCGCCGGGCCAAGAGAATTAGCCCTAAAAAGAAACTCTACTGGGAATATGTAAGATTCACGCCTACGAGGCTAAAGAGATTGAAAGAAACTAATGGGGGCGTAGCTCAATAGGTTAGAGTGCCGGCCTGTAGTTTTGAATCTCGTTGTCTCACCATAAAAGAGGTTAGCATGATAGCCTTAACTGGAGATACAAGGAGTTCTAACCTGATTAAACTCCTTAAAAGATACCAAATTGGCCGTTTTTATATTAAAAAAACTATATGGCCCTATCCTGGCGAAAAGTGGGGCTTTGATAACGGAGCCTTCAGTGATTATTTAAAAGGTAAAGAATTTGACGGAGACCGCTATAGAAAAGCTCTTGAAAAGGCCATAAAGATAGCTGAAAATTACCACCCGCCCTATTTGGCCGTTTTGCCAGATGTTGTTGGGGGCGGTCTAAGGTCGTTAGAACTTTCCTTAAATTGGCTTGAAAGGGAGCTCCGGGACATACCTTTCAACTGGTATTTAGCCGTCCAGGACGGTATGGAACCGGAAGTAATAAAAGAGGCCTTAATTTCCTACCCCCAGATTAAGGGCCTATTTCTGGGAGGAACTGACAAATTCAAAAGGACGGCCAGAATGTGGAGCTCCCTTGCCCACTCTCTCGGCCGCAAGTTCCACTACGCCCGTGCAGGCTCAATGAAAAAGGTCAAAGAGGCCATTAGGGCCGAATCCGACAGCCTTGACTCTGCTCTCCCCTTATGGACCAGGAAAAAATTCAGTAGATTTATTAGAGCTCTAACTACGCCTACACAACTTGAATTGCCCCTCGCTATCCCCTCTTAATTCCCCCTCCCTCCCCGTTCGGTGAAAAGCTCCCCCAGAGGGGGAGCTCCCTCTATAAACGCAATGTTCACGAATGAACGCAAATGAACGTAATGTGCGTGAATGAACGCTAACGCTCAAAAACCTATTACAGCGTGTATCGCTTTGAGCTACCCTCTTTGTTAGGAGGGTGTAAATGGAATACCGGGAACTCTCAAGTTTAGGGTTAGAACCTCAGCTAATAGGAAAGGACAGAGGAAAAGAGATTTACAGGGTAAAAATTAAAGACCTTAGCCAGACCGTTGAGGTTATAAGAAGGTTCATACTTGAGAGCTCCCACAACCTCCGCCTTCGCCGTCTGGTAGCGAAACTAATAAAAAAGTGCAGAGACAAAGACTTCCCCTGCTACATTGAGAAAATAGTCTCCTTCGTAAAAAGCAAAGTTCATTATGTAGATGACCCTCAAAAACTTGAAATTCTCCAGTCCCCTGAAAAGACCCTTGAAATAGGAATAGGGGACTGCGATGACCAGGCCATACTGACGGGAGCTCTCTTAAGAATCGCCGGCTTCCCGGTAAGGATAGTTTTAGGAGACCCCAACAGGGACGGCAGATTTGAGCACGTTTACCTGAAGGTAATGCTCCCAAATAAAACCTGGCTAACAGTTGACCCCACGGCCTCTAACCCATTTGCCCCTAAAAACTACCCTGAGAAGGAAATCAAAATAGCTGAAAGGAGCTCCCTCCTTTCCGGGGAAACCAACCTTGGCCGGATTAGGGTCGTAAAGAAAAAGGAGGAAAAAATGGGCCTCTTTGATTCCCTACTTTCAAAGCTCAAAAACGTAGAAGTAATCACCCCCAAAAAGCACTACGGAATTTTCCAGAAAGACGGAAGTCTTCAGATAGTCTATACAAAGAGAAGGAAGCCGGTAAGGGGAGGCCGGAAAGCGGAACCTCCCCAGGGAACCAACACCTCAGCCTCTCTCCCTTCCCCTCCCCCTGCACTCCTTGCGGGGGGGGCTCTCCTTCTGGGCCTTCTCCTCTTAGGAGGTAAAAAATGAAAATAGTCGTAGCCCAGCCTCAGCTCTCATCACCGGAGGAGCTCTCCCTATTTGGCCTTTCAAAAGCCTTCCGTAAAGTTGTAAAGGCTCCGGTAAAAGTCGTAAGGAAAACCGGAAGGTGGGCAAGGAAACATAAGAAGCTCGTTATAGGGGGTGCACTTTTAGGAGGAGGGCTCTACGCCTATAAAGCCGGTTGGCTCGGTAAGGCGGCAGTAGGCAAAACGATAGGAAAATCCGTAGGCCTGAAGACCGCCAAAACCGTAGCCCTTGGCCACACCCTTAAAAAAGTAGTAAAGGGAGCCGGGAAAATAGCCACCTCCCCTCTTGTACTCACGACCGCCGCAATAGCTACAAAGTCAAAAATATGCACCGGCGATAAGTGCTACGGAATAGAGCCCGTTTACGTTGACCAGCCTTATCAACCTTACGGTTATTACCCGGAAAACCAATATACCCCTTCCGATTATCTGCAACCTTACCAGGCTACCCAATACGAGGCAACCCAAACTAAGGACCAGAAAGGGAGCTCCCACTCCGAAGCCGGACTTTCTCTCTCCTTTCTTACCAACCCCTACATACTGGGAGCTCTGGCAGTGGGAACTGCAATCCTCTTGGCAAGGAGAAAGTAAATGTGGCCCATAATCATTGGTTTAGGTTTACTCGGAGCAGGCGGAGCAGGCTACTACGTAGCAAGGAAAACAGACGAAAAGGCCAAAACCCAGGCTGAGGCAATAAAGCTCTGCCTTGACATGGCAAAAGAAGGGAAGGTTTCCCCTGAATTCTGCGAAAAGTTTAGAGACCCCTCACTTACCCAGTCAATAGCAGACATAACCGAAAACGTGAGCAAGCTCCTTATTACCGGGGGAGCCTTCTACGTTGGCTCTCATCTTCTCAAAGTAGGGAGGAAGCGTTGAGCAAAAAGAGGATAGAGGAAGCCGTGAAGCTATATACAAAGTTCCACTGGGGAAAAATGCCCGACAGGCTAACAGAAGTCAGAATTCCCTTAACAGAAGAGTTTGTCTTTTTAGGCAAACTCCTGGGAGTGATTTACCTCTCTGACAAATCAGGCCAGCCTGAAGCCTACGTTCACTTTTTCGGCAAAAACGAGCCTTACCGTCTGGTCTGTTGCAACGGCCAGGTCTGCATAGAGAGGAAAAGGAGAGTCTCTCTCTCCACCCTTCCGGACCTTCTGACAGATCCAAGGGGTAAAGCCCTCTACATAGCCAATTTCAGGGGAAAAATCACCGAAAGGGGAATAGAAGGCTAAGCAAATAAGGAGGTAAGAAATGGCAGGAGAACTTGCGGGAGTAATAGTGAACCCGAAACCAAAGAAAAGGAGAAGGAGGAAAAAAAGGGTAAAGAGGAACCCGGCAAAAGGCAGGATTAGGGCGGTCACAAGGGGCAGGGGAAAAACTACCTTGATTATAGCCAACCCTGCCAGGGACACATCGGCCCTCCTTCAGCTTGCGGCAGGAACGGCCGCCGGACTTGCAGGAGGTAAGCTGATTAGCAGGTTCCTCTTTAACCACGCCCCCCAGGTGGCCTCTTTAAATCAGACCCTCGGAGTTGACGTTGGAGACGTGGCAGTCTTAGCAGGCGGCCTCTTTGCCCTAAAGAAAAACACCCGCCACAAGGAGTTTGCTACCGGCGTAGTAGCCGGGGCAGGGGCAAAGATAGCCCTCAACCTCCTTGACAAATTCCTCTTTAAAAACTCCGGAACCGTCTCCCTTCACGGAGAAGAGGACTACTACGTAGCAGAGGACGGCTCCGTCCATGACACCGAAGAAGAACCGGAAGAAGTAGGAAGAATAGACGAGCTTTCAGGCTCACTTATAGACACAATCAACTAAGAAAGGAGGATTGAAATGGCAAGGACGTACAGGAACTACGACAGCGTTAAGGTAACAAAGTCAACAACCGGAAGCGTAAAGCTCTTTCTACAAAAAAACAAGAACGACTACGAGCAGGGCAAAGAGGGGAAGGCTCCCTCTAACAAGTACCTCCTCATCAGCAGAATTAGGGTAGAAGGAGCTCCCGACACCGCCCCTGAAACCGTTCTCAAGGCCCTCAAGGGGGCAACTCTAACCATCTACGGCCAGTCTGGAGATGTTAGAGAGCTCGGAGCGGCGTTCTTCAACGCCAAAGAGGCCAACCCCTGGGTTACCCCTGAGGCCTTCAACCTTGACGTCCCGATGGCAGTTCCTCCCTCTGCTAACTACTCAGTTGAGCTCAACTGGCAGGAGCAAAACGCCCTCGGAGACGGAGAAACTGCACACATCTACGTAGTAGTAGAAGGAGTGGAGCTCTCACCAGAAGAGTACAGGGAACTTGTAAGTTAGGAGGAATAAATGAAGCCCTATACCGCCTGTGCAAATTTCCTTGCTCCTAAGCAGGGAACTAACCGAATGGTCGTAAAGGTCCCAAGGGGCTTTGAAGTAGAGAGAATAATCGCCTTTATCCCTGTCAGTTCAACCCTTGACGTGAGGGAAAACGGCAAGAGCCTGATAGGCCAGTATCCGGTAGGGGGCGGGATATTCGCAACCTCAAGGAGAACCCTTGACCTTGAAGCCCCCTACGAGTGCCAGACCACCGATATAGAGGTAATCGTAGAGTGCAGAGAAACCCCAACAAACCCGCTTTTCATAGCCCTTTGCGGAACCTACGAGGAGTAGAGATATGCTTTCCGGGAACGTAACCCTGACAATGGAAATTACGGGGAGCTCACCCTTAGAGCTCCCCTTTTACCGGGTAAAAGACGGAAACGTCCTCCTTGTAGAGGGAGTGAAGGTATTTTCAGACCCGGTTTCAGACCAGAAACTTGCCGGCCAGTTCCCCATCTCCAAGTACGCCTACTCCCTCCACCTCAAAGAAAACGGAATAACCAGAGCGGACTTCACAACTCTTAACCCCTCAATAAAACCGGCCGCTTACCGGAAACTGGCCAACTATCAGAGAATAGTTCTCCGTGGCCTTATCTCAGTGGAAGTTTTCCCGAAAGAGGAAATACCGGAAGACAATCCCCTTATCGTAACCATAGAAGTCTCAGGCCACGAGCTACCGGAAAACCACCCCCTTGTAAAGGAATTCACGACTGCAAAGTAGGGAGAGAGAAATGGAGGAAATAAAAAGGGCTCTCCACTTCATAAGGGAGGCTTCAGAGATAGCGAAGGAACTCTCTGCCCTCTCCGGAGAGCTCCCACCACCTAAAACCAAAAAAGGGAAAGGTTACGTAATAAAGGCAAAAGAAAGCTCACTAATAGACAAATTCCTTCACTCAAAAAGGGCCGATTTAAACCTCTCCCTTGAAATAGAGCCTCCCTTAGGAGAGCCCATTTCCCTAAAAGCAACCCTGCACTTACGCCGTGGAGGAACCAACAATGGCAGAGGACAAACTCCCTGAAAGGGTAGCAAGGCTGGAGGCAGAAATGGAAAACGTCAAAAAGACCCAGGAAGACCTTGCCGGCAGGCTAAGGAACATAGAGCTCAGAATAGCCTTCTATTCAGGCCTTGTGTATATCGCCATAGCCATAGCCCAGCATTGGCTAAAGAACTTATAAGAGGGAAAAATGGGATTCCCGATAATCTCAGACGTTTTAGACCTGATAGGGAAAGCCGTTGACAAGGTAGTCCCAGACGCTAACAGGCGGGAGGAAATAAAGGCCAACCTCAAGCTGGCCGTAATGGAGCAAGCCCTTGAGGAGAAAAAACTCGTATTCGCTGACCTTGAAAATGCCAGAGACTTATATAGAGAGGAACTCAGAGAGCAAGGAGTTCACCCTCTTGTTAAGAGCCTAAGAGCTCTGGTAAGGCCCTCCATCGCTTACTTTAATACCGCCTTCTACATCTGGGCCAAACTCAACTCAATCCCTCTAACAACCCAGGACTACTACCCGGAATTTACGCCTTTTACTTCGGCCTTAGAACCGTTGAAAAATTCGGAGGTAAAGCATGAACGAGATAAAAGACTTCCACCTGTCCCCTCACTTTACCTTTTACGAAATGACAAACACCCAACATAGAGACCTTTTAGAGCTCAACCGCAGGGAAGCCCTAAATTACCTTGACAACCTCAAGTTTCTCTGCAACGAGGTACTTGAACCTCTACGCTCCTTCCTTGGCTCTCCACTACTGATAACCTCCGGGTTCAGGTGCCAGCTTCTCAACAGCCGTATAAAAGGCTCTCCCCGTTCCTACCACATGAAGGGCCTTGCGGCTGACTTCATACTTCCCCACTCAACCAGGGAGAAACTCTTTAAAGCCTACGAGGAGATAGCCCTCAGAAAGCCCGTCCTCTTTGACCAGCTCATATTTGAAATGGGAAGCTGGATACACATAGGGGTAAAAACCGAACTTGAAGGCCCCAACAGGTTCCAGACCCTTGTCTATAACGGCCACACCTACGAACCCTTCACAACTGAACCGGAGGTAGCAAATGTTTAGGAGTTTATTCGCAATAAGTGAAATGAGGAGAGACCAGAAGGAAGAAGAAAAAATCTCTTTATTAGAGTCTAAGGTTGCTCATGCAAGAGAGGAATATCCATTTACTAACTTAATTAGGAAGGAACACTGGAGATTTGAAAAAGATAATGATGGTAACTTTCAGCATCCATTTGCCTTTTGGACTCCTGATTCTGTTTCACCGACACTCTCTTTTATTGACATGTCTGACGCCAGCCAGAGAGATTCTCTCCCCCAGGTTGTGAAAGATATGCTTCAAGCTTTTTTAGGTATCGGATGGAACGGTGGAGACAACTGGGGTAGAGGAGTTACCTTCAATATTGCGAAGATAAACACTACTGGAACGGGGAATTTGTCACTTTTCGCAGGAGGTTCAGTCCGAGTTTTAGGGCCCGTATCGTATGGATACAAAGCAATAGCTGTATCTCAGGGAGAAATTAAAGTTGGAGGAAAAATCCTAACAGCGGGTCAATACGCTTTAGACATTGTTAATGGAACAGTAGATAGCCCTTATCATAGTTGGGATATAGGAAATTACATTTGGTTTGGCACTGATCCATCAGAAATATACATCGTAGCTCCATTTGTAGTAGCTGGACTTCATCCACAACACGTACCGCTTGTAATCAACAAAGGAGAGTAAGGAGGTTTAATATGGTAAAGGTAAAAACAGATAGGGGAACATATTTCCTTCAGACAAATTGTGATATCCCAATAGATGGAAACATTATTGAAGTAGTGGACGAAAATAATGAGCTTAAAAATTGGAAAAAAGAAGAACTCTCTGATGCCACCGACCTTTACTTTTACTCCCAAGCCAAACGCCGTGGTGGCTACCTTAATATGGGAGAAATCAACTTTGACGCTGACGTTGAAAATGACCCGGACGCTAAATTCCTTCAAAAACTTTATAAGGCCCTCTGGGAAAGGGAAGTAGAGCTTGAGGAGCAAATAGACAAAATGAGCCTTGAGGAGCTCCTCAACCTTGACATTGAAAAACTCACAAAAACTGAATATGACAAGGTTCTCAAGGAGCTTGAAGCTTCCTCAAGTGAAAGCTCAAACTCTGATAACCAGGAGGGCTCTACAAATGAGTAAGGCCCTCCCTCTCCTTATGGCCGTCGGTGCCCTCCTTTTCCTTTCCCGGAGCTCCACCGCACAGGGGAGCTCCCAATATATTGAAAAGCTCCTTGACGGCATCTGCAGGGTAGAAAGCTCCTGCTCTCCCTACTGGGCCCACCGCTACCACCCCGACGGCGTAAGCTACGGCCTATACGGACTCACAAGGGGAGCTGTGGAAAGTGTAGGTATGGACTGGGGGGCCGTAAAACGTTCAACCTCCCTCCAACGTGCAGCTGCCCGCCGGTATCTCCTAAAGCTCTATTCCATCTTTAAAGACTGGAACCTGGCCGTTCAGGCCTACCATCTGGGTCCCGGCAACGTCCGAAAAGGCAGGAGGGCCCCCAGTTACCTTAACAAAGTCCTCAAATATGCCCATTTAGGAGCTTAAAGTAATGCTCTGGAAAGACCCTTTACTCTCAAAACTCGTTAAAGAGATAAAGAAGGGTAAAACAGTAATAAACACTAAGACACCATACAACCACGTAGAGCTAAAGTTCTACCCCCACTCCCGGAAATATATCCTCTGGCTAAACGGCTACATGCAGTTTATATCAGGCCTGCCTGAGAAAGAGTACCACTACAAACTCTATGCTAAACCCGTAGAGCTCTACTTCTCCTACTACCGAAGGGTCCCTTCCAGGGTTCTGGTCCTTGGAGGGGGAGACGGTTTAGGCCTAAGGGAGCTCCTCTCTTTCCCGGTAAGGAGAATAGACATAGTTGACATAGACAGAGAGCTCCTGGAGCTTGCAAAGAATAACCCTATTCTGGCCACAATGAATAAAAGGGCCTTTCACGATAAAAGAGTAAAAACCTATCCGATGGACGCCTGGAAGTTTCTAAAAGATACTTCTGCTAAATATGACCTTATCATAATAGACTTTCCCGATCCAACCTACGACCAGATGGAAGAAGATGAGTTCATCAAAGAAAGAGTAAATCCCCTCTACGGATGTAGGTTTTACTCCCTTGCACTAAAACATCTCAAAAAGGGAGGTCTTCTATCAATTCAAGTTTCAGGCTCTCCAATCATCTATAACAGGGTAAAAGATTGCCTTAAAAAGCTTGGCGTTGAGAAGATAGGCAAAGAGAGAGGGATAAATTTTGAGCAGTATTTCCTTTACGGCAAAAAGGAGTAAAACAATGGGAGTAATAGACACAATAGAAAAGCAGATTTACAGTGCCGCCGTTAAGGCCGCAACCCCGGTAAAGATAAAAATAGAGTGGAACTACCTCCCTGATTGGCTGATAGACTTCTCCGCTTCTTCTTCCCCTTCTGGCCCTTCAAAATTCCTCCAGTTAACAAAGCCCAAAGTTTACGTTCTCACCCGCTCAGGCTACACCTTTGGCTTTGACGCCTACTCAAAAAAGCCCGTTCCGGTTCCACCTGACGCCTTTAAACCCGGAAAGTTTCAATCCTTCCTTCAGTCAAAAGACTTTAAAACCTTCCTTCTATTTTCCCTTGCCGGCCTTTTCCTGAAAAAGTTGGCCTCTAAATAGAGTTAGAGGAGCCCCTGAACATAGAAAGGAGCTCCTCCTTCATGTCCTCTATTGTGTAGTCTAAGTAAACCTTCAAGGTGTCGTAGTTAGAGTGTCCCAGTATTCTCCTAACCTTTTCTAAATCCTTTGTAGTCTTTAAAAGCTGTAAAGCAAAGGTGTGCCGGAAGGCGTGAGGGTGGAGCTCCCTCCCTATCACTTCCCCGGTTAACCTTTTTACCAACTGCCAGGCCCTTTGGCGGCTGAACTCAAATAACCTGGTTTCCTCTCCCTTAACCTCTTTTATTACGTATTCCCTTAACTGCTCTTCCAGTTGAGGGGGAATAAGAACCTCCCTTTTAACCTCTTTCTCTCCTCTCTTCTTTAACTGCCTTACCGTTATTACCTTCCTGGTAAAGTTAACGTCCTTCTTTCTTATAGAGAGGAGCTCACTAACCCTGCACCCGGTAGAAAAGAGCAGGCCGAAAAAGACAACCTCCCTCAAGCCCAGATAGAACCTCTCTCCCTCTACCTTTACCCCCTGGGCCTTTAAACTCCTCCTGACGTTGGCAACCTCCTCCAGGCTCCTGGCTCCAGGTAGGAACCTGTCCAGGACGCCGTTCCACAGCTCCTGTACCTCTTCCCAGGTGGGTATCTCTTTCAGCCTTAAATTCGCCATTAGCCCTTTTCTCTCAATGCCTTAATAAGTCGCTTTACAAAATCCTAATTTTGTAAAACGGCCCCCAGAAAGGGCCGCCTCACCTGCCAAAACCTACCCTTCACCTGCAACCTTCCTGTAATCTTCCTGGCTACTCACCTGGGAGCTCCCTTTGGTCTCCCTCTGTACCTGTCCGGTTTCGCCCTGGGGAGCTCCCTGCTCCCCCTCCTGGTCCCCTTCCTGGAGTTCCTCGGCCACACAATAGGAAAGAAGCTCATCTACTACCTGCCTATGCCTTCTAATTGCCTCTACATACCCGGCAATTGTGAATCTGGGAACCGGGAGCTCCTCCAAGAACCTAACCAACCCTTCAGCGTCTCTAATGCCATACTGGTCCACTACTGCAACTAAGATGTCAACTTCTCTATCGCTCAGGTTCTCCCAAATAACCTCAGCATTGGCTCCTCTTTCGGCCATTTCCAGTATCTTGGTCCCTATCGCTATTACCTCCTGCACCTCTACAACCTCCTGGCTTTCCACACCCTGGCTAATTGTGGATTGTGGATTACTTACCTGGGGAGCTCCCACCTGTGCAGCTGCCGTACCATCCTGGGGAGCTCCCTCTCTTCTACCGGCCAGCTCCTGGAGCTCCCTCTTAACGGTGGGAATTGGGTTCTGTCCAGCTTCCCTAATAGTGAGAGCCTTATTCACTATCTCAAGGGTTTTATTTAGGAGCTCCGGGTTCCCCAGTATTCTGTCCAGTATTCCCCCGGTTCCACCGTATTTAGCACCTACGGCCTGTATAGCTAACTCCTTTAATTCTGGGTCTTCCTTAGCTACCTTGATTAACTCTAAAAGCTCGTTTTTACTTGATATGGCCTTCTGTAATAGCTTCCATACAGCTCCCCCGGCACTCATTAGCACCGCCGGGTTAGAGAGAACCTTGTCAATGAACCTATCTAAGAAGGAGCTCTCTTTTTTGCTCTCTTTCATCGTTTCCAGTAGCAACTGAAACTGTTGCTTTTGCATCTCCATCATCATCTGAAAAATAACTGTGTCATTGGAGCTCCCTTTTTTCTCCTCCAGTTTCTCAATCAGTTCCTTTATTAGTTGTAGGGTTCCCTCTTCCTTACTTGGGGAACTCCCTCCCGGTTCCTTTGGCTCCCCTGCGATGGAGAAAGAGAGTCTCTTTTTTACCTTCCCATCTGTCCCAAAGAGAATAAGTTGATATTTCCCGCCGCCGTACTTTTCCTTCACCCAGAAAACGACATCATCGTCAACTTCCTCCGGTAAGGCCCTATCTAAGACCTTTCCGTCCCTCATAATTGTTATTCTGCTAATTTCCCCACGTAGAGCCTTAAATACCTCTTCAGGGGAATTAACATCTACTACGCCGGTATTAATTTTCTCTTCCACAATTACCTCCAGGTATTAGGTTTGGTCTGATTTTTTCGGATAAAGGCAAGGAGCTCCCTCTCTGGGATTAAATACTCCCTTCCAATTTGAACGGCTCCAAGTTTGTTTTCATAGATATATCTACGAATGGTGGCCGCCGACTTATTCAGCAAGCCAGCCACCTCGTTGACGGTATAAACTTTGACGCCAAGGAGCTCCTTAGGCATTTCAAGTCTCAGTAAAATTTTTGGAGGGAGAGCGGCGGAGAATTAAAATTAGGGGGGAAATATGGACGAAAAGACCAAACTTATCGCAGAGCTTTCTAAAGACCTTACCATTGCCACGGTTCCCTATGCCTTGGAAAAGGGAAGCGATAAGGGCCCTAAAAACGACCCAGCGATTGTTATGGAGTATTTTTCTTACTACTTCTCTGAACTTAGCAAGCTTCTTGGTAACAAGTAAACTCAATTAGTGCCGCTCCCGCCGCTCTCCTCTTTTGTGGCTATAACATGTAAGTCTTGAATTGCTACAAGGGCACTTATAATCTCCCTTGCCTCCTCTGGAGGGAGTTCCTCGTAAATCTCAAGAGCCTTTCTAAAAATTCTCTCCCTACGTTCTTTTCCTCTAACTGCATAGCTCTTTTCCATCGCTCACCTCTGCACAATTTTTGTGCAATCAAAAAGAAGTATAGCAAAAGGCGGGAAAAGGCTTGATTCACAAAGTCTCAAAATATTCAGAAGGTCTTGTTATTTGTTGAGTGTAATCGGGACATCTTGACGAGTATCGCAGATTATACACCGGTTATCCTTTTTCCTTTATAATTTTCAGTGATTAAACTAACTTAAGTAAAGGAGAAAGGGTTATGGAAAAGAGGGAAAAGCTCTACGAAGGGAAGGCAAAGGTTCTCTATAAAACCGATAGTGATAACCTCCTTGTTGCCTACTTTAAGGATGACACTACGGCCTTTGATGGAGCTAAGAAAGAAGTCCTTGAGGATAAGGGCGTAATAAACTGTGCCATCTCTACTGTTATATTTGAGTACCTTGAAAAGCACGGAATAAAGACCCACTTTGTTGAAAGGCTATCCCCAAGGGAGATGCTTGTAAAGAAGTGTGAGATTATTCCAGTTGAAGTAGTAGTTAGGAACGTTGCTGCCGGCAGTTTCTCAAGGAGGTATGGAGTAGAGGAGGGAACTCCTTTAAAGGAGCCTTTAGTTGAGTACTTCTACAAGAACGATCAGCTTCACGATCCGATGGTTTGTCCAAATCACGTTTACCTCTTTGGTTGGGCTACAAGGGAAGAGCTCGGTCAGATGACAAAGACCGCCCTTGAGGTAAACGAGCTCCTTAAGAAGTTCTTTGACGAGATAGACATTCAGCTTGTTGACTTTAAGCTGGAGTTTGGAAGGTGC
>Ga0256838_1001021_pt1 | contig 14268 bp, 17 predicted proteins | sample 4571419metaG_FD_185978 | JGI IMG/M metagenome (GOLD analysis project Ga0256838, IMG submission 185978) | Hydrothermal vent microbial communities from Guaymas Basin, Mexico - 4571-419 | ecosystem: Environmental > Aquatic > Marine > Hydrothermal vents | place: Mexico: Guaymas Basin | collected...
ATCGGTTCTTTTAGCAATAAAAACCTCAACTTTTTCGGGATATTTAGGTGAGAGAATAATAGCTGCAACATTTGGTCTGTATTTTTTCAAAACTTCACCTTTTTTTGTAAAATTATAACAAAGTTAGCCTCTTTTTAACTAAAATCAAAGGAAAATTATGCTCTTATACATTCATATCCCTTTTTGTGACAACAAATGTAATTATTGTGCTTTTAATTCTTACACAAACTTAAATCATTTAAAAAAAAAGTATTTCAATGCTATAAAAACACAATTTTTAAACGAAAACCCAAAAGAATTTAAAACTGTTTTTATAGGAGGAGGCACTCCCTCAACAATGAGTATAAATTTTTATGAAAAACTTTTTAATTTACTAAACCCTTATATAAAAAACACAAAAGAAATTACAATAGAGTGTAACCCAAACACATCATATGAATGGCTAAAACATATAAAAAAGCTTGGAGTAAATAGAATAAGTTTTGGGGTACAAAGTTTTAATGAAGAAAAATTAAAATTTTTAAACAGAAACCACTCCTCCTCTCAGGCAATAAATTCTATTGAAAATGCAAAAAAAGCCGGATTTGAAAATATAAACTTAGATTTGATTTACTCAACTGCATTAGATACAAAAAAACTTCTCCAAAACGATTTAAAAACTGCTTTTTCACTGCCTGTAACCCACATAAGCGCATATTCCTTAACTATTGAAAACAATACAAAATGGGAAGGAGACTATACAAAAAGAAAAGAAGACGAAGAGCTTGAAATATGGTTTATTGAAAAGATAAAAGAAAAATTTACTCAATATGAAATTTCAAATTTTGGAAAAGTATGTATTCATAACTTAGGATATTGGAAACTAAAAGAATATACAGGCATTGGTGCCGGAGCCGTTGGATTTAAAAAAGAAAATAAAACTTTTAGATATTATACCCAAACAAATGTTTATGAATACATAAAAAATCCAACAAAATACCAATATGAATATTTAAGCAAAAACGACTTAAAAAAAGAGAAAGTTTTACTTGGTCTAAGAAGCATTGTAGGATTTGACGAAAATATTTTAAATGAAAAAGAGAAAAAAAGAGTAGAAATTTTAATTAAAGAAAATAGACTATATAAAAAAGAAAACAACATATATTCAAAAAACTTTTTACTTGCCGATGCTATGAGTGCTTATATACTTGATTGATTACCAAGGAGCAATGGCGCTCCAAAACTTGGCAAACCAGTTTTGTTCTGTATATCTTTTTAAATCTCCCTGTGTTTCATAAGCTATTTTTGCATCTGAGATATATTTACTGTCAATTGTATTATCAGGACTGATATCTTCAGGTCTTATAACACCGCTTATTTTTATAATCTGTTTTTGTCCATCTACAAAAATTTCTCTTGTACCGTATATATAATAGTTTCCATTTGCTAAAATCTTAACTATTCTTGCACTGATTGTAGTTTCAAATTTTTCATTTCTCTGCTGAGCACCGCTTCCTTGAAAGGTTCTGCTTGAATTCATAGAAGGCAGATTTACACTAAGACCGGTTTTAGCCATTTTAGCCTCTTTCCCACCTATAAAAGCATTACCTCTAACACTCATATCAAAAAGACCTCCGGCATCTGAATTTGCCTCATTTAATTTTTTACTTGCCTGTGAGCTTTGAGTGATTTGTTCTGTAATAATAACAGTTACAACATCATTTACCTGTTTTGCTTTAGTATCAGAAAAAAGATTGTCACCGTTAGTAAAAAGAGAGCCGGGATTTTGAATACTCTCTTTTTCCTTACTTGGCATCTCCTCTACATATTTTGGAGGAGTCATTGAGATTGTAGGGTCCATAGGATGAGTTGCACATCCTAAAAACATAAAAACCGGCAAAATTAAAAGCCTATTCAAAGCTAATCCTTTTTTAATCTAAAAAGCAAAAAGTGTTCCAGATACTCTATTCTGTCCCTGCTTTTTTGTTTTGTAATATAAGAGCTTCTTCGGCTTTTTTTTCTTGTAGAAAAAGAGATAATAAAAAAAGGACTTTAAAAAAAATTGACTCAGAGAAACTATTTTTTACCCTCTTTTAGTTCTTTTACGCCTTTTTTTATATTGTCAAGTCTCATAAAATACTCCCCTATTAAAAAGGCATCAACACCTTTTTTATGAAGAGTATCAATTACATTTTTATCAGAAATACCACTCTCAGCAACTTTTATTGCATTTTCAGGAATAAAAGACATAAGCTCATCGCTTAAATTCATATTCATCTCAAAAGTTTTTAAATCCCGGTGATTAAAACCTATAATATCCGCACCTACTTCTAAAGCCTTATCTAAATCCTCTTTATCGTGAATTTCAAACAAAACTTCAAGTCCTATATTTTTAGCAAACTTAAAAAGTTTTTTCAATTCATAAGTTTCTAAAGCTTTAGCAATAAGTAAAATAAAATCAGCACCTGCAGCATAAGCTTCGGCTATTTGAAACTCATCAACTATAAAGTCTTTTCTTAAAAGCGGAATTTTTGAAAATTTACTAATTTCTTTTAAATATTCAAGACTGCCTTTAAAAAAATGAGGCTCTGTTAAAATACTCATAGCATCCGCTGTTTCATTATACTCTTTTGCAATAGCTATAGGGTCAAAATCTTCTCTTATAACCCCTTTACTAGGAGAGGCTTTTTTAATTTCAGCAATAATTCTTATAGGATTATCAGGAGTTGATGTTAAAGCTTTTCTAACATCCCTAAATTCTCTTTTTACTTTTAAAAATTTATCAAAATCTTCTCTATTTTTTCTTTTTAACAAATCCTCTTTTGTTTTTTGAACTATTTTTTGAAGTATCATTTTTCTCCTTTAAACATTCTAAAATTTTCTTTTTATGATAGTTAATCTCTTTATCATCCACATCAATACCCTTAATAATCTCCCAAGCTTCTTTACATTTACCTAATTTATAATATCCCCAGGCTAAAGAGTCTATATAATCTATATTTTGAGAATCCATTAAAAGAGCTTTTTGAACATATTCTATTCCCTCTTTTAGATTAATATCATATTTTATAAGAAGATAACCTAAAAAATTGTATAAATTCGCATTAGGATAAAATGTAACAAGATATTTAAGTTTTTTTACAATATCCTCAACCTCCTGTTTAGAAGGGTTTGAGGCATACATAAGCTCACAATATTTTAAAAGGTATCTGTTATCAGCTGTTTTGTTGTAAAGTTTAAGGGCAATAAATGCGGCTTTTTTATATTTTTTCATTTTTTCATACAAAAGCAAAAGATACTCATCTCCTAAATTATACTCTTCAATAAGTTTTTCAGCTTTTTTAAAATTTCTGTTTTCGATATAAATATTAAGGGCTAATATAAGATACTTCTGATTATAAATTCCTAATTTTTCATAAATAGTGGCTAAATTATCATAATCATAAAGGCTTTTATAGATATTTGCAAGTCTTATACAAACATCATATTCACAACCGTATAAATTAAGATGGGTTCTAAGATAAGCTAAAGCTTCATTATATTTTTTTAATTTTATCATTAAATCAACCATTCTCAAAAGATTCTGTTTTGAGGGGTTTAAAGCATAAAGAGACTTTAAATAATTAAGAGCTTCATTATATTTTTTTTCTTTCAAAAGAATATAACTCATCATTGAATAAAAAAATTCATCTTTTTCATTTAATTTTTCTAAAAGCAGTTTCTTAGCTTCCTCATATCTTTTCTCTTTTAATAAAGAAAAAACAGCATATTTTAAAACTTTTTTATCATCCGTATTTTTTGCAAGTTTAATAACCTCATCATATTTTCTCATATAAAACAAATCTTCAGCTATTTTTTCTAAATAGACTTTTTTGTTTGTTTTTTGATACAAAAACCGATAAATTTTCAAAGACTCTTTATAATTACCATCACTTTCAGCTACAAGCGCCTTTATAATATATTCATCCTCATTAGGAATTGACTTTTGTCCAATTTCAATTTTTTTAACACTACATCCTAAAATAAAAAGAATTATTAAAATAAATCTAATCATCATCACCCTCAATAATTCCTGGACACTCTTTTTTAAGCTCATCAACCTTTGTTTTAAAATAGTCCCAAAAAGGAAAAGTTCTACACTGAAGTGGTCTAACCGGATATATCTTACACCCTTTATCAAAAAAAACACAGGCAAATCCGTTTTTATAAGGTTTTTCTTTTAAAGAAAATTTATATCCCACTTTTATTAAAAAACTACTCTTAAAAATCTCCTCATCAATCTTTAAAAACGAAGCAATCTCTTTTATCTCTTTTGGACTGACCCATATATACCCGCTCTCTCCTATACAGCAGTTTCCCTCACATTCCCTGCAGGCATCACTGTTAAATTTATAAGGAAATCCCTCTTTTTTGATAATCACTCTAAACCTTTATACTTTTTGTATTTGCTTTTTTATAGATATTTTTTGCTTCAATGCTATACTCATCACCCTCAAAAGCAATCAACGGAGGATGAATTGTTACAAAAGATTTTGCATGTCTTTTTGCCCTAATCATTACAAGTGTTGCTTTTTTACTAACTCTTGGATGCATAAATCTCATATCAATTACTTTTAAAGGTTTTGGCATATTGTTAATAATTTCATCTATCCTTTTTGCATCATAACAAAATATAAACTCCCCTCTTTCTTTCAAAGCTTCATTTACTTTTTTAAAAAACTCTTTCATAGGCAAAAACTCTTCATATCTTGCGATTTTAATAATTTCATTTTCACTTTTTAGAGTGCCTTTGTAAAAGGGCGGGTTTGAAATAATAAAATCAAATTTCTTTTTAAAATCACTTTTTAAAAAATCTCCCTCAACAACCTCAGCCTCAACTGAATTCTCTTTTAGATTTTTTTTTATCAATTCAGCCATAATTTTTTGTTTTTCTATTATTGTTAAATTAATTTTTGGAAAATCTCTTTTTATCAAAAGTCCTAAAACCCCACATCCTCCACCGACTTCTAAAACATCCCCTTTAATATTAAACCGGCTTATAAAGTCATATAAAAACATTGTATCAGAATTATAGCAATACCCGTTTTTTGGCTGATAAAGTATCAATCTGTAAGTCCTAACTCATCTAAAATTGGTTTTATATCCTCTTCATAATATTTCATAAGCAAAGCAGGTATTAAAGCCACAGCCTCTTTGTCGTGTCGCCACTCCTCAATTTTTTCTAAAATAACACTTTTTTTGTTTTCATCAATATGTTTTGCATCTTTTATTTTCTGCTGAATTTTGTAAGCATTTTCAAGATGTTTTTCTCTTTTATTCATTTTAAACCTTTTTTTAGTAAAATTATATCTAAAAAGGAAAACAATGATAATAATCCCAGCAAGACTTGCTTCAAGCCGCCTTCCAAACAAAGTCTTAGCAGATATAAACGGACTTCCTATGATTATATGGTGTGCAAATGTAGCAAAAGAAGTTGATGATGTAGTAGTGGCAACCGACAGCGAAGAAGTAATAAACGTTTGCAAAAAATACAATATAAATTCGGTAATGACTGATAAAAACCACAAAAGTGGAAGTGATAGAATAAAAGAAGCCGCCGATATAATAGGACTTAAAGAAAATGATTTTGTAATTAATATGCAAGGGGATGAGCCTTTTTTAGAACCTGAAATTTTACAAAAAGTAAAAGAAAAACTGCTTGAAATTAAAAACAGAGATTTTGTAATGGTTAGCTGTTATAAAAAAATAAGCGAATTGCAAGCCCAAGACCCAAACCTTGTAAAAGTTATTCTTGATAAGGATAATAATGCAATTTATTTTTCAAGAAGTAAAATCCCATACAACCGAGACAATATACCACATACATATTTAGGACACATAGGTATATACGGATTTATGAAAAAAAGTTTAGATGAGTTTGTAAAAATGAAAGGGAATTTAGAGCATATAGAAAAGCTTGAACAGTTAAGGGTTATAGAAAACGGTAAAAAAATAGCAATGATAAAAGTAAAAACCGAAAGTTTCGGAATAGACACTAAAGACGATTTAGAAAGGGCTAGAAATTATGCAAAACGTCGCAGTTAGTCTTGGAGACTTTAACGGAGTAGGACCAGAAATAGCCCTAAAAACCCACAATAAAATCAAACAGTTTGTTAAACCTGTTTATATTGCAAATAAAAAAATGATAAAAAAAGCCGCAAAGCTTTTAAATTATGAAATTCCAAATGATTTTGAAATAATAGAAATTGAGGGAGAGTTTGAGATAAAACCTGGAATTATTGATAAAAAAGCGGGGGATTTCTCTTTTAGAAGTTTTAAAAAGGCAATTGAGCTTGCAAAAGAAAAAAAAGTCGACGCAATTACAACGCTTCCGATCAATAAAGAAAGCTGGGCTAAAGCCGGGGTCAAATACAAAGGCCATACGGAAGTTTTAAGAGATGTTTTTAAAAAAGACGCCATTATGATGCTCGGATGTCCTAAAATGTATGTCGCCCTTTTTACCGAGCACATACCTCTAAAAGAAGTCTTTAAAAAGGTAAAAAAAGAAAACCTCCTTAGATTTTTAATAGACTTTTACAATTCAACAGGTTTTGAAAATATAAAAGTATTAGCTCTAAACCCTCACGCAGGAGATGGGGGAATTTTAGGAGATGAGGAGATAAAAGAGATACTCCCTGCAATAAAAAAAGTAAATGAAATTTTAAAGAAAAAAATTTTTTACGGTCCTATTGTGCCTGATATTGCATTTGTTAAAAAAGAAGGAGTTTTTATTGCAATGTATCATGACCAGGGACTTGCACCTTTAAAAGCTCTTTATTTTGATGAGAGTATAAACGTCAGTTTAAATCTGCCTATTTTAAGAACATCGGTTGATCACGGTACAGCTTTTGATATTGCATATAAAGGTATTGCAAAAACCAAAAGTTACGAAAATGCGATAAAATATATCTTAAATCATAAAAATTGACATAAATCAAGAAAAAAAAAATTTCTTTAGATATAATTAATTAAAAAAAGGAGATTTTAATGGATTATCAAAAACTCATAAGATTTGAACACGAAAGTTTTATAAAATTTATTTATGCATCTGTAATGGTAAAAGAACAGGATACAAGACATAAACTTGAAGATATTGCTATGTTTAAATATCGTCATATGGTTTGGGCTATGCAGGATGCTGTACATAAAGGCGTTAAATTTAATATGGATTTTGATGAAAAAGAGATTGCTAAGATAAAAGTCGAAAGAGAAGAAGATTTACTTGAAGTATTAATTGATGACCTTGATAATAATATTGCACTATATGAAGGAATTGACGACCCTACTATTAACAGACTTAGAAGCGATGACAGTTATTTTATTGAAGAGCTTAGAAGACTTGATATTGAAGGTGAAATAACTGCATTTAACGAAAAAAGAGAACTCCCCGGAGTAGAGCTTGAAGAAAATGCAAAAGCGGCACTTGTATTTTTCTTAATGGAAGAAACATTTAAAGAATATGAACTTATAACAATTTACAGTTATCTGAAAGTACATAGCAATATTGCAATAGCTAACAGTGCTTTTACAGATTTAGCATACGATTCAATTTATCATCTTAAAAGATTTGCAGAACTTGCTGCAAAAATGGGAGTACTAACTCTTCCAAAACCTATTCCTCATGAAAAATACGAAAATATCGGAATTATAGAATTTTTAAAAGAAAACATTGAAGAAGAAATGGATGCAGAAAAACAATGCTTAATTTTAGCTGAAAAAATAGGTAATAAAGAACTAAGCAACTTTTTACTATTTATCTCACGCCAAGAAGTTTATCACGGAGAATTATTGCAAAGAGCTCTTAATGCAATTAATTCTAAGTAACCCTTTTTTTAGGGTTTTTTGCTTTTTTTAATAAATTTAATAAACTTAACTAAGTTTGTACTTTAAATTAACATAATATTATTTCTATTGGAAGACTAAAAGAGTCAAACACTTAAATGATAATAAGAAAAGCAAAAGGAAGAATTAAGAATATTTAGCAAGTACTTCCTCTGCTTCTTTATATCCAAGTTCGAACGCTTTTTTATTAATTTCTACAGCTTTTGGGGGAACAGTCTCAATCATTGCTTGATATACTAAGTCTTTATCAATATTATTCATTCTTGTTGCAATAGCAAGTGCTACAACTGATTGAGTAATCACATTTCCAACCTGCTCTTTTGCAATAGTAATTACTTCAATAGGAAACATTTTCCATCTAGCTTTATCATCTTCTGTAGGATAAACTAGATTTGGTTCATAAACTATAATTCCACCTTCTTTTACACCATCTTTAAATAATTGATAAGATTTATCAGCAACACTTAGCATAAAATCAATCTCACCATCTACAGCATAAGGATATAAAATTGGCTCATCATCTAAGATAATATCAACTTTTGTAGGACCACCTCTAACTTGAGAAGTATAAGTACCAACTTGCACTCCATATTTTCCAGCTTTTACATAAGCTCTTGCCAAAATTTCACCAGCAAGAAGGACACCCTGTCCTCCAACTCCTGTAAATCTTAGTTGCTTTCTCATGAATTACCCCTTACTCTGTCAATTAATTTATAATATTCTTCACAATATTCAGGCTCTTCTACCTGGTATAAAACACCTCTTGGAAATTTTCCTTGTTTTTTGAGCTCATATTGCTCTTGAGGGCTTAGCTTATCCCATTTAGCTTTTGGAATTAAGTTACCTTCAATCCAATCCATATTTTTCTTAGCATTTGCAAGCTTATTTTTTCTACCGAAGTTTACGTGACAATTTGAATGCACATCAAAGAAACTAAATCCTTTATGCTCAAAACCTTTTACAAATAGTCTCTCTAATTTTTGAGCTTCAGCTACGCTTTCTCTTCCGATAAATGTAGCTCCTGCACCTTTAGCAAGTTCTGCCGGGTCAAATGTTGGGTCGATGTTACCATACTGAGTAGTTACACTCCAAGCTCCTTTTGGAGTAGTAGGTGAAACCTGACTGTTTGTAAGACCATAAATAAAGTTATTTATTAAAACAAAATTTAAATCAATATTTCTTCTACATCCGTGAATTGTATGGTTACCACCAATTGCAAGCCCATCCCCATCACCTGCAACAACAATTACGTGTTTATCAGGGTTTGCAAGTTTAATACCTGTTGCATACGCCACAGTTCTCCCGTGAGTTGTATGTACAGTATTTGCATCGATATAACTACTAAATCTTCCTGAACATCCGATACCTGATACTATACAAATATCATTTTTATCCCATCCAAGCTTTGCAAAAGCTCTAATCATAGCTTTCATAATAATACCATCACCACATCCCCAACACCAAAGTGTCGGCATCTTATCAGTTCTTAAATAATAATCATAATTAAATGCCATCTTTTACTCCTTTTTATTTTGCTGCCATTTCTTTTAGTTTCGCTTTAATTTCAGCCGGACTTATAGGTCTTCCGTTTGCTTTAAATAAAGTATCAAAAGTTTCTGCTTTTCTTCCACTTGCCCTTTGAATTTCTTTAAAGTATTGACCTTTATTCATTTCAGTTACAAGTACTTTATCAAATTTTTTACACACTTCATCTATTTTCTCTTCCGGACTTGGCCAAAGTGTAATTGGTCTAAATAGTCCTACCTTAATACCTTCTTCTCTTAGCTGTTTAATAGCTTCTTTAACTGCTAAACTTACACTTCCATAAGCAATTACAGCCATATCAGCATCATCAAGCATAAATTCTTCATAACTCTCAATCTCATCTTTATGCGCTAAAATTTTATTAAATAGTCTATCGATTAATTCTTGACACATTTTAGCGTCTTCAGTTGGGAAGCCTGTTGGCCCGTGGTGAAGCCCGGTAATATGATATCTGTAACCTTTAAAGAATGGATTAAGTACTGCCGGCTCATCCGGACCTACATTATATGGTTCATAAGTTAAAGGGTCACCTTCATAAACTTTTCTATTTACAATATTTTTCTCAACTTCATCCTTATCAGGTAAAACTGCTTTTCCTACCATATGTCCAAGTGTTTCGTCTAGTAACACAAACACAGGTGTCATAAATCTCTCAGCTAAGTTAAACGCCCTGACTGTTTCTGTATAACACTCTTCAAGACTTCCTGCACATAGTGTAATTGATTGATAATCACCGTGAGTTGGTGCTTGAGCTTGAAGAATATCACCTTGTTGCGGTCTTGTTGGAAGACCAGTTGATGGACCACCTCTCATTACGTTTGTAATTACAAGAGGAACTTCTGCCATAAATGCAAGACCGATTTGTTCAGATTTCAAACTAATACCAGGACCTGATGTATTTGTCATAGACTTAACACCACTCATACTCGCACCAAGTGCAACTGAAATACCTGCTATCTCATCTTCCATTTGAATAAATACACCACCTACTTTTGGAAGCAATTTACTCATTTCATGAGCAACTTCACTTGATGGAGTAATTGGATATCCACCAAAAAATCTACACCCAGCATCAATTGCCGCAAGTGCTGCTAATTGGTTTCCTGTACTTACGATTTCTCTTGGCATTACGCTTCTCCTTTTAGCTTTTTAACTTCATTTAGTTTTTTAAATTTATATTCATCTCTTTCTGCTACAAAAATACAAAAATCAGGACATTCAAGTTCGCACTCTTTACACCCAATACACCACTCAGGATGGCTAACTTTTACCATTTGACCTAAAATATTGTGTGGGTCCGGAACCATCTCAAGTACTCCAGTTGGACAAAACTCAACGCAAAGCTCACAGCTTTTACAAATTGCTTCATCTACCCAAACAGGCGTATTTTCTGGCGCTTTTAATTTAAAATCTACATTCATAGCCTTATCTCCTTTTTTTAATTTATTTTATAATAACAAAAATAAGATTAAACTAAGCCTATTTAAAAAAGCTTAAAACTTTTTTGAGTAAAAATGTAACATTTTTTATAAAAAACTTATTCCTCTGACACTTAGAGTTTATAAAATAAAAAAACCCAAAGAAATGGGCTTATTTTCTCTCTTTTAGAGCTTTTGCTACTGTAGCTCCAATATCTGCAGGAGATTCAACAACATACGCCCCAGCTTCTTTTAATGCAGCCATTTTCTCAGCCGCTGTTCCTTTGCTTCCGCTAATAATAGCCCCGGCATGCCCCATCCTTTTGCCTTTAGGAGCGGTTTGACCTGCAATAAACGCAATTACAGGTTTTGTAATTTGTTCTTTTATAAGTTTTGCTGCCTGAATTTCAAGATCTCCTCCGATTTCACCAATCATAACAATTGCTTCTGTTTCAGGGTCTGCTTCAAACATTGGTAATAGCTCTTTATAGCTAAGTCCAATAATCGGGTCACCGCCAATGCCAACCGCTGTTGTTATTCCAAGACCTTCTTTTACAACCTGATTACTCGCTTCATAAGTTAAAGTACCAGATTTTGAAATAAGTCCTACATTTCCTTTTTTGAAAATATGTCCTGGCATAATTCCAATTTTACACTCTTCTGCCGTAATAATTCCCGGGCAGTTTGGTCCTATTGTTTTCATACCTTTTTTTGTTGCATAATGTTTTGCATACATCATATCTCTAACAGGAGCACCTTCTGTAATAATAACCGCAAGCTCAATCCCCGCATCTGCAGCTTCCATTACCGCATCTGCAACAAATGCAGGCGGAACAAAAATCATACTAACAGTAGCTCCTGTAGCTTTTACAGCTTCTTCAACAGTATTAAATACAGGTTTTCCAAGGTGTGTCATTCCCCCTTTGTTTGGAGTAACACCACCTACAATTTGAGTTCCATAATCCATACATTGCTGAGCGTGAAAAGTCCCCTCTTTACCAGTAAATCCTTGAACGATAACTTTTGTATCTTTATTTACTAAAATACTCATTATAACTCTCCTTTCGCAGCTTTTACAGCTTTTTGAGCACCATCTTTTAAATCAGTTGCAGGAATAATATTTTTGATATTAGCATTTCTTAAAATTTCCGCCGCTTCTTCGGCGTTTGTACCGTCAAGTCTTACAATTACAGGAACATTTACTTCCACTTTTTCAGTAGCCTGAAGGATACCGTTTGCAATTCTGTCACATCTAACAATTCCACCGAAAATATTAACAAAAATACTTTTTACATTCGGGTCACTAAGAATAATTTCAAACCCTTTTGCAACAGTATCAGGATTTGCTCCACCACCAACGTCTAAGAAGTTAGCAGGCTCTCCGCCTTCATGTTTAATAATATCCATTGTTGCCATTGCAAGACCAGCACCATTTACCATACATCCAACATTTCCGTCAAGTTTAATATAACTTAATCCATATTTTTTAGCTTCAATTTCTGTTGGCTCTTCTTCGTCTAAGTCTCTCATATCCGCAATTTCTGGATGTCTGTAAAGTGCATTGTCATCAAATCCCATTTTTGCATCAAGGGCTAGGAATTTCCCTTCTCCCGTTTTAATTAACGGGTTGATTTCAATCATTTCAGCATCGTTATCCATATATACTTTATATAAAGCATTTGCAAATTTTATAAATTCTTTTTGTTCGTCTTTTCCAAGTCCAAGTCCAAAAGCAAGTTTTCTTGCATGAAATGGTTGAAAACCAATTGTCGGGTCAATTGCCACTTTTACAATTTTTTCAGGAGTTTTAGCAGCAACTTCTTCAATTTCCATTCCACCCTCAGTACTTGCCATCATTACAGGCATTTCAAGCGCCCTATCAAGCACCATTCCAAGATAATACTCAGCCTTAATATCAGCACCCTCCTCAATATAAACTTTTTTTACTACTTTTCCCTCAGGTCCTGTTTGATGGGTTACAAGCGTCATTCCAAGCATTTCTTCTGCTATTTTTTCAACTTCATCAAGAGTTCTTGCAAGTTTAACACCACCTGCTTTTCCTCTACCACCCGCATGAATTTGAGCTTTTACAACCCAAAGGTTTCCTCCAAGTTCTTCTGCCACTTTTCTAGCCTCTGGTCCAGAAAATGCAACTCCACCTCTTGGAGTTGGAACTCCATATTTTCTAAATATCTCTTTTGCTTGATATTCATGTATGTTCATTTACTCTCCTTTTTAGAATTTATTTTTCTTCCCACTCTTTTCTTCCCATTTCATAAAGGTCATTTCCAAATACATCATTAACCACAACCACAGGAAAATCCTCTACTTCAAGTCTTCTTATAGCCTCAGGTCCAAGCTCAGGATAGGCTATAACTTCGGCAGATTTAATTGCTTTTGCAATAAGCGCAGCCGCTCCTCCTACTGCTCCAAAATAAACGGCTTTGTGTTTTTTACACGCTTCTTTTACTGCTTCATTTCTTTTACCTTTACCAATCATACCTTTTAGACCCCTTTCAATTAAAATAGGAGCATAAGGGTCCATTCTGTAACTTGTAGTAGGTCCGGCACTTCCGATTACCTCTCCCGGTTTTGGAGGAGTAGGACCAACATAATAAATTACAGCCCCTTTTAAATCAAAAGGTAACTCTTTCCCTTCGTTAATTAAATCAACAAGTCTTTTATGAGCCGCATCCCTTGCGGTATACACAGTCCCAGTTAGATATACAATATCCCCAGCTTTTAATTTTTCAACATCCTCATTTGTTAAAGGAGTTTTTAATTTGTATTCTGCCATTTTTATTCCTTTAAATAGTAATATGAGCGTGTCTGCTGCTGTGACATTGAATATTAACAGCTACTGGAAGCGATGCAATATGACACATCCTGCCTGGCTGGAACGTTTCTATATGGACCGCTAAAACAGTTTCAGTTCCACCCATCCCCATAGCACCTATTCCAAGTTTGTTAAGCTCTTCTTTAAGTTCTTTTTCAAGCTCATCAAGTTCAGGGTCCGGATTTTGGGTTCCTATATCTCTAAAAAGAGCGTGTTTACTCATAACAGCCGCGTAATCAAAACTTCCCCCAATTCCAACACCTACCACTAAAGGAGGACAAGGGTTTGGACCGGCATCACTTACAACTTTTTTAACAAACTCTTTAATTCCTTTTTTTCCGGCTGCCGGCGCAAGAACTGTTGCACGGCTTACATTTTCACTTCCTCCACCTTTTGCAGCATATTCAATTTCAATTTTATCACCCGGAACAATATCAAAATAAATTACAGGAGGAAGATTATAACCAACTTTATCTTTTAGGTTTGCTCTTGTAAAACAATCACATGTACTAGCTCTTAAATATCCTTCTTTATATCCTTTTTCTGTTCCTTCATAAATGGCATCTTTAAGACTTCCGCCCTCAACCTTAACATCTTCTCCGACTTTTA
>Ga0256838_1001022_pt1 | contig 14257 bp, 15 predicted proteins | sample 4571419metaG_FD_185978 | JGI IMG/M metagenome (GOLD analysis project Ga0256838, IMG submission 185978) | Hydrothermal vent microbial communities from Guaymas Basin, Mexico - 4571-419 | ecosystem: Environmental > Aquatic > Marine > Hydrothermal vents | place: Mexico: Guaymas Basin | collected...
GCCCATAGAGGCAGGAACTGCACAGCTTGACACCCGCAGCTCGGAGCCCTGGAAAATGTTCTATGTGGACGAAAAGGGCCAGAAGCAGAAGGCAATCATCGTACACGCAGGCTTCGGCATGGAGCGCGCATTTGCAGCGATGCTGGAGAAGTTCGCGCGCGAAGGAAGGGCGTATTACGAGGACTGGCTCGCACCGATACAGGCAAGGGTCATACCGGTTAGCAGAGATTATCTGGACTACGCGGAAGAGGTTGCGAAGAAGCTGAACAGCATGGGAGTCAGGGCAGACCTGGATGACAGCGACGAGACGCTTGGGAAGAAGGTGAGGAGAGCACACACCGAGTGGATAAGGTACATCGTCGTCGTAGGTGCACAGGAGAAGGAGAAAGGAGTAATCAGCGTTACGGACAGGGCAGACGGCAGCAAGAGGGAGATGAAGGTAGAAGAGCTTGCAGAGAAAATCAAGAAGAACTGCGAAGGAAAACCATTCATCCGCCGCGTCGGCCCGCTCTACGTGAGCAGAAAGCCCGTGTTCGGGATGTGATTTATATACCACATCCCTCATTTCTTTCTCATGGTGCTGTATGTCGGGGAAGCGATTAGGGAATTCACAAAAAATTGGAAGTATGCAGCGACTGCAACAGGAATTATAGCGCTATACATTGGACTAATGACCGTAGTGTTTACCATAACTCTGAAATCGGGAGCGAGTTTTTGGCATGCACTCGCAATAACTATGCCTTTAACGTCACTTACAGGATTCCTGTACTATCTCGCCCAAATATATATCTATAAACAGGTAATGGAACTGAAAGATAGCATAACAAAAACCCTAATGGATGCTGTCAGAGGACTGCTTGCCATATTTACTGTAAGTATTGGTGCAAGCATTATCGCGATGCTCTTATTTTATCCCCTTATGCTGCTGCTGGCAACAATAGGAGCTAAAACACTCGCAGATCCCACGACAGGAATTTTAGCCGTGGTGGCAAGCATAATTGCAATCGTGTTAATAGGTATAATCGTATACATTGCAACTAAAATTATGTATGTGCCGGTACTTGCTGCAAAAGGCTACACCACCAGTGAAATATTGGCCAAAATTAGAAGAATAAACCTAAAACCAGCATTAAGCGCATTCGCGGGAATGGCCGCAACATACGTAGCGATATCCATTATAGTAAGCATCATTATTCAGCTAACCCTTGTTAAATTCCTCAAATCATTTGTGAACACTCTTGTGATTGATGCTACGTTTCACACGATTGTCAACGAGATAGGTCCCATCCAAATCGCTGAATTAGTAATAACGTCGTGGTTCACACTACTACTGGGAACAATACTTTGGTTCTTCCCCTACGTGTCAGCAAAGGATGCGATTCCTGAAGAAGAAGGAATGTCTTCCAAGGACTTATGAGCTTGGTTTTTATACCACATCCCTCCTTTCTTTCTCATGGTGCTGTATATCGGAGAGGCGCTGGCAAAGTACAGGGAGAATTTCGGCCTGCTCGTCGCAACATCCTTTGCGCTGATGCTCATCGGTCTCGCGCAGATTGCACCCAACAACATTGTGAGTGCGGTATTTTCCGTCATCGGCACGTTCGCTACGAGCATCGCCTACGTCTTTGTCTATCAGAAGATACTCGGCACGTACAAGGAGCTCAGGGAGTCCGTCATTCAAGGGTTGTGGGCATGGATAGCACAGACAATCGTGGGAATCGCCGTGGCACTCGCCCTTCTCGTATCCCTTGTGTTTTTGCTCATACCGACAGTGGGGCGGGTTCTGACACTCGCGGCATGGGTTGCAATTCTGGTGTTTGCGGCGAAGTTCATGTATATATACTACCTTGCAGCAAGAGGGAATTCACTATATGATATCCTGAAAAAGTCGTGGAACGCAAAACTCGACGTTGCAATCAGGGCGCTGGCAGGTTCTCTTGTAGTGGGGCTCGGCATATTAATCCTGGCAGGCCTTCCAATAATAACCGTGATTGGAAAGATAGCCGTGGCAATCGCCAACAAAGAACCCCTGTGGCTGCTGCTCGGCAGCACATCGATTGTACCATCCATCATACTCACGGGCATAATATTTGCCGTCCTCGTTCCAGTTGTATGGATGTTCCCGCTTGTATCCGGCAAGGATGCAGTGGGCGAATAGGACCGGGCTGCCCCAGCAACAAACAGTGATTTAAAACATTCCGGGAATGATTGTTCTGCAGAGGCGTCGGTGCCGGGGTGGCCGACGACCGCCGTATCGGTCGACGCTACCGCGGGTCCGATGCGCTTCGCCATCGGACGCACAATGCAGATGTTGGGCAGAAAGCCCTGTGACTGCGTTCGCGGCTTGGCGTGACCGTGTGCCGGGGTGGCCGAGTGGTTAAGGCGGCGGCCTGCTAAGCCGTTGGGGGCAACCCCGCCTGGGTTCGAATCCCAGCCCCGGCGTCTCTCTCCCAATTTCTCGATGTCTATTCGCGGAGAGGCGTGGAATCGAGCGCAGCGAGTATTCCACCCATCGTCGTTAGGGCGGCGAAACGACCAATCCTAGCCCCGGCGCTCCCTCAAACCATTTCATTGTTTACGCGAGTTCGTATAACGGGTTCTCCGAACCCCGTATACTCAACGACTTGTCGAGCGGTAGCGAAGACGCACCGACTCCCCGAGCCGGGCGCACCTTGACGAAGCCAAGGAGCGGAGCACGCGATACCAATGCAATGGGATTTGGCATTCCGGCCCCTGCGCTCCTTCTTACCAAATTTTTCGCTGCTGGCAACTGCCCGGCTTATATATACGTTGCAGCATGATACTGATGGGGGGATGCACATGAGATGGATTGGGATATTGCTTGCGGCGATTGTTCTGATGTCCGTGCCGGCGTACGCGCAGATTACCGCCGCCGGCTCAGCGGACGTCGCTGTTAAGGCCGATGCAAGAATAGGGGTGAATGGTCCCCGCCCTGTCCCCGCGGACTTCAACAGGATGCCCCCGGCAGAGAGGGCAAAGTACAGGGAACACGTTATGGAGATTCTCCGGCAGCGACTCGGCGATAAAAAGCTTCAGGAGCTGCGTGAGCGCGGTATTAGTCCGGAAGCCATTGCAACAAGAGTTTTGGAAAAGCGTGAGGCTGCGGCAAAGGCTCACGGCCTTGTTGTCGCTTCTGCGCAGGTGAAGAAGTGGCAGGACATCGCAGAGCGGTATAGAAGAGCTGTCATGCGCATAAGGAATGCAACCCTTCGCTACATCCAGAAAAAGCGCGAATGGGCAGAGTACAGGGCCAAGTTCCAGCGCGGCGAGATTGATGAGAACACATACTTCCAGAAAGCGAAAGAGATGATTCTAGCAGCCATCGACGCTACGATTGAACGCCTTGAATCCGTTAGGGAGCATGCAGATGACTCCTCAGCCATTGATGCAGCAATATCCAAGCTCAAGGAGATACGAGCAGAGGTGGATGCTGCGGAGAGCCTTGACGAGCTGAGGGCCATATACAGGGAGAAAGTTCTCCCAGAGCTCCGTGAGCAGAACCGAATGCTCTTTGCGAAGTACTACGTGGTTGGTACGATTCGTGCAACCATGAGCGTGGTGAGCCGGCTGGACGTTGCCGTGAGTCGCCTTACCCGTTACGTGGAGTTCGCAAAGAGCAAGGGAATTTACGATGAGGAGATGGAGGCCCGGGTCAACGCAATACTCGCAGATGTTGAGGCTGTGAAGGCAGAGCTGAATGCTTTACAGGCAGAGGTAAAGGCAAAGGATATTCAGAACCCTCGCGAGTATATGAACAAAATCCGTGCAATAAAGGAAGAAGTCGTCAAGATTTACAGGGAAATCAGGGACCTAATCGTGGACTATAACAGGCGAATCGCGGTCAAGATTCGCAACAGGGTTAAAGCACGTGCTACGGCAAAGCACGAGGGTGAAGAGAAGACGTCCACGAAGCAGTCTGCAGAGACACACACGGAATCGGAAGCCACGGAGGGCGAAGCAAACACATCCGTCGAGGTAACTGCAGAGGTGAAGAATGAGACTAACGCATCGCACGGTAAGGAGAACACGGAGCAAAACGCGAACATCACAGCTAGTGCGGAAATAAGCGTGAATGGCACGGAAGCTGGCAGCGCTAATGTGTCCGTTGCTGTGAATACAAGTGGCAAGGGCGATACCGGTAATGGAGAGACAGATACTGCAGAGTCTAGCATTGTTACGGGCGTGAACATATCTGCCGGCAACGATATAGTGAGCGGCGAAGTAGAGGGTAGTGTGGAGGTGACCCCATGAACACCACATACGTTGTTCTTGGCTTGCTCATCATTGTGGTGCTTGCAGCGGTGGCGTATTACGCAGCAGTACCCGCACACCAGGCGAAGCAAGCGTCCGCCGGTGTAAGCGGGGAGAAGCTCAACCAGGGCAAGCACAGCGAGACGAACATTCCTGAAAGCGTTGCACCGGAAGAGAATCTCCCAAACCCCGAAGATACAATCATCGTTGATGAGAACACCGTTGACATGCCGCTTCCCGAGGATATCTGAACTCTTTTATACCTTCCCTTCTTTTTCTCTGCATGCATGCAGGGCACCATGTCTTCGCACACATACCCCACATTCACTTCTTCAAGCTGCCCGATGAAGTGGCCCATTTTTACATACTCGCCTTTGTTCGCACGGTCCTCACGGTGACGGGTGGTTTGTTCCTCCCGCTGTTCATCTACAAGGCGACGTCGTCCCTCACCCTTGTTTTCCTCTACATGCTGCTCGCTCAGGGGGTAGCCAAGCTTCCTCTCCGTCCATTTAATCTGTGGGTGCTTCGGAGGTACGGCGTGGAGTGGGCTGTGTTCCTGAGCATCGTTTTGGCAGGCACCGAATATGCCCTTGTCTACTTTTTAGGAATGAACCTTGCGGCGGTGTTCTTTTACGGTTTTTTGGAAGGCCTCTCTGGCGCCCTGTACTGGGATGCGTACCACACGTCATTCGGCGTCTTCGGGCGTGAACGCGACTCCGCGGAAGAAGTGGCGGGGCTCCAGGTGCTCCAGAACGTCACGTCTATCCTATTGCCCGTGCTGTCCGCATTGGTCATTCGTTACGTGGGCTTCCACGGGTTCTACGCCCTCATTTTTGTATCTACACTGCTCGCATCCATTTACCTCCTGTTCAAGTTTGGCAAGCTTCACCGCGTTGATTTCACGTTCCGCGATGTGCTTCGCACCCCCTACCGTGACCTGCACGTGTCGGACGGCATACAGTACGGGTTCACGTGGGTAATACCCATATTCCTTTACATTGTCTTCGGCGGGAGCGTTGTGCTCTTCGGCGCTCTTAAGACGCTGATAGGCATTGCCATGGCCCTATTTTCCCTCATCATTGCGAGGTACTTCGACAGAAAGCGTGCATTCGGGCTCGGCAAGGTCACATACCTCGGTAACGCCGCTTTCCCGGCAGTTCTCGCGCTTTTCCCCACTCCCATCGTAGTTTCAGCGTCCGAAATCGCCAGGGGCCTGACAAACACGTTTTCCGTGGCGATTTCTGCCACGCTATACCGTATTGTTAAGCACCGCGCCCCCGCAATGGCTGTCGGACGTTCATTCTACATCTCAGTTGGCAAGAGCATCTCATTCACGGTCGCACTTGCCTTTGCATACCTTGTGGAGTCCCTGCACGTTTTTGCATTCTCCCCCGTGGACCTGACCCGTTACCTCATACTCGCGACTGTTCCATTCGCCATAACGTCCGTTCTCCTCTATGGAAAATTGGAAAGGGAGGCAGAGAGTTACGCCTGACCCTCTGCAGCCTTCTTTATCCTGTGAAGGAGCTCCGCAGGACTTCTGACCGGATACTCTATTTTGGATACGAGCTCTTCAGCGGGTATTCCGTTCACATCTATCCCCCTGAGGCGCTCGCGCAGCAGCTCGGGACCATTTATCGGGAAGTCTATGCCGCGAATCTTTGTCAGCACCAGCACTGCCCACGCCGGACCTATCGCCTCCACTGCCTTCTGGGCTGCCCCCAGCGCTATGTTTATATCTTCCCCAGCCTTTATTCGTCTCCAAGCCTCCTTCGCTATACCTCCTGCCGTGTGCTCGTCCGTCTCCATTATCTCCCCGCGCAGTTTCGCCAAAACCTCGTCAGGGTCCGCGGACAGCATACGCTTGACCGTCTGCTTCGTCATTCCAAGGAACTCGGCGATTTCTTCGGCAGTTTTGCCCTTGTCGTGAAGAACCACCACATACGCGGCGGCCATGAGCGATGGCACCCACGTAAGGTTCCGATACTCCACGAGCTTCCTCGGACCACCGAGAATCTCAAGGGATTTTATGAATACCTTGAATGCAAGCTCATCAATGCTCTCCCGCACCGCAGGCTCGTTTAATACCACCACCATATCATCACCCCCTCCTTCTCTTTACGACCTCCGACAGGGGCGGCCCTACCTTGACGAGTCCCGTCTCTGTTATCTCCATCAGGTGCGTCCGCGTGTCATGGCCGCAGAGCCGCATTCCGTCTATCCTGATTGTTCTGAGAACATCCCCTATGGGAATCCCGAAGGTCTCCTCCTCCCACGGACGCATGATGAGACGCTTGTGAAGGACGATTGTTCCATCCACAATGTGCGCAACGGCGTAGCCTCCTGCAGCCTCTGCACTCTCCTCCTCCTGATTACTGCGCTTTTGGGATATGAATATCCCTGTCTGGCCCCACTTCTTCAGGAAGTTGAAAATTCTCCGCACGATGTTCCTTGCCAGCATCTCCTTTGACTCAAAGAGGCCAGTTATTGAGTCAATAACCACGGATTTCGTGTCGTAGTTCCGTATCGCAAACGCAAGGGTGTCCAGGAGCACGTCCACATCGTCCCTGAGGCGGGAGTTTGATGCGGCGTCTATGAGTACGATATTGTCCTCAATGTCCTTCCAGTTTATGCCCATCGCGGCGGCGCGCTGCATTAATCCCTGGGTTACAAAGGCTGCGGGGCTCTCCACGGTGATGAACGCCACGGGGTATCCAAGGGATGCCTGTTTAACCGTAAACTGTTCCGCTATGAGGGATTTGCCAGTGTCGGGGACGCCCGTGATGTTTATAACTGCCCGGGACGGAATTCCACCGAGTGGCGTACGAACAGGCGTGCCGTTCTCAATGCGGGTCACGTAGAACAGGTCGTCCAGACCCTCTACCCCTGTGGGAATTCCGAAGAGCTTTGGCGCCCGCTCCGCTGCCTCCCCCGCCGTGAGTATCGCCCCACGCTCGATTTCTCTCCACCCTCCGTCCATGGAATCACCCCCAATATAATTTGGCAACAACTCTTTTTATTTTTGAATCATCCAAAATTATGGGGCCGATGATGAATTTACCCCTGCTGAAGGGTGATGACGTGGTCCTCCTTGAGGCCCCCTACCTTGGTCTCCCGATTCTCCCGAGGGACTTGTCCTCCTTCCTCTCTTCGCACTCACGGGCGAGCGCAACGAGGTGTTTGAGAACAAACACTGCCACTTCCCGCTTTACCTTCCTCTCGTAGTTCCTTTCGGCCACATGGACGAGCTTCTTGGCTAGCTTCCGCTCAAAGTCCTCAACTTCCTCAAGGGGGCCCCGGAACACAGGCATCAGCAACCCACCCGCTCACGCAGATAACTCTGGAAGTCCTGGAGGATTTCTGCCGCGATACTGAGCCACTTGGAGCGTATCATCTCCTTCCGACGCTCGAAGGAACGCCTGACGTAGCGATGCCCTTTCTTCCCCGCCCGCTCCAGACGCCGGTCAACGCCCTCCATTCTCCGTCAGCTCCTTGAAACGCAGTGCATCCTCGTACATCCACACGTTGTTGAAGAACATCCACACATCTCCAGAGAGATTGGAAACAAAATCCTTTAACCAAAGAAGGTCAGAGTCCGTGTATCTGTATCTGTACATCCGCTCGCCGGGGGGCGCGCCGTGGAGACGGAAATAATACATGTCCTGCTCCGGCGGGGGGAATGCAAAGGGGTCCACAACCCATATCCACTCGCCGTAACCCTCCCTATACTCCCAGCCCCGCAACTCAAGGGCATATTGAATATCCCGTGGAAGCACGGAGAGGAAATCAAGAACACGTTTCTCGTTCTCCCCCGTCTGCCTGAAAGATTTGGGCGTTTGTATGAGGACGATGGGTGCTTCAAGGGCGCGGACAACGCGCAGAAACGGCTCGAGAAACCCATCGACATCAATGAAGCGCCGCTCATGCGTAATACCCCTGTACATCTTCACGGTGAACACGAAATCCTCCGGAACTGTGGAGCGCCAGCGCCGCGCTGTGCTCTCTCGAGGAATACGGTAAAACGTAGAATTCACCTCAACACTGTCGAAAAGGCGCGAGTACGCCTCAAGCAAAGACGAATAGTCCGAAATCCCAAAACGCCGGGCAGGGAACCTCCCCCACCCACACGTCCCAATCCTCATGTAATTAATTATGCTCGGGGATATTTTTTACGTGGAGGGAAAGTACATACGCGACCCGGTACATGGCGAAATATTCATACCTGATGAGCTACTGCCAATACTGGACCACCCATACATCCAGCGCCTCAGAAGGGTTCGTCAGCTGGCCCTCGCAGAGATTGTGTATCCATCCGCTAACCACTCGCGCTTCTCCCACTCGCTGGGCGTGTATCACATAACTGCACATGCAACGTCGTCCCTGGGAACCCTAGCGTACGCCCTCGTCCACGATGCGGGGCACGGACCGTTTTCACACCTTAGCGAGTATGCACTGATGAAGAACGGTTACAAATTCGACCATGAGACGCGTCTGAAGAAAATCCTGCCCGAAATTCTGCAAAACTCCGTCCTTTCGCCGCGCGAGGTCCTGAAGGCGCCAGAAAATCCGCTCGTAACGGGGGGAATCGGCTCCGACCGCCTGGACTACCTGCGACGGGATTCTTACTTCGCGGGTATCGCAGTGGGAGAGATTGCATGGGACAGAATTGTGCGGAACGTCTCCGTAGCGGATGGCAGGCTCCTCGCACGCCACAAGATACTGCCCAACATAGAGCACATATTCGTTTCCCGCTTCATACTGGGGGACGCGCTCTACTTTCACAAAACCGTGCTCATAGCGAACGAGATGTTTGTCAGGGCCCTGAAAGAGCTTCTAGAATACTACAAACCGGAGGACATTGTAAAAATGGATGATACAGCCCTCATCAACGCCTTCAGAAAAACAGAGAATAGATGGTGGAGCGATATAGAGAACAGGCAGCTCTTTGGCATGGTGTTCCGCTCCGCGGACTATGAAGAAGCGCGGGAGAGATTCGAGGAACTCGCGGGAGAGCACGGCGAGGACAACGCCATACTGGGGGAGCGGGCGGCGTGGCACAAGCCACCAGAGGTAATCATGGAGGACGGGAGAACAATAGAAGAGGTTTCTCCGCTGGTAGCATCCCTCTGGGAAACTGACAGGCGCAGGCACTACTACTTCGTAGCAGTGAGACGCCAGTAAAAGAAAGGCACCTCTTCACGGGGATACCTTGCGGCACTTCTGGTGCCCGTCCCGACAAAACAAGGTAGCGTGGGACCTGCGGCCTGCCGCTCAAAACCGGTGGAGCAAACCTAATTCCGAGACAATACAAACAGGTGTGAGTCCTCCGGGCTGTCGGAGGCCCCGAAGCCGGGAACGGGCTCAAATCGTTCCCCCAGCACTGCAGCGAGGTGCGACTCCAACCTCTCACCGGGAAAGACGAATACGCCGAGATGCTTACAAGAGCTTGACACAGTAACCCAGTCAATGTGCCAGTGCACTCTCTTTTCCCGCCGCCAGTGCCGCGAGATGCGTGCTCGAAGACCGCCGGGCCCAAACGCACTGCCCACGTACGCATAAATCCCGCGTTCCAAGATTGTAAAGCCGTACTTTGTCTTCACGCGCAGTGGAGCATTTATCCGAAAAACAAGAATATACGAGCCCCTATCCACGGGGAGCTCATCACCAAGAGAATAGAAAGCGCCTCTCCCAGCCAGCAACGACTTCAGCTCCGACAACCCAGCTGGGATACACCTTCTCCCCAAGCCTTATCCACCTCTCAGCGGAATACGCGCCTCTGAAATCCCCGCGGGGAAAACCCCCAATAATTACAACACTATTCTGTTTTAGAACTTCCTCCGGCTTTGCAAGGCTGCCATCCTCGTCCATCCCAATGATAGCAAAACCTTCCCGCTTCTTCTCTACGATGATATCGTGGGGACTCCCTTTAAGCGGATGGATTCTTGGCGTATCCTCTCCCAGCAGAACCTGGCTTATCACACCAATAAATCTTGCATATCCCCGCGGAATGCGAGTCTCCGGTTCCACGTAAAACATCTGCCCACCGTACGTGTGCACGTAAACGTCAACGAGCCCGTCCTTTCCCGCGGGGGATTCCAGCACGTTGAGGAGAAAGTAGTGAACGATGTCCGGCCGCCCCCGTCGCTCCATATCTGGCAGGTGTTTCATGGCGTCCAGCATGTAGTTCTTATCAAGTACTGCCTCGTACGGTTTTCTCCCAAACCTCCTGCACCACGCTCGCACGGAAGGGTGGTGGCGAATGCTCCGTGGCACCAACTCAAGGGCGGACTCGACGAGGAGGAATGAGAGCGTCATAGCACCTCCTTCGCCCTTCTGTACACCTCTTCAGGCTCGTCCGTGACCCCCATTGCCTTATCGCCCTTGCCACCACCGCGTGCGCCGAGCTTTCTGATAATCTCTCCTGCGTTGTCCGCGTAGACAAAGACGTTCGGCTTCCCGCCCCTGCCAATAAGGATGAGGGGCTTGCCCTTCGCTTCCGCTATGCGCTCAGCCATCCTCTGGTTCAGATACGGGAGCAAGAGCACCCTTTCATCCTCGTAGCGAATGATGTACTCTACCAGCTTCTCCGCAAGTTTCTCTGCCCTCTTCTCGGCATCCTTCCACTGGTTGAACATCTTCTCGGCAGCAGAGGGAACATCGTCAACAGGAACGCGCAGCACATTCGCAGCTTCCCTCAGAGTGTCCTCGCGCTCCTGTATAAAGCGCAATGCAACGTCACCGCTCCTGTACACAATCCTCTCAACTCCATCTGCAACGCTCTCACGCTTGACAATCTTTATGATGCCGATATCGCCCGTTCTCTTGACGTGAGTGCCACCGCAGGCTTCCGCATCGATTCCGGGGATTTCGACGATTCTCAACTCCTTTCCGGGCACCGCACCGCCCTGGTAAAGTATGACACCGAACTTCTTCTCTGCCTCAGTTCTGTCCATCCAGTACGTCTTTACTTCGATGTTTTTCATGACGAACTCGTTCGCAAGACGCTCTATCGCCTTCATCTCCTCGTCACTTATTCTTCGGTAGTGTGTTAGGTCTATGTGCGCCACATCCTCGCTCTTGTGGGCGCCGGCCTGCCAGACATGCTTGCCAAGAACCCTGCGCGCCGCGGCAAGGATAAGGTGAGCGGTGGTGTGGTGACGGGTGTGACGCATTCTCCTCTCAGCATTCACGCGCCCAACGACTGTCTGGCCGGGCTTGAACCGTGACGCGTCTTTCACAAGATGGAGAATCACACCTCCCTTTGTCTTCTGGACGTCCACCACAGGAACGCCGCTCAGTTCACCGTTATCAGCGTCCTGTCCACCACCCTCTGGATAGAAGGCAGTCCTGTCCAGTATCACCCAGTCACCCACTATTCCAAGCACCTTTGCCTCAAACTCGAAGAGATACGGGTCTTCATAGTAGAGAGCCTCGGTCTTCGGGTAATCGTCGGCATCTGGGACCTCTCTCCCCTCCTTTTCTCTCTTCTTCTGCTTCCCGCTCTCCTCGATGACCGAGTAGATGCCAGCAGGAGGTTCAATGCCGGTAATCTCCTTCACGTCATCGGGAGTGACGCCGTAGGACTGATAAAGCGTCACGAAGTCATCCAGGTCAAGGGTGCCCTTCTTCTTCTTAACAAGGGCCACGACCCTGCTCCTCGCCTTGCGCTTGCTTTCACGATACTTCTTGCGCTCCTCTTCCATTACGTCGGCAGCGAGAGCCACAGCTTCCTTCAACTCAGGGAACATGGGCTCAACGTCCCTTGCGTGGAGCTCAAAGACCTTTGCAAGGTCTATATCCCAGCCATAGCGCTCCATGGCAGAGAATATTCTCCTTGCGAGCACGCGGAGGTTATACCCTCCCCCGACGTTGGAAGGGAATGCGCCGTCGTTTATCGCCAGAAGGAGTGTTTTCGTGTGGTCCGCTATAGCATAGAGGTCTGCATACGGCCTGTACTGCTCGAAGAAACCGGGGTAGTTGAGCTTCGCCTCTATCTCACGCATGAGGGCACCCATATCGTCCACTTCGTCAAAGTTCAGGGCGCCACTCATCTTGGCGAACTCGTTGAGCACATATTCGGGGATGTCTGGCACGTAGAACTCGCGAAGGTAATCCATGACTGATGGGAAAACAACGTCATACGCCGTCCTCGTTCCGTTAGCAATCCATGCGAATCGTGAGAGCCCAATTCCGTGGTCAATCACCCTTGTGTGCAGTTGCTCGTAGCCGTTCTCTGTCTCTTTGAACTGCATGAATACGACATTCCCCAGCTCCAGTCCCCGGACGAAGTACTCAATGGATGGGCCGAAGTTCCCGCCACCAGCCCATACATCCTCGTGGAAGACAATTTCCTCCTTTGGAATACCTACAACCTCTGTCATGAACCGGAATATGAGTTCTATCGCCTCGTTCTTCCAGAGCACTTCTTTTTCCGGTGTGTTGAAGGCATGCTGCCCTACCATGACGAAGTTCGTGAAGTGGCGTCCCGAGAGCCCCACATTCTCAACGTCGTTGAAGCGAAGGCAGGGCTGAGGGATGAGGAGCGGGTTTGCCGGCGGTTCCACCTCTCCCGCCACTGCGTAGGGTTGAAAGACGGCAATGGACGCGATGGTGAAGTAGAGGTCGTCTCGCCAGCGTGCCACGACAGGGTATCTGTCAATGACTGTATGGCCGTTCTTCGAGTAAAAATCAGCCATGGCTTTCCACGTTTCCGTGTAGGAGCGCCTCTTGCCCGCAGGGTTATCAATGAACTGGTAGCCGTTGTGCTCCGGCTCGCCGCAGACCTCGCGGTCAGGGTCAAGGGTCCAAAAGGTCTGCCCACACTCCTTGCACGTCTTGCGGACGAATCCCATCTCCTCGAAGAAGGGGAGTTTATAGTGCTTTTCCCACTCCTCGCGGAACTTCTTCTTCAGCACCTTCTTGTCAACCATGCATAGAATTTTGTCGGAACGGGTTTTTATCGCTTGGTCCGAACAAACCTTGCAAGCGCGTTCACGAAGGGGATAGCAGAGTATGCTGCGCGAACGCCATATATTTTCTTCATCCATTTGAACAGTCTAAGCGCAAATTCATAGCGCCTCCTGTCAAAGCGTCCGTATGTTTTTTCCCATTCCTTCGCCTTATACTTCGAAATCCCTTCAGACTCGTGCGAGGCGTCCGCTACCGCGTCCGCAAATGCCTCATCCACTTCCCAGAGTAGCGACTGATTTCGCCGATGCGCAACCTGGTGACCGATCTCGTGCAGGTATGTGTGCTCCCGCGCAAAGCGAGATGTAAGTTCAATGCGACCGTCCGGGAGGGCGAAGCCCCCTGCATCCTTTCCAGAATCTGCTACGGATGTGAGGATGCTATCCCCAAATCGTGCGCCCTCCCTCCGTACCATTAGGGCGAGGGCCTTGTCTGGGGGAATATTTCTTTTCTTCGCCCATTTGGCAATTGCCTTTACACGTGGATATTCATTTATCCAGAGGGGGAGCCCTGGAACAGTGGCGCGGGGATACTTCGCCAGAATGTAGATGAGATCGAGCATCTTTTCCTCACGCGCCTCAATCTCCTTCCGTTCCCCCCAGTATGCAGATCCTTTGAGTAAGAGTTCCCGCCTTCCCCCCAACAACGTGTCGAGCTCATGGGCCTTTCGAAGTGCTTCTTTTATGCGAGACCGCACCTCCCTGCGCAGCATGTGCTGGATGCCCATACATTAAAACCCCCTCCGGGATTATTATTTCTTGTGGAAGCACACGAGGCCCTCTTCTATGAGCGGCTAGACGGAAATAAAGTTCGATGCAACCTATGTGAGCGGCGCTGTATCATTCCAGGCGGCGGCAGGGGCGTCTGTCTCGTACGTGAGAATAGAGGGGGGACATTATACTCGCTTGTCTATGGCCACCCCGTCACTGTTGCCGTGGACCCCATAGAGAAGAAGCCCCTCTTCCATTTTTTGCCTGGAACGGATATCCTCTCCCTTGCCACCGTGGGCTGCAACTTC
>Ga0256838_1001025_pt1 | contig 14201 bp, 12 predicted proteins | sample 4571419metaG_FD_185978 | JGI IMG/M metagenome (GOLD analysis project Ga0256838, IMG submission 185978) | Hydrothermal vent microbial communities from Guaymas Basin, Mexico - 4571-419 | ecosystem: Environmental > Aquatic > Marine > Hydrothermal vents | place: Mexico: Guaymas Basin | collected...
AGCTCCAGGAACCATCGTTGGCATCAATATTGATTGTGTAATTGCTTGCCCACATGTAAGAGGCCCAAACAAGCTGACTGCAGTAGTACTTGTCATCAAAGACTTCGGGTTTCTTGAAGTAGTTGAAATCGTATGGTTTACCGAGCTGGTAGTAGGCGAAATAAACTGCCCTGTACCTGACTTCGTCGGTTGTCTTGATGCGGAGGACTGCAAAGGCATCATACCTCTTCATAAATTCGCGAAGTGGTGTAAGACGAACCTCTGGATAGTAGGCTTCAATAATTATCCAGTCGCCAATGTCTGGGTCGTACCAACCAACTATTCCAACGTGGGTCCAGTACCCCGGAATATATTTGTCAACGTCGGGGGAGTGGCCTATAACGATGTCGCCGGGCTTGAGGTTGGTTGGGTACGGGTGGTAGTAGTTTGCATCGTCGGAAATCGAGCTCGATGCACTGACGGGGCTCACAAGGAAAACCAAGGATAGGAGTATTGCCAGGAGCCTTTTCATTGTATCACCTCATAATATCGGTGTAAACAAAAAATAAAGGATGTGAAAAACAAATTTTATTTCAGAAAAGGTATTCAAGCACTTTCGGCGTAAGTGTAACTATTATTATCGCAATTGTGGCGTAGATTATCATTTTCTTATACCTGTCCTTTCGTGTGTACACGTAAAGTAATGATGATACGAACAAGATGATGAGTATAGAGGAGAGGAAAAAGTAATACGTCATACCTACCAGCCTGTCTACGATTTCAAACGTTGTCATAGTGTATGGATTCATGAGTATAACATCCGTGTATTTACCCTTTACAATAAGTGTCTCTGTTGCAATAACTGTTCCACTATGGTCGCCGTTTACTATTACAAATGTCTCATCAAAAGTTGTCAGGAAAGTATAATTCCCGTCAGTGCCGTGAGTATATGTTGTCGGTATGATGTTCACCCCACTTCTCTTTACTGTGATGTCCGTTGAAATTATCACAGTACTACCATCCGAGTACATTATAGACACATCTTGTCCCATGCTCATGATAGTTTCATATCCAATTGTAATGCGTGTACTTGTTTTGCTGATGTTCACTGTAACGAGGGTTCCATTACTTGAATATGTATCAATCACGGGGTATCCGTTTATTATGACGGAGGGAGGTGGACTGAAAAGCGCTGTCGTGTAGATTTCTATGAAAAATATGAACGTATCATAAACTTTGTGACTGTACCAGAGCCCCGGATTGAGTGTGACGTAAATGCGGGTGCTTGTCCAGTATTTTGATGAATTATACATGAACCAACCCGTAGGTATTGTTGAGACCCTTGTCTGAAATATCAGGTAAAAAACATTTGGCCAGATACCCGTCTTACTATATCTGAAATAGAATGGTCCGGATATTATTTTTGATGTTGTTTTATTCGAAAATATCAGTATTGTTGTGCTATCCGTCACAATAACAGTCAATCCACTTGTTGTGAAAGTTGTATTTATTGAGACTTCTATGGGAGTAACGGTTATTGTTGTTGTAACAACGCTTACATAATAGAAACGATGTTTATCGAACACAAAGTACATTGTGCCGCTTGGGAATAAAGTACCCCCTGATAAAAAACTTTCATACTCGAAAGTCAAGGTAAGGTTGTTTGTTGGAGAATAATAATATGTATAAACAATAATGATTGAATTTGACGTGGTGCTGATTATTTTTGAACTTGTTTTTATTACGAGTGAACTCGGCAACTCGCTATTTGTTGTAAAGGTGAATCCCCCAACACCATTTATATAAACTGTAAGTGTAGCAATTGAGTTGACACTTGTCGTCGGGGGTGTGAATTGTATTATACTACGAAACCAGCTTCCGAAGTGCGTAATTGATGTGGAAGAATCGTGTATTACGAGGGCCCAATCAGTATAATTTTTATCTGTTACTGTTGTAGTATAATTTATAGAATACTCGCCAGTGTATTTTCCTCTGAGATAGAAGAACATTGTGAATATTACTTTGCTCAGTACTGTATGATACAAAACTGCATTGTAAACTGTGAATGTTGTGTGCGTAAGATACATCACGTAAAAATCATTCCAGGTCTGTGTCCATCCACTTGGATCAGTGATTGGATTTGATTTGAAAAATACAACTGTTCCAAAAACTGTTGATGTTTTACTTGCAGTTGCTGTAACAATTCCAGCGTTTATTGTGCTTGGTCGATACTCATTCGTATCAAAATACTGAAAAACAGTAAGTGCATCACTTATAGAAACCGTAATAATTGATCCAATCGTAATTATGGTATTGAGAAAACCGGAATTTGTGTAATATTGTACCCCGTATATTGTAATCGTTTCAATGACTGTAAAATGTTCGCGATAATAAACACTTGACCATGCCTGACCAAAAGTTATGGTAAAAATGTTTGTCTTTGTAAATGTTGTAACATAAGTATTGTCTGTAACGTGTGTCCATGAGTCTGGAACAAAAATGTATGTTGTGTAAACAGTTGCAGTAACGTTATATGTTTGCGATCCTGTTACTGTTGTAACATATGTTGTTGGACTTGGATTCACGAACACTGTTGTTGCCACGCCGTAAACTACGATTGTTGTACTGCTGTCAGTTATTATAAGTGTGTCATAATTTTGTACATAAGTAGTTGTGATGTGAGGATAAGTAAAACTACCTGCGAGTGCATGGTGAGAAAACAAAATAACCAGTGCCAATATAATCAGTGCTATTTTTTTCATCAGACAATACTTTGAAAAGTATAAATAAAGAAAGCGTTTATCAAAATACTATATCATCGTCGAGTGCACAAAACAAGGGTGAACTACCCCACCCTTACAGATGGGGCTCCGTGAAGGAGAGAACCCCATAGAGTCCGAAACTCCTCAAACCTGTTGGAAAACGGACCCCATGGGATTCTCACCCTCACCGGAAAACCCTTCGGGTTTTCAAACCGCGAAGCGGTTTGGGGGCGGTTCACACGCCCATTACCGGGTATCCCCCACGCTATTGTTCTTGTGACCCCGGGGTTTATTGGGTGATTCTGGTATATAAGCTTTTTGCTTTGCAGTTTCTGGTGTTCCAGTGCGGTTTCGACAATTCGTTTCACGAATTGAAACCGCTTCGCGGTTTCGAGGAAGAGGTCTTTACTATGAGATAAAGCCCGACAACGTGATCACTATACCGGTGAATTTTGGAAACGACGTAATCACCGCTTGAGTTTATGTAGGAGTAGGATGATTGCTTTCGCTCTCCGAAATGGGGAAGATAAGAGTCTGAATGGTTCACTTGCGGCGGTTCCAACCGCGTATCCGATCGTAAAATAATAATATCAAAAATAAAATAAATCAATAATTCAACAGTAGTGATAAATCGTCAATGGTTTCAAATTTTTGTATGGCATCGTGGCTGAGTGCGTATTCAAATTTCATGTTATTTCTGAAAAAGTCTTTGAACGTGCCCGGGAACAGTTCAACTATCTTGTTCTCTGGATCAAGCTTGTAAACGAGGTTATCGTGGACATAATATTCATAATACGTTTGGATTCTTTTTGGATCGTCACAAATTTCGTACAACGGGTTCGAGTGAAATTCTTTTATGTATTTCTTTTCGATGTCGTCGATGTTGAGAGCTGTAATATAATTCATGTCCTTTTCGAGGGGGAGTTCGATCGTTGCGATGCCCTCCCTGTAAAGAACGTTGTTGAAACGGATTTTACTTTTGAATATTTGGAATGCTGACAGTTTTTTTGCCGGACGGTGCGTGTAAACGGTGTAATTGTACAGGTTTACGATGATTGTTTCCGCTTCGAGGAAACCCTGGAAAAACGTCGTTGGGTGATTGTGGTGTTTCTGTCATTGATGGTAAAAATTTTGGGAGTGTCGCGCTCGAATTATAAATAGCAGTCGAAAGTTTCCAATTGGTTGGTCTGAGTTCCCGGAGACTATCTATGTCCTGTATCTCGTGTCCACCGGCGAGAATCCTTTTGATTTTGTCGTTTGAAAATAATTGCACGGTGACGGGCCAACCATTGATAACGTACACTGCATAATAGAATGGTTTTGAAATGAATTTCTTGGCTTCAATTATATCGTGAAGTTTTTTCTCAAAATCGTCAATGTTCATTATAATCACCCACAAGACTTTTTCACATCAGAAAAATAGAAAGAAAATAAAATTTCACAACGATAGCAAGTACGATACAAAATCGTTTATGTATTTCTCGGGTATTGTCGCCCCGGCGGCAACTACATGCCCCCCGCCGGTGGCGCCCGGAATGTTTTTTGTGGCCTCCTCCATGAGTTTCCCCAAATCGATAGTGTTCTGGTACTCGTAGTGTATCCTCGCACTCGCAATGTACTTCCCGTTGTTCGGGTCCTTGGAGTAAACAATTACTGGCTTTGTTGGCGATCCAATGATATTCTTGTTCGCTATATAGTTCGCTATCGTACTGTTTGATACGAGTTTTGGTGTATGGTTGTAGACTACGGTGAGTTTTTCTGTTTCTATGTATGCCCCGCCCCTGAGTATTTCGTTGATAACCGCTTTCAGTGCAACATATTTTTCTTTGAGAATTTTTCCCGACTGATTGATGAAGCTGAAATCGATGTCTGTTCTCTTGAAGTACTTTATCACCTCGTATGCCGGGTTTGTCACATTCATGAGGGCAATTGCGGCGTCGTGGTTTTCCTTCAGTTCGGTGGGCATGTTTGGGTTGATGTACCTCTTTCCCCAGACCATGTTGATGTACTTTCCGTAGATGGATTCGAGATCCTCTTTCGTGAGTTTCGAGGGATCAACACCCTTGAGGTGGTCATACCTATCGAGCGTCGGCGGAAGCACTGAAAAATCTATAATCTCGTACGCATCGAGTGCAAACTTTCCCGGTAATCTGAGGCCAAAGTCCTCCTCAATGTAACCGTCATCAATTGCTTTATCGATGAGTTTCTTTATGAGTGAATTTTTATCAAAATCGCCCTGGAGGTCGGCCATGTCCCCGGTTGCTCCTATGACTGCAAGCCATGCGGTTATCTCATCATCGGCACCAAGTTCGACTGCTATTGCCTGTGCAAGGGTTGCGGCTGTGGCATACTTGATGCTTTCCGTAGTCTCCCCCTCACTCACGGGTATCCAGTACGCATCAACTGAGCTTATGTCTCCCCGAATCGGGTGGTGGTCAATGACAGCGACTGGTGTCTTCTTATACTTACCAACCCATTCACCGTATGCGGAGCCCATGTCAATGAAGACTATCGGTTTTTTCGTGTCAAGCACTTTTCGTATGCCTGTGCTCGTCATGTACGGCATCGCGTACCATTCAACATCAACTCCAAGTTTTGTGAGTGCTCTCCACATTATTGCGCCGCTGGTGACGCCATCAGCGTCGTTGTGACTTATCAGTTTTACTGAGCCCGCGTCAGCGACTGTGTTCATAATAAATTCAATCACATCCTGTTTCATATGATCACCACCGAGTACTTATCATGAAATCATCATAAACGTTTCGATCGAAAAGAATAAGAGAGTCAAGAAAAAATCAGTGATGCGGGGTCAGATAGTGCGAGGTATAATTCTTCTGCTGAAACGGTGGTGTGTATGCGGTAGTCTTTGTTATAGTTGTACCTGAACTCATCGAGTGATAACTCGTAAATCCTTGTCATGAGTCCAAAGTTTGACAGTATTATTGGCGGTCTATCAGTGAAAAAGGCTGTAAACTCATCTATTGTAAAACCCTTCACGAATGCTTCGTACGCGTCATCATATAGGTAAGTGTTTACAACAAATTTTTTCGGGTCGGCGAGAAATTCCTCAAGCGTGTTCTTGTAATGCTCGTATGCTTCGTCAAAGTTTATGAGTGTTCTTTTTGCTTCATCGAGGTACTTCTTATACTCGGGGGTGTTTGTTTTTTCAAGCTTCTCAAGGATTATTACTTTTGAAAGCGGGTTCACTTCTGGGTCGTTTATTGTTTCATCATTTATTTCTATGTTCCACGGCGCTCCAAGAATCTCAACCATCCCATCGTAATATTCGGCATAAGCGCTCATAATTACACTTGTAAGTGATAGTGCGAGAATGTCTGCAATGTTGTTGGAAGATAGGGCAGCGTTTTCCAGGGCTTTATTGAGCATGTTCATGTATTTATCCTTGCCGCTGACAGCGTGTAGCGCGAGGGGGACTATGAGCATATCGGATGTAGTCATATTTATGAGTTCGTTTTCATTGATGCTCTTCATTATCTCAATGTACTTGTCGGTCTCGGGGCCCTTGTACCTCTGGATTATCTCTTTCGGATAGTCCTCGATCGCCATCGCAGCCGCAAAAATATCCTTATGGTCAAGAACAACCTTGTTTATCAAAACGTGGGTCGTCATCAACCTGAAAACTTTTTCTTCCATCACAAACCACCTCCAGAGATTGTCTATATTCAATCACCAAACAGTAATAAATCTTTATATCCTTCTGTAGTGGTTGTTTCGGTAATTTTGTATGCGCGTGATATTTCTGGAAGAAAAAATAATTGTTGATAAGGAATCAATAGAGGAGGCAAGAAAATGTGTAAAAAACGCAAGAGAAATACTTCTCAAGACTTTCAAGTACAATGTTGATGAAATGTTTTATCCAACAAAGTACTTGCAGGTATATAAGCAAGTTTCCATTTACGATGGAATAACAGTACACAGACTTGTTCATTTCAACGAGTGGAAGTGTCGTTTTGAATTCGTGCTGGCACCCCACATCAATATAAATGGTGTTACCATACGCTTTGACACCGATGATGGAGAAGAGTACAAAAAACTTCGCGAGTTTGTGACCAGAACCCTCGGCAAGAACGCCGATTACATTGAAGTGTCGCACAACTTCCTGAAAGCTTGCGTTGGGGACAACACTTACTTCTATGATTTCAACAGGAACATTTGGATACAGCGTGATGAAAAAATGTTTGCTACAACGAGCTATCAAGAAGGAAGTGAAGTTGTTGATGTGAGCGAGATCTTTGGAAATAAAATTGATAACAACGGGGGCTACGGGCGTATTCCTTTATGATTTTTTATGAGTTTTGTAATTTGTTTGAACCTTCGGTAGTAAATAGTCCCTCAACGGTAATATTCTTGACTTATCTTCTTTTTCAATTCTATGAGTTCCATTATATCTTTGAACCTTTTGTCCCCGGTTTCAGTGATATTGAGCGGAATGTATGATATGGTAATGATTTCATCGAGTATTTGGGGGAGTGATCGGAGAACTTCATCGCGACTTGTTCCAATATCAATTTTCCAAATATTTTTGAATCCAATCTTGTTTTGGTTGTAAGAAAAGCTCTATTGGCTTGAATGAAAGCTCTTTTTTATCATGTTTACCTATGTACACTTCAATCAGTGAAATTTTTCCATCAATGAGTTTTGATACGATCGTATTGTAGGCATTTCCGCCCGTTGAAATTGTTTGATCAATTGTTTCAATAGCTGAAGCGACAACGTTGTGATCAAAAAATATGTAACCCGTGAAAAACTCGCTGTTTTCTTTCCACGACATTTTCAGATAGCCTTCTTTACCTTTTGTGGTAAATTGTTCCCTTGGTGGGAAGTTTATCATTTGGATAAATTTCCCACCGTACATCAACAATACATTACATAAAAGGTATAAAAGATTTTTCATCAATTTTCAAAAATAATTTCAGAGAGGAGTAAACCAGGGTAGGTCAAAGAGTTCAACCTCCGGTATTGTTACGATCTTCGATACTGTAGTCTGATACCCGTTACAAGTGTATATAACCGTTTTGTTTATGTGTTCAAAAACGACGTACGTGAACGTCACGGGGGGTGCCGCTATGAGTGGCGCGTAAACGTACGTTTTCGTTATTGTAATAATCGTCGGGAAAGAATAAGTGTAAGTTCCATAACATGGTGATAGTGTTGGTTGTATTACCGAGGAGGGAGACTGTGACACTACAATAAATTTACCTGCACTTGCAGTAGTTACAATTGACGGGAGGATTACAAGGGTCAATAATAACATGAGCTTTTTCACGCCCATCACCAGAATAATTGTGCGAGAAAAAATATAAGATGAAAAAAAAATCATTTCTTCTTTTGGAGCTGATATAACTCTATCAACCTCGCCAACGTGTCTGGTTCACTCTTATCCTCGCGGAGACCAACGTACCTCGGGAACCTGAGCGCGTAACCGCTCTTGTACTTGGGGCTCCTCTGTATCTCCTGGTATGCGACGGTTATGATTATTCTCGGCTCGAGCTCAACGTACTTGCCCTCTTGTCTCTTGATGAGTGACTTGAGCATTTCAGTAAATTCCTTGAGATCCTCATCAGTAAAACCAGTCCCAACACGGCCAACCGGTAGGTACTCGCCGGTGTCCTCATCGAGTACGGAAACCTCGAAGGCACCAAGCAACCCGGCGCGCTTCCCATCGCCCCACTCGGCTCCGGTTATTATAAGATCAAGGGGTTCCATTATTGGTTTGTACTTCAGCCACTTCCTACCGCGCTTGCCCGCCTCGTAGGGTGAGTTGAGGTCCTTTATCATAACACCCTCGTGCCCCTCGTCAAGTGCCTTCTTATAGAATTTTTCTGCCTCTTCGGGGTCATCCGTTATGAGGGCGTGGCTGAGTTTGATGATATAGTGTGGGAGTATTTCTTCAAGTTTTATGCGGCGCTCCGAGAGGGGTTTGTTGATGTACTCTTCACCATTGATGTAAAGTAAGTCAAATGCCCTCACTTCGAGGTGTATTTCTTTCATAGTTTTTTCGACGTCGTGCTTTCTTCTGAACCTTCTCAAAACGTACTGGAAGGGAAGCACTTTACCGTTTTCATCGAGCGCGAGCGCTTCGCCCTCGAATATTATCTCATCGACTGGTAGTGACTTCACGGCTTGAACTATTTCGGGTAAACTACTTGTCACTTCCTCAAGGCGGCGTGAGTATATTTTTATTTTGTCCCCTTTCTTGTGCACCTGTATGCGTGCACCGTCGTACTTCCATTCTATTATGTTCCTCTTGTGTTCTCTCATCGAGTTGGCAATTGAGTCGCCGACGTGTGCAAGCATTGGTGCAATTGGTTTGAATACTGTTACCTTCACTTCATCGATTTTTCCGTTTTTCGCGAGCTCGATTACCTCGCGCCAATCGGTTGTGAGCATGTACGCGCGCTCAATTTTCTCAGGGGCTGTTTTTGTTGCCTTTGCAATTGCATCCCTGATTATACCGTCCGCAACGCCCGTACGCATTTCAGAAACAAGCAGTCTTGCAATGTACTTTGCCTCTATCGGTTTCGCGTCCATGAACAATCCCGTGAGTATTTTTTCTTTCTTTTTCTGGCTCCCCTCGCCTTCTACGCTTGCAAGTTTTTCAAGTGCAGCATAAAGCGAATCTATCGTTATTGGTCTCGTGAAAAAATTTTTCTGTTTGATGTTTTTCACCGCCTCCTCGGCGGCAGCACCAACGTCGCCAGTTTTCAGGTAAACCTCACTCGGGTCAATTTTTGAAAGTTTTGAGAGCACGTTCATGAGTATATTGACAGAGACGCCAGTCTCCTTGCCTTCCCACTGGGGCCAGATTTGGCCGTTGAGAATGTACGGCATCCTGTTATCATTGAGTATAATTTTTGCAACAAGGTTTGTCTTCTCAATCCTCGAACTCGTGCTCTCGATTTTTTCGAGAATCTTTGAGACCTCTTCAAACCTCATATTCACCACCGAAAGAATGAAAATGTGTAAAATAATAAAAGTATCACCAAACGAAAAACGTGTTATAAGTTTCCCCGTTGTAAACCGTATAATAGAGTCTTCCACTCCAGCTGCTCGTAACATAGTGAGTGTTGAATACGTACCATCCAGCGTACCGGTAATTACCGAGTTCATCAACGATGCTCGCGGGCACTATTGGATAAATTCCACTGTAAAATGTTTCCGAGGCGTTTATCCTCAGCACAAAGGAAGAAACGCCGTTGCGAGTTATGAACTCGAATGTAAGACTATACCATTTTGGTACTATGAAGTTGTAAAAGTAAAAGAATTTTTTGTTGCCGTTTATGTAGCTTGATTGAATGTAATCAAAAACAACCGCTTGGTCGGTGAACAATACTGCACTCTCTTTTTTGGTTATTGTAACGTCATCGCCCGCGTCAAAGGAAAGGCTTGTAAAGTTTTTCATCCCGGGTACGATGAGTTTTGACCCTGTAATTGATGAATCAGTGTAACTCACTGAATTCAGGAAAACTGTTGGCACCTGATAGACCCTGTCAGTATATGGAGTGAATGTAATGAGAACACCAACTCTCCCAACCGGGACGAGAACGTTATCGTTCACCATGTAGAGCGGAAGGACTGTTTTATAGGCATCCAACTTATCGCTTGGTGCAACACGCGTAGTCGGACCGAAGGGAAAGGCAATCGTATAGTCGTCATCGAGGACAATCCCATAGTATAGTGTTGTGCCAATTTGAATGACAAAACTCGGGTTGGTGTTGATTGTTTTTCGTGGTTGGAAACCGTACCTTATGATATTACCGTTTGTAACAACGTATTTCTCATCACTGCACGCTTTGAAATAGTTTTCAAAATGTTCAACCTCATAAATGAACTTGTTTTTCGATACCTCAAATGCATACAACCTCTCGTTGTCGTAGTATATGCCAATCATGTAGTTTACCGATGCGGGGACGCCAATGTATTCAACTGTTTGTCGGGATGTTGTTTGAATTGTCGACGCCCCCGATACTGTTGATGAGGAAGTGTATGTTTGCGTGTCATTATTATTATTACTGCTGATACACCCCGAAATCACTACAATAAAAAGAAAAATGCCGAGGAAGAAAATCAGGTTTTTGTACTTCATAATTATCAATAAAAAGATGGAAATATAAGTATTTTGGTACCAAATACTGTAATGCACATTGTTGTACATTGAAACGTCCAAACCGATGAAAAACCCAGTACTCAATTCCACGAGTTGGGGATTGAACAACCCTCATTATGGGGAAACCCGGTGATTGATGGGACAAAACGCTTGTTACGATTTTATTCCGGGCCCGGGGTTACAAGGGTAGTGGCTTATTTGGCGCCACCCACTCGACGTTCAACGAAACCACTTTTTCTTACCCCAGGTTATGTACAGGGTTGTTCATTCTCACTCTGAGTTGTAACGGTTTACCGGGGTTTTTTACAAACTCACGACGGATAACCCATGCTCAGGGTTATACATCAATGTACATGTTTTCCAGAAAGTGGGGTTACTTTTCCTGGTAAAAGCGGTTGGAAAAAAGGGTTCACCGGGATTTTACATGAAAATTTTTTCATTGGACAACTTTGACTTGACGTTTCCGTGTCAATTCGTTTACTGCCGAGGAACGTAAATTTCAAGACCGTGAAAATAATCCCATACCGCTGATTATCAAAATTTCCCTCGTTTACTGTCGAAAGACGTAAATTCCGAGGAGCAAAGATAACTTCCACGCTACCAGTTGTTCAATGCTCATCCGTTTATCACTGAGGGGCGTAAGTCCCGGGGCGGGCGCGTTGAACCCCGCGCCGCTGGTTGTTCAATACGGGACATAATTTTCAAGAATGTTGTCCAACGGTGCGCGGGTGAATTTATATAAAAAAGTAAAATAAAATTCACAACAAATACTGGGCGTCGAGTAAATTTGATAGTAGGCCACCAGTTACTTCGAGGTCCTTTCTGAAGTCACCTTTCTGAATTGTTACTTTATCCTCAGTTATGAAGACATTGTATCCTTGAACCTTCACGAAAAAACCGCCGGCTATTCTATGTATTGATTCTGGTTCGATGTCAATTACTACTGGCAGTGCAACGTAATCCACTATATATTCCTCGGGTATTTCGCTTACATCATCAACGATTATACTGAACTCATCCATCGCGGGGACGAAAATATCTACGATTGAATCCTCGAACATGACGTTCCTATACAATGTACCGTTTGCTGTGAATGTTACTGATGCGATGAATGGTATGGTGCGATTGAGGTTGATAATTTTCAAGGTATTGTTTTTCAGGATAAGGTTTTCAATTTTGTTTGGTATACCAAGGAACAACTCACTTGGTTTGGCTTTTTCCCCTTCGAGTATTTTCATCACGCCCTTTTCCTTGTAGGGTGTTGTGTAGGAGAGGATGTAATTATCGTTCCCAATTATTGTTATACCCTTTTCGAGGGGGAAATGAAACCCGGTAATGCTCTTTTTACCGATTGAGACTTCAGTGCCTCCGAGCAGTACCCTGTTACCAATAAACTCCAGGTGAGCCCCTATAGTATCGTACCACTTTATTGTTTGTCTTTCACCCTCTATGGAATCTGTTGTGATGACTGTCGAGGGTGTGCATTTTACTTCAACAAAGCTGGAATCCTCGAGAAATAGTTCAAATATCTGTGATGTTACCTTGGTTTTTGATAGTAATATTTTTGCGCGTGCTGGAAGTTTTTCTACCACTTGTCGATCCGGTGGATCAACAAAGCCATCGTTTGTGCGTACTATTTTGTCGCCGTCCACCACGTAGTACCATTCATCGTAAAAAACATTTGTCTCATAACAACCTCCGGGCGTCTTCAAATTGGGGTTACATATTTTCATCTTCATGCTATCACCCCGTTTATCTCAAGGAAGGCTTCAACAGTGTCAAGTTTGTCGAGTTCGCGCCCATCGAGGAATATACCTATAGTATTATCAACTTTGCCGATTATGACTTTTCGATTCTTTGATATTTTATAAACTGTGTAGTTTCTCGTTACTATTGTGTGTTCTATTATTGGTATTTTATTTTTCATTTTCTTGACTATTTCGTTTATTGCGTCAATTTCTATGAATGGGTCAAAATACTTGAAAGTGAGTCTCATATCGTCGTCAATATAGCCAACGAATGCTTTTCTTGTTCCTTCTGCAATCTCATAGAGTGCTTTCTTGTTTCTGTAATTGTACCCTTTTATTACGCCGAGAGCTACAAGTATGCTGTGGTATATTACTGGCCGGTACCATCCACGGTACTTGTATGAGAATTTTTTATTGAGTTCACTTATAACCTTATTTTTCCCTTCCTCAAGTGTTTCTGTGAAAAGGGGACGGGACACGTAACCATACTTTACGTAGATAATTCCATTGTGTCTGTAAAGTTTGAAAGTGTGACCTCTCCACTCGAACTCCAATTCATCCATAATTACATCACCGCAAGAAAAGGTTGGAAAGAAAATAAATATTCAGTATAGTAATTACTTGGTGCTCCCACGTTTTTGTAGTATGAAGGCAATGAGCTTCGCATCAAACCCATATTTCCTGTTCATCTCCCTCGGGTGAATGTTCGCAATCTCCGGGAAGTTCGTGACAACCAGGTCAGCGAAGTACTTCTTGACGTCTATCCAGACGCCCCTTGCCATTTTGCGGGGGATAATCCTTTTGACTTCACCGTTCTCTATTACCTTGACCCCGTAATCTTCGGCAAGGTAGTCGAGGACTTCATGGACGAGTCTTCCAATGCAGGGCTCGCCTTTGCCCGCGTACTTGCAGTCACGCATCCAGAGGAGTATCTCCTCAGGGCTCTGGTCGCCGATGACTTTGAAGACTTCAACCTTTATGCGCTCGAACGGTGGGTACTGTTTTGCAACTGTATCAACGGCCATTACAGTGAAGGGTTTTATCTTGTACCCTTCGAATACCGGGCCGTTGTACACGTGCGCCACCGCGCCTTCGAGGAGTGCCCCCGATGACTGTTTTCCGGGTACTTTTGCCCTTATTCCTTCCAGGTGTCCGTGTATTGGGTGCTCATAGTCAACCGGCTCGTACTCTATTTCTGGACCTCCGTGCTCGTGGTTGAACTCTTCAATGTACGTCATTACATCGATTATGTTTTCCGGTGTGAGTTCGATCTTCTTGTGCGGATAGCCGATCTCCGTGAGGTAAGGCGCCGTCATGAGCCCGTAGGATTCGGCGAGTTTTCTGACCTTGTCGTAGTCGGTGATGTACTTTTTCTCGCGGGCGTCCATTATCATGAGGACGCTTGGGATGAAGTGGCCCTCAATGCCAAGGAGTAGGGCAAGGTCCTCAACGCGCGTCCCGCCAAAGAGTATATTGTAGGTCTTCAACCCCGGTCCCCAGACCTCGAACTGGGGCCAGTATCCGTCCTTTATCATTCTCTCGATGTCCTCGCGCGGGAAGTCGGTTGTCTTTATGACCTTGTCG
>Ga0256838_1001026_pt1 | contig 14198 bp, 12 predicted proteins | sample 4571419metaG_FD_185978 | JGI IMG/M metagenome (GOLD analysis project Ga0256838, IMG submission 185978) | Hydrothermal vent microbial communities from Guaymas Basin, Mexico - 4571-419 | ecosystem: Environmental > Aquatic > Marine > Hydrothermal vents | place: Mexico: Guaymas Basin | collected...
GGTAAGAACATGGCTGTGATGTTTGCGTATTCCAATAATCTTGCCAATGTTGCCGATTGGTATAGACAGCTGTGGGCAGAGTCACTTGGTAAGAGGTATACCCTTGATGGTAGAGAGGTATTCACAGGGCAGACTCCTATTAAGGCTATTGGCACCACCGACCAGCATTCGCAGGTTCAGCTTTACAATGAGGGGCCATTTGATAAGGTTATTACCTTCCTGAGGGTAGAAGACTTTGGTATAGATGTCAAGATACCTAAGGATATTCACAACGATATCACCGATCTTGATTATCTCAAAGGAAAAACACTTAAAGAGCTGATACTGGCTGAGCAATTTGCCACATACCTCGCAATTACAGACAACGGTAGACCGGCAATGCAAGTTATCTTCCCAAAAATAGACGAGGAGCATATAGGACAGTTCTTCTTTGTATATGAATTTGCCACTGCACTAGCAGGCAAGATTCTTAATATTAATCCCTATGACCAGCCCGGTGTTGAGGCGGGCAAAAACGCCACATATGCCCTTATGGGTAGGGAAGGATATGAAGAACTTGCAAAGCAGATAAAAAGCAGGCTGGGGGAGATGAAGGTGTTTGAGCTGTAAAAAATGGAGGGCGGCAGAATGCCGCCCTCTTTTAGTCTTTGTACAAGAGGTACATTGACAATATGACAAGCACTGTGCCGAGCATCATATTCCATGTAATGTGTTCTCCCAGTATAAGCCATGCTAAAGTTCCAGCCACTACGGGTTTTAGGAAAAATACTGTTGTGCTTCTATGAACACCGGCCAGTTCCATACCCTTGAAATAGAAAATGTAGCCCAGGCCTGTGACAACAATACCGATCCACAGTAATGCGCCTAAAACTTTGGTATCGTTATACATTGCTGGGATGATAAGTGGTTCTTTTTTAATCAGAAGAATAACAATAAATGTAATAAGAGCCCATATGAATGTAAAGAATATGTTGACATATTTGTCTACCTGATGATTTTTCACTTTAGATAGCACTGAGTAGAGAGAAAATGTTATTGCAGCAAAGAATACAAGACTTAGTCCCCACCAGTTTATCTGTTTGACTCCAATGATTTTGTGTGCTGAAATTGTCGCCATACCAATAATACCTATAAGAACGGCAGGCCATAAATATTTACTACCTTTTTCTTTAGCTATGGTATGTCCAAAGATAACGGTGAATACTGGATTAGAAGAAAATATTAAGCCGGCGAGGGCGGCAGAGCCTAAAGCTGGTATTGATGCTACGAGTGATAACATGGATATACCAACTAAAATACCTAAACCTGCAAAGTGTACATGGTCGGTTGTGGTCAAAGTTTGTTTTTTAAGAGCGGGGAGCATGAAAGGTAGTAGTGTAAGCATTCCTATACCAAACTTAGCTAAGTTTACATGAAGTGGATCTATTCCACTACCATGAAGAGCAATTTTGGATGCGACTTCAAAAGAACCATATGCAATAGCTGTTAATATGAAAAATACATATCCCAATGTGAGTTTGTTCATTTCTCAAGTACCTCCTTAAGAATAAGCGGTATTTCACTGGGTATGTGGGCTACACGGCCTCCTGCATTTTTAATGGCTTTTTCTTTGGCCTCTATGGTGTCGGCTTCACCAGATACTATAGCACCAGCGTGTCCCATGCGCTTGCCCTTAGGTGCTGTTCTACCGGCAAAATATGCCACTACGGGCTTGGAAAACTCACTTTTGATATACTGGGCTGCGTCTATCTCGCTACTTCCTCCGATTTCACCGAGTATGACTACTGCCTCTGTTTCTGGATCACACTGGAATCGTCTTAAGGCTTCTACCATTGTCATTCCTATAATAGGGTCTCCACCTAATCCAACAGCTGTTGACACTCCAAGTCCGCTGTCGCTGATAAGCGATGATATTTCATACATTAGTGTGCCACTGCGGGACAGGATACCCACCTTTCCCTTTTTGAAGACATGACCCGGCATAATACCGAGTTTAGTTTCGCCGGGATTAATAATACCGGGACAGTTGGGACCAATGACTGTAGCACACTGTCTTCTTGCCACTTCCATAATATGTAGGGCATCATTCACGGGGACATGCTCGGTAATAATAACAACAAGCTTAATGCCATTTTTTAAAGCTTCTAGTGCTGCATCTTTGACAAAGGGACCGGGCACAAAGATAATAGATGCATCTATATCATGATTATTTACAGCTTCCTCTACGGTATCGTAAACAGGTACACCGTGCACTTCAAGCCCGCCTTTACCGGGAGTAACTCCTGCCACAATCTTGGTTCCGTAATCAAGCATGAGCCTTGTATGATACGATCCATATCTTCCTGTAATACCTTGAATAAGCACTGTCGTGTTTTTATTTACTAAAATTCCCATTACTGTCCCCTCCTTTCATAGGCAATTTCTACAGCTTTCTTGGCTGCTTTTTCCATGTTCATGTACGCCTTAATACCGTTGTCGGCAAGTATTTTTCTGCCAATATCGTCGTTGGTGCCTATGAGACGAACAACAACAGGAGGGGCATCGGGGGTTTTCTTAAGAAACTCTACAATAGCCTTGGCTATTTCGTCACATTTGGTGATGCCACCGAAGATGTTCATGAATATAGACTTTATGCCCTGTTTCTTATTGAGTATCTCCAGGGCTTTAACTGTCTTATCTTTGGTAGCTCCTCCACCAAGGTCCATAAATGATGCCGGCTTGCCGCCAAAGTATGTGATAAGGTCCATGCTGGCCATGACTATACCGGCTCCGCATCCTACAACGCCAATGTCCCCATCAAGTTCTACAAATGCGATATCTGCTTCCTCGGCTTCTTTTTCCAAAGGTGTATTTTCTTCATCTTCGGCAGATGGTAGCTCAGGGTGCCTGTATAAGGCGTTATCGTCTATGATAACGACGGAATCCAGGGCCATAAGTCTGCCATCTACTCTCGCAAGGGGGTTGATCTCGGCAAGTAAGGCATCTTTTTCTCTAAATAGTCTGTAAAGTTTGGCGGCAATGTCTGCCAGTGCTGGCATGTCTTCTTTGGGAAAACCCAATTTTTTGGCTACTTCTCTGATCTCAAAGGGCATTAACTCAAGAGTGGTGTATGGATGGAATGTGATGATCTTTTCAGGAGCTGTTTTAGCCAGTTCTTCAATGTCTACACCACCTGCTTCGCTAATGATAACCACTGGGGCCTTTGCCCTTCTGTCAAGGGTGATACCAAGATAGTATTCCCTTTCCACATTAACCTTAGGGGCAATAAGCACTTTTCTTACTGTTTTTCCCTTGATTTTTTTGTGAAGAAGCTCGTCAACAGCTTTTTTCAGCTCGTCAAAGTCCTTGGCAAAGAGAACTCCACCGGCCTTTCCTCTGCCTCCTACAAGAACCTGTGCCTTAACAACAACGGGGAATGTTAGGGCGTTTTTAATGTAGACGAGCTCTTCAACAGAAGAAATAAGGTGATAGGGTGGATGGGGAATGCCATACTTTGAGAATAGATCCATGCCTTGATACTCATGTAGTTTCATAAACTACACCTCCCTTACCCTCGCTCAGGAGGGTGATTTGTTATGCAGATGGCAGGTTTCCCGGCTCCCGGATCGTCCTCAGGCTTCGCCTTCCCAGGGTGTTTCCCCAGTGGCATGTTGAAGCCTTCGTCCCCGGTCACGGTGGCGAGTCCGCCGCGGATTTTCACCGCGTTCCCTTTTATATCACCACCTGCAAATACTTTATTCATTATAAATTGCATAAATGTGTAGGTCAAGAACTTTTATATGTCTTCATAACATAAGGAAGATATACAATTACTATATACAGGTAATGCAAGGAGGAGGGAGACTATGGGTGGTTATTATATGCTTGTTTTACATACACATCTTCCGTGGGTGAAAAAGGCCGGTAAGTGGCCTTTTGGGGAAGAGTGGCTTTATGAGGCTATATTTGATTCATATATACCACTGTTGATGACATTTAAAAAACTTTCTGAAGAAAATGTTTCTTACAAGGTGGCTATTAATATTACTCCTGTTGTTGCGGAGATGCTTGAAGATACTTATCTACAGAATGAGGCTCTGGATTATATAGAAGATTTGATAGATAGGGCGGAAAGTGATGTTAAGACCAGAGATATGCCCTATAGGGAATTGGCTCGTTTCTGGCTGGATCATTTTTCAGAACTTAGGGATTTCTACCTTGAGATAAACAAGGATGTTATTGGGGCCTTTCGTGAACTGGAAGAAAAAGGCTGTGTGGAACTTTTTACATCGGCTGCTACCCATGGTTTTCTTCCACTGCTTGGGACAGATGGTTCTATAAATCTGCAGGTTGGTGTAGGAGTTCAGAGCTTTAAAGATAGAGTAGGCAGAATGCCTAAAGGTTTTTGGATGCCCGAGTGTGCCTATAGACCTAAAGAATACATTATTCAGGGTGACAAGGTTATAGAGAGACCAGGGATTGAGCATTTTTTACAGAAGCATGGTATTGAGTATACCATTATTGACCATAGGGCCCTGCGAATAGACCGTATTGCTATAGAAAATGGGTATATGCCCTCTATTCCAGAAGGGGAATATCTTAGCATGCAGCCTTATTATCTTGCCGATTCTTCAGTTGTTGCATTTCCCCGTCATGGAAGGTTATCTGAACAGGTGTGGTCTGCAGGTATAGGATATCCCGGCGATGGTGATTATCTGGAATTTCATAAGAGAGACAGCGAAACGGGGCTAAGATACTGGCGTATTACAGATAAAAATCTTGACCTTGGTTATAAGGATATATATCATCCTGAGTGGGCAGATGGCAAAATCCGGCTTCATGCCAAAGATTTTGTTTCAAAGGTAGAAGATGTGTTGTGGGAGTATGAGAAGAAATATGGCGCAGGTGGCTATGTGTTAACGGCATTTGATACCGAGCTCTTTGGACACTGGTGGTTTGAAGGTCCGAGATTTCTATATCACATGATAAAGACTATGACTTCCAGTGGTGTAGAGGTTATCACTCCTTCTGATTACTTAGAAAGAGGTGAAGTGGGGGCTCGTGTATATCTTCCTAGAAATTCATGGGGTTATATGGGAACATTCTGGGTTTGGAATAACGATAAAGTGGCATGGATGTGGAAACCCCTTTATGAGAGTGAGATATTGGTAAAAAAGGCTCTAAAAGAGGGGAAGAAGAATAAGCGAGTAATTAGACAAATGTTGAGAGAACTTCTTATTCTGGAGGCATCTGATTGGCAATTTCTTATAACCACAGGTGGTGCCGTTCACTATGCCAAAGATAGGTTTATGCTACATAAAGAAAGAACCGATACGCTAGCCAATGTTCTTTTGGGTAGAGCAGAAATTGACGAAGATACTTTGGCCATGTGGGAAGATGAAGATAGCCTATTTGAAGAGATAGACGAAACTCTGTATTTGGAGGTGTAGCCTGTGGGAAATGTATATTTCATTTTAGGTATACACAATCATCAACCCACTGGTAATTTTGAACATGTGTTTCAGTGGGCATATGAGCATGCATACAAACCATTTTTAGAGGTACTGAAGCAGTATCCAAAGATAAAAATATCTATACACCATTCAGGCCCGCTTGTAGACTGGCTTGTAGCAAATCACGATGATTATATTGATGAGTATAGAAAACTTGCCTCTGAAGGCAGGGTAGAGGTTATGGGAGGAGCCTACTATGAGCCCATTCTACCCATTATTCCTGATGAAGATAAGACGGGGCAACTACTACTTATGAAGAAAAAGATGAGAGAGATACTGAATTACAATCCTGTTGGTGTATGGGTGCCTGAAAGGGTATGGGAACCATATCTTCCTAAGTTTATTGCCGGAGCTGGTTATAAATATGTTGTGCTTGATGATGTGCACTTTCTGTATGCAGGATTAAAAGAAGGAGACCTTACATGGTTTTACGCCACAGAGGACAGTGGAAAGGTTGTTATGGCTTTTCCCGACATTCAGATACTTAGGTATATGATTCCATTTCATACAGTAGAAGATATAGAACATTATTTCCGCTCATTTAGAGATAAAGATGAAGATGTCATATTGGTGATGGCCGATGATGGTGAGAAATTTGGCGTTTGGCCCGGTACATATAAGCATGTGTATGAAGAAAGATGGCTCCACAGATTCTTTGATATGCTCAGTCGCCTTATAGAAGAAGAGTGGTTTAGCATGATTACCTTTGAAGATGCTGTGAACCAGTTTAAACCAAAAGGCAAGGTATACATGCCGACGGCCTCATATATAGAGATGACAGAATGGGTATTGCCACCAGATATGTCTAAAGAGTTTGAGGCCCTTGTTAAAGAGAGACAAGATATAAAGACATATCTCCGTGGTGGTCATTGGCGCATGTTTTTCTCCAAATACTACGAATCTAATCTTATGAAGTCTCGTATGCTTGAAGCAAGCAATGTTGTTGCTTCTACCGATGATGCCGAAAAAAAAGAATCTGCCAAGATGTATCTCTACAGGGGGCAAACCAACTGCGCATACTGGCACGGTGTCTTTGGTGGGCTATATTTGCCTCACCTCAGAAGGGCTATCTACGAGAACCTTATTAGGGCAGAAAAAGAGGCGTTGGGAGACATTAGGAAAGTAGAGGTAGTGGAGAAAGACTTTGACAGTGATGGATATCCTGAAATTATTGTTCGTAGACCAGAACTGTTTGCCGCCATAGATACAGAGTATGGTGCTCTAATGGAGCTTGATTTCTATGCAAAGGCAGAGAACCTTATCAATGTTATGGGTAGATATAAGGAAGCATATCATGACAAAGTTTACGAGGCTATCTCTCCCGATGAAGTTGATGGCACCAAGACGATTCATGAAGTTGTTTTAGCCAAAGAAAAGGATCTTGCCCAATATCTTGTATATGATAAATGGCACTACATGGCTTTTCTTGACTTTGATGGTGTTTATGGCCCAGGAGCCTTTTTCAAAGGAGAGGTTAGCACAATGCCCCTTGTTTATAGAACATGGCATCTTGCCGATGTCGGTGCTACATTTGTGTCAGGTACAGGTCAGAAACATATATGCATAATGGGAAATGGTGTAGAGGTTTCATATGACATGAAAAAAGATATTACAGTGCTTGTTCCCATGGCATTTTACGACCCGTCTATAAGTATCAATGTTGACGGTTTGCATCATTCTGTTTCCTCTGTTTTGGAAATTCATAAGTCTTCTCTGTCTGTGGATATACCGTTTCTTGGCATTAGGCATATGCTAACAACAGATGGTGACATCGTTGGCTACTATCCTATATTTACTGTCTCTAATTCAGAGGCTGGTTTTGAGAAAGTATATCAAGGAACAGTCTTTGTTGTAAGAATAAAAAGCGGTAGCATAAAATGGGGGGTGAGTGAAATATGAAAAAATTGTATCTTGCGTTTGTTTGGCATCATCATCAACCGTATTATCGTGATCCCGAGAGAGATTTGTTTATTGTGCCGTGGACACGACTTCACGCTACTAAAGACTACTATACTCTTGCAAGGGATATAGCCCGCTACGATAGGCTACGTATGACAATAAACTTTGTGCCATCTCTACTTCTTCAAATGAAGGAATATACAGAAGACGGCATTGTTGATGAATGGCTTGAGGTTTTGCGTCGCAAGTCTTCAGGTTGGAGTTGGGGCGATAGGAGGTTTATGATAAAGAACTTCTTCCGTGTCAACAAAGATAGAATATTCCCTCTCCTTCCCAGATATGGTGAACTGTGGGGCTATATTGTAGATAGAGGAGAAGATACAGCTCTTCGTGAATGGTCCCTGCAGGAGTTTAGAGATTTGGCTGTGCTTTTCCATATAGCGTGGATAGATCCGGATACATGGGAAGAAATACCTGAGTTAAAGGCTCTTGTAGATAAGGGGAAAGGGTATACCGATGAAGATATTGACAAACTCATAGATATTATCTTTGACATTATGAAAAAGGTTGTTCCTATACATAAACAACTATGGGAAGATGGGAAGATAGAGATTATATATTCTCCTTTCTTCCACCCCATACTGCCGTTGTTGATTGATAACTACAAAGCCCGTACAACACTGCCATTTTCCCGTTTGCCACTCTTTAGGTTTTCGTATCCTGAAGATGCTCGTTGGCATGTTCAGAAAGCGCAGGCGCTGACCAAAGAGATTTGGGGAAGAACACCTGATGGTATGTGGCCTTCTGAACAATCGGTCTCTACCCGTGCTTTGTCTATTCTTGCCGAAGAGGGTGTAAGATGGGTTGTTACCGATGAAGAGATTTTAGCCCGTACAATGCATATGCCTCCGTTTAGAAGGGATTCTGCTGGTGTTGTGGATCATCCAAAAATGTTATATAGGCCATATAAGCTGATATCTGGAGGTAGATCTATTTATGTGTTCTTCAGGGATAGAGCGCTGTCAGATCTTATAGGATTTGAATATCCCAGATGGGAGGACAGCGATGCTGCTGCTAAAGATTTTATGGAGAAACTATACAATATTTATTCTCGCCTTGAAAAGGAAGATGGTGATTTCATCATTACCGTTGCACTTGATGGTGAAAACTGTTGGGAGCACTATCCTGAAAATGGTCGTAAGTTTAGAAAGGCGCTTTTTGACATGTTAAGTAGAGAAAATTGGATAGAAACCATTACCCCCGGTGCATTTATGAAAGAAAGTGACATGAGACCTGAAGAGATAGACCGAATATACAGTGGTTCATGGATATTTGCCACATTCCACACATGGATTGGCGATCCTATGAAGAATATGGCCTGGGATTATCTGTCGTGGGTGAGAAGAGACTTTGAGTGGATGCTCAAGCGTGGTTGGGGTGATACAGATAAGGCGCATTTCTACCTTATGGCTGCCGAGGGGTCTGATTGGTTCTGGTGGTATGGAGAGCCGCACCATGCCGAAGAGGAGAGAGACTACGATGCACTCTTTAGGTCTTATTTGAAGTCTGTTTACAGGTATATGCTTGCAGAGCCACCGGAATTTCTGGATATATCTATATACGATAGGGTGTGATAGTTGTGACAGTAGGAGAGTTGGAGCAGTATCTAAACGAATATCTTAAAGTATCAGAATTTGAAGATTATACATTTAATGGTATCAATATCGGCAAGAGAGATTGGGAGGTTAGTGGAGTTATTACGGCCACCGATTATGAACGCTCTCTTGTAGATGTTGCCAGAGAGGAAAATGCCAATGTTGTCATTGTGCATCATGGACTGTGGTGGGGGAAACCTTACACCCTTACCGATGAAGTTTACGATGATATGGCATATCTTATGAAGCATGATGTGGCACTTTTGTCCTATCATCTGCCTCTTGATGCTCACCCAGAGGTTGGCAATAATGCCTATATATTGGGGGCGTTGGGGATAGAACCCCCAAGATGGCAACCTATGGATGTAGGTTTTTATGTTAATGTGGATATGACTGTTGTCGATATTGTGGCAAAACTGGAAAGGGTCTTCGGTATGCCCAAAGATGTGTGGGAGTTTGGCGATGGCAATGTAAAGAGACTGGGAGTTATCTCTGGTGCTGGAGGTTCTTTCTTGGGAGCGCTACTTGATCTTGGTGTAGATACATATATTACCGGAGAGATTACCTATCCCCAGTGGCGTGATTTTCGTAGATATGGGGTTAATGTCATTCTCTATGGACATTACAGAAGTGAAACAGGAGGACCAATACTCCTTGCCAAACATATTGAAAAACAGTTTGGCCTCAGCTCTCAGTTTGTAGATATATATGAGAGGGCTATGTAGTATATGAAGGAGTTTCAGCCGAAAGATTGGACCGAGTTTGTTGGTAACAAAAAGGCCATTAAGCTCTTAAAAGGGGCTTTTAGCAGTGGAATAAGGTCTATTATTCTCTATGGCCCTGTTGGTGTTGGTAAGACAACGGCTGCCACTCTCCTTGCCAAGGAGAGTGGCGCCTTATATTTTCAAATGGATGGAAGCCGTTTTTCCAAGGCTGAGCTTGACAAGATTCTTAGATTTGGCAATGTTCTTCTTTTTATAGATGAGATATCACGGCTTAACCGCACGGCTCAACATAGTCTTCTCATACCTATACAAGAGGGAAGACTTATACTTATAGGTGCCTCATGGGAGAATCCGTGGAAGATGCTTATTCCACCGCTAAGGTCCCGTTCTGTGCTTATTGAGTTTAAACCTTTATCTTTTTCAGAGATGAAAGCTCTTCTGGATATGTTTAAGGTGAAACTGAATATAGATGTGCCCGATGATGTTGCCAATATTCTCATACGCTCGGCCGATGGTGATATCAGAAGGCTTCAGAATCTTCTTATGCTATGGCATAAAACAGGAGTGCTTGATGACACCATATCGGGTGGTGGTGTGGCAGACAAAGATGAGTTTTATGATGTTATTTCTGCCATGATAAAGAGTATCAGAGGTAGTGATCCCGATGCAGGTGTTTATTATCTTATGCGTTTTATAGAAGGTGGAGGAGCACCAGAATATGTAGCCAGAAGGCTGGTAATACTGGCATCTGAAGATATAGGCAATGCAGATCCAAGGGCTCTTCAAATTGCCACCAGTGCTATGTATGCTGTGGAACATGTTGGTATGCCTGAAGCCTTGTATTTCTTAGTGCAGGCGGCAGTATATCTAGCCACAGCACCAAAGTCAAATGCCACATTGGAAATTATTAAAAACACCCGCGAGTTGCTGGAAAAATATTCAACAGTATCGGTGCCCAGGCATCTTACCAATAGGAAGGGTAGTGGATATAAATATCCTCATGCCTATGGCGGATGGGTGCAGCAGAGGTATATGCCCTATGAGATAGAAAAAGCCGACCTTGTTGTGTTTAAGGCCGGCTATGAAAAGAAGATGAAAGAACGATTGAAAATTATCAGGAAAGAGCACGAATCTTCTGGGCAATCTTCTCATCAAGACGGCTAAGGTGTTCACGGGCTTCGTCGGAGAGTGTAGACATGAGTTCTTCTCTTGCTTGCAGTGCAATATGTTCTTTTCTGCCTGTATGGTCTATGCCGTCAAGGTCTCTCCATGAAATTTTCTTGCCCCTATATAAGATATCAATATCACATATTCTTTCGCCGTTTTCTAAAAACTCCAGACCCATCATATACCATTTGATTTTCTGTATATCCTCAGGGGTAAGTAGTTTTATAAGATAGACAATAATCTTCATAAGAAAACGAGGGCTATCTGTAGTAAAGCGTTCTCCAACAATAAAGCCAAGACTTAGGTCTGTGATAACAGTATATATTCTTTGTCTCTGCAGGTCATAGAGATTGTGATGATCGTATATAGTAATCCCCAGTTCTTTCAGTGCGTCTTCTGATATTGTCTCCATAAATATCTTAACGATATTCTTTTCAAGAAATGAGCTGGTAAGATACTTGTCTCTGTGGACAAGTATGACTTCTTCGTCTAAGCTAATATTAACAGGTCTGGAGAGACTATCTGTTGTGACATACACAATAGTATCTTGTATTTCACCTACTTCTACTCCTTTGACAAAAGGGAACTTGTGGGAATAGAGTTGGTCCATGAGTTTGTCTTTGAGGGCAGATATATGTTTTTCGTTTATGGCTTTAAGGAAGATGATACCAGGTCCAAGATCTATACGAGGGACATCATTTAAAATGCCATTGTTAAAAAGATTTGCAATAGTTATGTCACTGCCCCATGGTGCTAAAAAAGTATGTAAGGCATCTTCAATACGTGTTTTGGCTTTATCGGACTCAGTTATGAATACGATAGTATTTGTGCTAATTGCTTCTGCAAATGCTTGTGCAGGTGTCCGATATTCATCTAAGTTGTAATTCTTAAGTTTTTCGGATATTTCATTTGGATGTTGTGCTCTGATAAACAGCATATCAGGGCCCTCTGTGGATAAGATCATTTGCATCACCCCATCTTAGTTTTCTATATTTGTTAGTTCCCTTAGGATAGGGAACATAAAAAACATCTTTATTCTTCCCGATGATGTGGATATTATGTATGCCGTTTAAACACCGACTTGATTCCAGTATTTGTTCTGTAGGTTGGTGTCCGAATAGTATAAAATCTACATCGTCAGTGCATGTAGGAGGCTTATGGGTTAGAAGGAAAGATATACCGTTCAATGTTATACGGTAAGGTTCTCTGATAATATTTGCAGGTTGGAGAAGGGAAGATAAGATTTCTTCGTTGTCATGGTTTCCTACTACAATGTAAGTATTTGATAAATAATTGGTAAGTATATTGCGTATCTCAATGACAGCTTCTCTATATATCCCCTTTAACCTTTCAGGAGCATTTTCCAGCTTAATGTCATCTGCGACATCACCTGTGTGTACTATATATGCGGGGTTTACGGTGTCAATGAGACATTTGAGCCATTTATATATAGGTCGTGGTGTATCACTAATATGAAGTATTCCTCCTATAGCATAGTCTGGTATGTTAGGGATACCGAGCAATTTCTTTTTTATTGTTTTTAGCATTACATCGCCCCCTATGGTATTATTATAGTAAGAAATATACGGAGGTGATTGTACATGCGTTCTATTAAGAAGATATTTGGCTTTGTCAATGGTATTGCTGCGCTTGTGGGTTGGATGTTTATTGGTCTTCTTGCGGTAGCATTTATTACTGGAAAGGAACCCGTTATATATCTTGCCGATCCTGCTTGGGATGAAGAAGATTGGGAGAAACTTCTTGAAGAAATAGAAAAAGAGGAAGAAGAACTACCTTATGAGGAAGAAGAGACTGAGGAGGAAAGCGGCGAGGATATTTCCGAGGAGGAGTGATATTATACTTTTCTTGGTATCAAATTCCAATAGTCCAGCTATAAGGGCACCGGTGAATGCACCGGTGCCTGGTAGCGGTATTCCTACAAATAGGGTAAGTGCTGTGTATCCCCATTTTTCGTAGTTTTGTGAGAGTGTTTCTTTTTTCTCTTCCAGTTTTTCAATATACTTAGGTAATATGATTTTTAGTATTTTTATAATGATTTCTCCTAAGAAAAATGTGAGCACTCCCAGGAGTGTAGAACCTATTACGCATGTAAGGAATGATACCCACCATGGTAGATTTAGACTTCGCGCCAGTAGCATGCCTCCTCTTAGCTCCAGCACTGGGGTTAGGCTGGTAATGAACACTGTTATAATATGCCTGATATCCATAGCATTTATAGTATAAGGGAGGATGGGTGTGAAATATATATCAATTGTAAAAGAAAAGGATAGGTATAAAGCTATAAGGGATGCCTTAGCTATACTTCATAGTAAGGTGAGACATAATATTCCCAAAGATCTTGTTGTTATCAAGCCCAATTTCGTGGATGTGAGGTATCCACTGGCATGTACTCATCCTATAGCTGTAAAGGCTGTGGTTGACCACTTAAAGGAACTGGGAGTAAGAAATGTTGCTGTGGCTGAGGAATCTTCTGTAGGAAGAACCGTAGATGCACTGGAAAACTTTGGGTATAAAGATGTCTTAAAGGAATACTCGTGGGTGGAACTTGTGGCTATAGAGGAGCTTAGTGAAACAGAGAATCCTCAGATACCATTTGAGATTTTTAAGTGGGATAGGAGTATTCAAACAATATACCTCAATGGCTATCTTGTCAATGCCCCATACCTAGTTTCTGTAGGACCGCCTAAAACCCACGATACTGTTATTGTTACTTTGGCACTAAAGAATATTGCTATGGCTATACCCAAGGGGCGCAATAAAGGAAAGGTGCATCAGGGGTATGGTATTATCAATATCAATATAGCAATGCTTGCCAAGAGAAAGCGTGCAGATTTGGCTATTGTAGATGGCACGGTAGCTATGGAGGGTGATGGACCTGTTTATGGAACGGCCAAAGAATGGGGTGTGGTGTTTGCCTCTCATGATATTGTGGAGCTTGACAGTGCTATCACATATGCTATGGGCTTTGCTCCAACTGAAATAGGATATCTTTATGCACTGTATAAGATGGGAGTTGGCGATATTTACTTTAGAGATGTAGAGTTTATCGGAGAAGATATAGATAATGTAAAGACCACTTTTAAACCACACAGAGAATATACCCTGATGAAGAGATGGCTTGACAGTGCTTATGCGGAGCTACTGGGCAGATTAACCGCCCAGTAGCCTTCCAAGTATACCACCTTTTTTAGGGGTTAAATCTACCTTGATGGGTTTGTTGTATGTTGCCGCTATTTGTT
>Ga0256838_1001030_pt1 | contig 14169 bp, 17 predicted proteins | sample 4571419metaG_FD_185978 | JGI IMG/M metagenome (GOLD analysis project Ga0256838, IMG submission 185978) | Hydrothermal vent microbial communities from Guaymas Basin, Mexico - 4571-419 | ecosystem: Environmental > Aquatic > Marine > Hydrothermal vents | place: Mexico: Guaymas Basin | collected...
AAGAATTGATGGCGGAACAAACAGCTTTATGAATGGTAGTGCTTACTCTTTCTTATACAATGGAGAGCCGTTAAGTATGGGGCAGAGAATTGCAAGAGAGATAAAAATGGCTTTGCAATTAGATATGGTTGATAAGGTTATCTCATAAGCAAAATATCTCGTGGAGAGTTTTTTATTTTCAATTTAGAGGTTTTTAATTTATTATTTTTTGATTTTATGGATTTTTAGACAATTTCTAAGGGTAAAGTATTTTAATGATTTTATTTATTTGGATTAACTGAATTACTGAGATTTTTTGAAGATTTTAGTTAATTATTTTTAGTTTGAGATTTCTTCAATAAATAATTTAGGTTTTAATAATTAGAGGTTTTAAAGTTCTTTTTATAATTGTAGGGAAAAGTTTAAATATTAGTAAAGGTATATAAATAAAAGTGGTTATCTACCCTTCGACAAAAATGGTATAGAAAAGCTTAAATATTAGGAGTGAATAAAATAACAATATCTCGAATGATTGCCCTGTTAAAATCAGACCGTTTCGGTATGGAAATGCTAATCTATACAGGACAGCATTTTCAAAGTGCTGTCCAACATCGTTAAAATCAGACCGTTTCGGTATGGAAATTTCGAAAACACAATCCTTAGCAAACCATTTAATGATGCCCAGGTTAAAATCAGACCGTTTCGGTATGGAAATTAGGTGATGTTTTAGTTATAATACCTACAGTGGCGTGTTAAAATCAGACCGTTTCGGTATGGAAATCAAACAGTTGACTGGAACGGGGACGGGGTTGTTAACTGTTAAAATCAGACCGTTTCGGTATGGAAATATAGGTTGTAGTGTTCCAATGTCTAAGTTGTCCTCGTTAAAATCAGACCGTTTCGGTATGGAAATCATGTAGAGTGTGATGATGACATCAACATAATCATCATCACGAAAGATAAAGTTAAAATCAGACCGTTTCGGTATGGAAATTTTTTTATACTTCTCATCAAAATTGTCAAGAATACTCGTTAAAATCAGACCGTTTCGGTATGGAAATACTTTGTTATAAACATTATAGATGATGAAAATAACCTATACGTTAAAATCAGACCGTTTCGGTATGGAAATGGAGATAGGTTTGGAGAGGCAAAAATGGAAAGAGTGGGAGTTAAAATCAGACCGTTTCGGTATGGAAATAAAGAGAATTTTGAAAAAATAATTAAAATATTGAGAGGTTAAAATCAGACCGTTTCGGTATGGAAATAAAGAGAATTTTGAAAAAATAATTAAAATATTGAGAGGTTAAAATCAGACCGTTTCGGTATGGAAATAAACTGATAAAGAAATAAATTCCATTTCTTATTTCTAAGTTAAAATCAGACCGTTTCGGTATGGAAATCTTTTGTGTGCCGCATTTGGTGCAGTTAGGGTAAGACTGTTAAAATCAGACCGTTTCGGTATGGAAATATGGTTTTCAGAATTGATATAAAGGATATAAAAGAGATTGGTTAAAATCAGACCGTTTCGGTATGGAAATAATTTTGGACCTCTAATTCCTCTATCAGTTAATCTACTGTTAAAATCAGACCGTTTCGGTATGGAAATACTCCAACCTTCTACTTAAATATCTCTGTAACTCTTTGTTAAAATCAGACCGTTTCGGTATGGAAATATAAGAAACGTAGAAATATATAGAAGTTTAAAAGGTTAAAATCAGACCGTTTCGGTATGGAAATACATTCTAGCAAAAGAGTGGGACAATCCAGAATACTTAAAAGGTTAAAATCAGACCGTTTCGGTATGGAAATCTCTCTCGTGTGTGTGCGTGTGCGTGGGAGGGAGGAGTTAAAATCAGACCGTTTCGGTATGGAAATATTGAAGAGATTGAAGAAGAGAAAAAAAATGTTAAAATTGTTAAAATCAGACCGTTTCGGTATGGAAATATAAGAAACGTAGAAATATATAGAAGTTTAAAAGGTTAAAATCAGACCGTTTCGGTATGGAAATACATTCTAGCAAAAGAGTGGGACAATCCAGAATACTTAAAAGGTTAAAATCAGACCGTTTCGGTATGGAAATATATTGCATACTTGTAATCCTTACCACCGGATTGTGGTTAAAATCAGACCGTTTCGGTATGGAAATATGTATGCAAATACAGTTCCGTTTATCGCTTTAACTGGTTAAAATCAGACCGTTTCGGTATGGAAATTGGATTTTAGAGATATTATTAAAAGCGTTTATAAGTTAAAATCAGACCGTTTCGGTATGGAAATTGAATAACGTCCAAAACTTATGAGTTCCAGCTAATGTGTTAAAATCAGACCGTTTCGGTATGGAAATATTTTTATTTTTACTGCTTTTATTCCATTTCTTTCTATGACAGTTAAAATCAGACCGTTTCGGTATGGAAATTCACGTATCTTGTTAATTATCTGTCCTTCTTCTTTTGATATGTTAAAATCAGACCGTTTCGGTATGAAAATACAAAAAGGTGATTAAAATGGCTAATGAATCAAAAGAAAGTTAAAATCAGACCTCTTGGAGGTTAAAGTTTAGACATTAATTGGGGCTGAAAGCCCCAACTTATAACCAATTATCAAAGAAATATATTTACTAAGGAATATTTAGAAGCCCAAAGGGCTTCTATAACTACCTTATTTAATTTTAAAAACTTTGATAATTGGTTAAATGGATGTGGGGTATACCAATAGGGGGTCTCCCCCTATGGAAATCAGACCTCTTGGAAGTTTTAAACTAGATATTATTGGGATTAAACTTAGATAGATAAGAAGGTTTAATGAAAAAAGAGTATAGAATTATTTAAAAAACCTTGCTCCCTGCTTAGTTCCTCTTTTTTTCAATATCTCACTCACTTTATTCATAATTTTTAATCTACCTAAATACCATTCTGGAGACAACTTAATACTCTCAGGAACTTTATCTTTGGATAATCTTTGAATTAATACATAAGGAGATAAATGCTCTAAAAAATCACAAACTAAATTTATATACTGTTTTTCATCTAATGTCCTATATTCTCCTCTCCAATACATCTCCTCTAGTTTTGTGCCTTTAATGACAACCAAAGGATAAATTTTAACTGCCTCAATCTCTAACAGAGATAAAATTTTTGCTGTCTCCATCATCTCCTCCCAAGTTTCCCCAGGTAGAGCTAAAATTACATGCCCACAAATCTTTATTCCTCTTTTATGGCAGTCCTTTATTGCTTTTATAGTATCTGAGACATTATGCCCTCTATTTAAAATCTTTAATGTCTTTTGATGCATGCTTTGGATTCCTAAATCAATCCAAATATCATAACCATTTTCAACATACTCAGCCAATATATTGAGTTTTTCCTTTTCTAAGCAGTCAGGTCTTGTTCCAATTGATAAGCCAATAACATCATTGTATGACAAACAAAAATCCCAAATTTCTTTTAATTTCTCTGGTGGAGCATAAGTGTTAGTTCCAGGATAAAAATATATATAAAATTTTTTAAATCCTTTTTTTCTTTGATTTTCCATCTGTTTTTCAATCTGCTCTTTCAATGGAATATTGGCTCTACAATACTTAACAGATATTGGTCTTCCCATTTCTGGGCAAAATATACAACCACCATTTTTTTTGTGAGGGCAACCAAGACCAACATCCACAGGAATTTTAAAAACTCTTTGTTTAAATTTTTTCTTTATATAGATGCCATATTGAGCAAATAAATAACCCTCTTTATAAATCTCATCAATTATTTTAATATCGTCATCGTTAAGCATAATAACACCTTAATGATATTGTGTAATAATAACCTCTATTGGATGCAGTTATCTATTTATTAATGGAGCATATTATAAAGATAAAAAATTGACAGTTTTATGGGTGGAGGTTATGGAACTTCACATAGATGAAAAGAGATTGTTGAAGATTTTTCAAGATAATAATAGGGAGGAGTTTGATTTAAATGAATTAGGAAAGTTTATGCCAAAAGAAAAAATTTTGAGAGTTTCATTATGGTTAAAAGGTAAAGGATTAGTAGGAACAGAAGAAAAAGTAAAAAAAATAGTGAAGCTTATCAATGAGGATGATTTTCCAGAAAGGAAGATTGCTAAATATTTAAAGCAACAAAACACAAATGAAATTGAAATTAAAAATTTAAAGGATATTTTACCAAAAGAAGAGATTAATGCCGCCTTAGGAGCTATAAAAAGAAAAGGAATAGCAAGGATTGAAAAAGGAAAAATTATTTTTGATAACTTAGATTATGAAGATGTTGAGGAAAACCTACTTAAAAAAATTAAAGAAAATAAATATTTTGATAACTTTTCTGAGGAAGAGAAAAAGATTATTGAGATTTTGAAAAAGAGGGGCTATGTTGATTTTGATGAAGAGAAAGAGATAAAGATAAAATTAACAAATAAAGGTAAAGAATTCATAAAAAAACCAATTGAGATTGAAGAAGAGATTACTCAACTAACAAGGGATATTATAATAAGTGGAAAGTGGAAGAAGGCATATATAAGACCTTATGATGTAAGAGTTCCTACAAAGCCAGTATATCCTGCTAAAATCCATCCATTAACAAGAATTATAAGGGAGGTTAAGGAGATTTTATTGGCTATGGGATTTAAAGAGGTTAAAAGCCCAATTGTAGAAACAGAGTTTTGGAACTTTGATATGCTTTTTGAACCACAAGACCATCCTGCAAGAGAAATGCAAGACACATTCTTCTTAAAGTATCCAAATGTTGGAGATATCCCAGAAAATTTATTGAATAAGGTTAAAGAAGTCCATGAGAGAGGTTGGAAATACAAATTTGATGAAAATATATCTAAGAGATTGATTTTAAGGACTCATACAACTGCGTCATCTATAAGGTATTTAGCTTCACTATCGGAAGAAGAAAAAAACAAGCCACATAAAGTATTTTGTATAGATAGGGTTTTTAGAAATGAGGCAATTGATTATAAACATCTGCCTGAATTTTATCAGTGCGAAGGAATTATAATGGATGATAATGTTAATTTTAACAATTTAATTGGCGTCTTAAAAGAATTTTTAAATAGATTGGGCTTTGATAAGGTTAGATTTAGACCTGCTTATTTCCCATTCACTGAGCCATCCTTAGAGGCAGAGGTCTATTTAGAGGGCAAGGGATGGTTAGAAATCTTGGGGGCTGGTATATTCAGACCTGAGGTTTTGGAACCAATAGGTATTAAAAAACCTGTCTTGGCTTGGGGTATTGGATTTAGTAGGTTGGCTATGCTTAGATATGGATTAACCGATATTAGGGACTTGCATAAGAATGATTTAGATTGGTTGAAGAGGGTTTAGGATGGAAGAAATTATTAAAAATGCCTTTATTGAGTCAATTAATAATATTAGGGGAGGAGACAAAGAGGAGGAAATTAAAAAAATCCAAGAAAAAATAAGAAATGCCAAAAAAATTGTTGTTGCTACAAACAATGAAAAGAAATTTAAAGTAATAAAAGATATTATGTTAAAAATTTGTAATGCGGAGATAAAAATGCTTGACATAGATACAAGATTCGCTGATTTAACGAGAATGCCTGCCTTAAATAAGGGGTTAATGGCTGTTGATACTGAAAAAGCTGACTTATACATTGCGAGGGGAAGGTTGGGGGTTCCCGGCTCTGGTTCTATGCTCATAATCTTGGATGAGAAAGGGAGGGTCTTAACTGCCTCTTTATCTCCTTCCTCAGTTATCCATAAGGAAGATATTGGGGAGAGAATAAAAAAAGAGTTGGTTGATGCATTAAATAGGATTGGAATTACTATTTAATATCTTTTCATTTTGGGGGTGGAATTATGAAATATGGTATAACTGAAACAGTAAAAACAATTGACACAAAAACAAAGGTTATTGATGTAATAAATGAGATAGCTAAGAGAAAATATAAGGCAATTAGAGATTTTTTGGAAGGAGAGGAATTTAAAGAAGTTGTAGTATTTGGGGTTTATTTGTGGGGAAATTATGTGGCTCAAAACTTATCAAAATATGCTGATAATGTTTATTTGGTTGATATACATGAATTTATGAAAGGATTTGTTCCAAATAACAACAGCATAAAATTCTTAAATTTAAATGAATTCAAGTTAAAGTTTATGAAAAATGAGGTAAATCCTGACTTAATTGTTGATTTAACAGGATTGGGAGGAGTTGAGCCAGAATTTTTATCTAAATTTAATCCAAATGTTATAATTGTTGAAGACCCTAAGGGGGTTTTTGATGTTGATATTTATGAGGCAGATAATACCTATGAAAGAACTGCCCCATTCATTGAAAAGGCAAAAGTAGGGATTTTAAGAACTTATAGAAAGGCAAGGGTCTCAAAAACATCTGGAACTATGACATTAACAATTGACACAATAGTCGATGCTTCAAGAGAAATAACCTCATTAGATGGGGTATTATATGCTATCCCAAATCTAAGATATTATGAAGGGATTTTATTCCATGAGAATGATATTCACAAATTTTTATCAGAAATTTCTCAGCCGGCTATAACAATAAGCACATTAAATGATGTGTTGGATGAAGCTGAGGAAATACTATCAAATAACATTAATTTAATTTACTCTTTTGTTGAAGAGCTTTAATTTTTATTTTTAGGTGATATTTGTGACAATAACAAAAGACATGATTATAAAAGAGATTGATACTTTACCAGAACCTATGTTAAGAAAAGTTTATGAATTTATAAAAAAGCTAAAAATGGTAAAAAATACCGATAAAGAAGAATTATTATTTTTAGCTGAAACATCCTTTGCTGAGGATTGGCTTGACGAAGAGGAGGATGAAAGATGGTCAAAATTATGAAAGGAGATATAGTGGTTATTAAATTCCCTTTTACTGATTTCAGCAACTATAAAAAAAGACCGGCTTTAGTTTTAGCCACTTTAAAAGGAGATGACATAATTATTTGCCAGATAACAAGTAAAAGAAGAAACGACCCTTATGCTATTGAAATAGATGATAATGATATTATTGGTGGAACCCTATATGGTAAAAGTTATGTCCGACCCAGTAGATTGGTAACTATTGATAAAAAGATAGTCGAATATAAAGTTGGACATCTAAATACCAAAAAATTCACTGAAATATTGGAAAAAATAAAAGAAATTTTTTCTATCTGATTAATATTCTAATTTTTTATTTTAATTTTAACTAAAATCTAAAATTTACTAAAAACTTTTTTGAGGAGATAGTATGAAAGTTTCTGTAATTGGAGCTTCTGGTAGAGTTGGGAGTGCAACAGCTTTATTATTGGCTAAAGAACCTTTTATGAAAGATTTAGTGTTGATTGGAAGAGAACACTCAATAAATAAATTAGAAGGGTTAAAGGAGGATATTTATGACGCATTAGCTGGAACGAAGAGTGATGCGAACATATACGTTGAGAGTGATGAAAATTTAAAGATAATTGATGAGAGTGATATTGTAATAATAACAAGTGGAGTTCCAAGAAAGGAAGGAATGAGTAGAATGGATTTAGCAAAAATAAATGCAAAAATCGTTGGAAAGTATGCCAAAAAAATAGCTGAGATATGTGATACAAAAATATTTGTTATAACAAACCCTGTGGATGTAATGACTTATAAAGCTTTAATAGATTCAAAATTTGAAAGAAATCAGGTTTTTGGATTGGGGACTCACTTAGATTCTTTGAGGTTTAAGGTTGCTATTGCCAAATTCTTTGGAGTTCATATTGACGAGGTTAGGACGAGAATTATTGGAGAGCATGGAGACAGCATGGTTCCGTTGTTAAGTGCTACCTCTATTGGAGGAATTCCAATCCAAAAATTTGAAAGATTTAAGGATTTACCAATAGATGAAATTATAAAGGATGTTAAAACAAAGGGAGAGCAGATTATTAGATTGAAAGGTGGCTCTGAGTTTGGTCCAGCAGCAGCTATTTTAAACGTTGTAAGATGTATTGTAAATAATGAGAAGAGATTATTAACCCTATCTGCCTATGTAGATGGGGAGTTTGATGGAATTAGGGATTTGTGTATTGGAGTTCCAGTAAAGATTGGAAGAGATGGAGTAGAAGAGATTGTATCAATTGAATTGGATAAAGATGAGTTAATTGCATTTAGAAAATCAGCTGAAATTATTAAGAGATACTGTGAAGAAGTTAAAAATTTATAAAATTGGTGTTGTTATGTGGAAGGCAAATATTGGGAAATTAATGCATACTTTAAATGCTTTTAAAGGTTCTAAGCCGTTATTTGAGACGGATGAGATGTTAATGGTTAAAGGAGTTTGCAGAGATGAGGAATTTGAAGAATATAGTAGTATTAAAGATTATTTGACTGAGAAACTAAAAAAAGATGGTTTTGAGATAATAGAGGAGGTTGATGAAATAGACAAGTTTGTCAATAGAATAAATGAGATTTTGAAAGAAAATCCTCTTTATCCAGATACATTTGGTTTTGAAAGAATGAAAGAGAGTTTTGAAATGATTGGATGCGAGTGTGATTACATTATAGCCAAAAAAAGAAATATAATGGTTGGAGTTTGCATGTATTTTGATAAAAAAATGAAGAATCCAAAATTTGTTGAGGTTGTTGGTGTTTTACTACCTCCTTAATTTTTTACACACATCCGCATCATCCAAATTATTTTTAAGTGCGTCTTTTAACAGTTTGTTTTCACTATGTAAAATATTATCTATAATCTCATCGGAAGCTCCAGAGCATATATTACTCTTTATATTTTTTAACATTTTAATCTCAGCATCGATTTTCTCTTCTTGTGCCTTTTTATATGTGGCAGTAGTTTCGGACTTGTTTTTATTTAATACCATAAACGCTAATATCAGACCAATTCCCAATACCATTATTGCAACGATTATCACAAAATTCATGATATAACCCTTTGTGTCATATTTTTGTTTTGTTTTTGATTAGTGATAATACTATTTTTATTTTACTATTATTCTATTAATTTTTAATTTTGTTTATTTGTATTTAACTATATTTAAACTCATATCAACACTTTTTACTGAATGCGTTAAAATTCCAAGAGAAATAACATCAACATTATACCTCGCATATTCTAAAATATTATCCTCCTTTATTCCACCACTAACTTCAACTATTGGTCTAAAATTGGTCTTTCTCTCAAAATCATTAATTATCTTTAAAGCTTTCTCAACATCTTCTGGTTTAAAGTTGTCGAGCATTATTATATCAGCCCTCTCCTCTAAAACTTCCCTCAACTCCTTCAAATTGCTAACTTCAACCTCAATCTTTTTTGTGAAACTAACATTTTCCTTAGCTCTTTTTATAGCTTCTTTTACTCCAACAATTGCTATATGGTTATCTTTAATTAAAACACAGTCATCTAATCTAAACCTATGGGTGTCTCCACCACCAACATATACAGCATATTTTTGTAGGGGAGATAATAAAGGAAGTGTTTTCCTTGTGCAGGCAATTCTAACTTTTTTATTTACTGATTTAGCTTTTTTAACTATCCTATTTGTGATGGTAGCTATTCCGGAGAGATGCATAAGCAGATTTAAGGCAGTTCTTTCAAGCATTAAAATAGTTCTCGCATCTCCTTCAAACTCCAATATATTTCCATAAGCTTCTTCTCCATCATTAAATAATTTTTTACATTTTATGCCATATTCTTCAAAAAATGCAACTATAAAATCAATCCCGCAAATTACACATTTTTCCTTGGCTTTAATAACACCCTTAGCTTTTATACCTTCTGGAATTATAGAATTTGTTGTTATATCTCCAAATCCTACATCATACTCTAATGATTTTTTTAGTATTTTGAGAGCGTAATCTTTGAGCATAATTATCCCAATTTTATTTAATTTTGATAATTATTAATGAACCTTAAATAATAAAAACTTTTGTTAAAGATAATGTATTATAAAAATTTCTAAATACAATTACATTTATTGAGTGATAAAAATGCTTAAAACACTACCACCAACTTTGAGAGAGAAGAAAAGATATATTGCCTTTAAAATATTATACGATGAGGAGTTAAAAGAGGGAGAGGTTGTTAATTTAATTAGAAAAGCTGTTTTAGAATATTATGGGTTTTGGGGGATATCTAAGGCAAATCCATGGCTTGTTTATTATAATTTCCCTTATGGTATTTTAAGATGCCAAAGGGACAATGTTGATTATGTAAAAAGCTCTTTAATTTTGGTTAGAGAATTTAAAGAGAAACCAATAAATATTATTTGCTTAGGGGTTTCTGGAACAATAAGAAAGGCAAAAATAAAATTTTTAGGTATAAAAAAGCCAAAGAGATGGTTTATAATTAGAAGAGAAAAATTAAGACAAAAACAAAAATAAATTAATAATTAAATATTTGGTGATGTTTATGGAGATGAAAAACGTAAATGTTGGTTTGTTTGGGCATATTGACCATGGAAAAACACAGTTAGCAAAGCAACTGACTGAAATAGCTTCAACCTCTGCCTTGGACAAACCAAAAGAATCCAAAAAAAGAGGGATAACTATTGATTTGGGCTTTTCCTCTTTTATTTTAGATAGATATAGGATTACATTGGTTGATGCTCCCGGACATTCTGAGTTGATAAGAACAGCCATTGGGGCAGGGAATATTATAGATGTTGCCTTATTAGTTGTGGATGCAAAAGAAGGACCAAAGACACAAACAGGAGAACATCTGTTAGTTTTGGATTTATTAAACATCCCCACAATTGTTGTTATAAATAAAATAGACGTAGCAAGTGATGAAGAGATTAATAGAACTGAAATGTTTATGAAGCAAATACTAAATTCAACGATGAATTTAAAAAACTCTAAGATTATTAAAATCTCAGCAAAAACTGGGGAGGGAATAGAGGAATTAAAAAAAGAGCTTAAAAATTTATTAGACAGTTTAGATATTAAAAGAGAAGTAGATAGTTATCTAAAAATGCCCATTGACCACGCATTTAAAATAAAAGGAGTTGGAACGGTTGTAACAGGAACAATCCATAAGGGAAAGGTTGAGGTTGGAGACAATCTTAGAATTTTGCCAATAAATCATGAGGTTAAGGTTAAAAGCATACAGTGTTTTAAACAAGAGGTCTCTATGGCTTATGCAGGAGATAGGGTTGGAATATCTTTAATTGGAGTAGAGCCAGAGAGTTTGTTTAGAGGATGTATTTTAACATCAGAAAATACAAAATTGAAAGTAGTGGATAAATTTATAGCAAAGATAAAAGTTCTTGAATTGTTTAAATATAACTTAGCCCCAAAGATGAAAGTTCATATAAATGTTGGGCTTTTAACAGTTCCAGCAACAATAATTCCATATAAAATAGAGGAGATTAATGACAAAGAGGAGCCAATAATATTGGAGGAGATTAAAGGAGGAGATTCTTGCTACTGTATCTTTAAGTTAGAGGAAAGAGTTGTTGTTGATGAAAATGATAAGATTTTAATAATGAGGTTGGATTTACCACCAACAACTTTGAGGATTTGTGGATTTGGAGAGGTTGTTAGCTTTGATGAGGTAGAGGTTAAAAAGATTGTTGTAAAAGAAGGTAGAGTTATTAAAAAGAAGGATAAGACCTATATTGAAGGATTAGCATCTTCTAAGACAGCTGGGGAAAAACTTATTGGAGAAAAAGTTTATATCCCTGATAAAAATGTATGGGGAGTTATTAAGGGGACGTTTGGAACTAAGGGGGCTTTAATTGCTGAGTTTGATGGAGAGGTTAGTGGAGGAGAAAAAGTTGTATTAAAGAGAGTAAGGAAATGGGGATAATAAAACCATATCTTTTATATACTTAACATAACAAAAATAAATTTTATTACCGATTAAATTATTTTAGCTGTCTGGTGAGAGTTGTGTATGTGGTTGATTTACCTTATAAAAAGTTGGGTGTAGAATGTGATGGAAAACAGATAATTTTAAAAATGAAATCCAAGGATGTTGAGGAAAGTATAAAGATGAATTTTGAATCAGCCGCTTTATTAAAAATATTGATGGAGCAGAGTGCAGTGATAGCTGAAAAAATAAACAAGGACTTTAAAAAAGATAAAATAAAAGTTTATCACATTCATGATGTTGGGACAGTTTTTGGTATCGATGGGAGGGTTTCAATTGGAGTTCTGCCAGCAGATGAAAATAGAATAGCTTCAATCCTCGTTGGTTTTCATAAAGATGATAAGCATATATCAGTTGTAGTAAAGCCAAAGAAAATAGCTTTATTAAGTGTTATCATAACAAAAATTATAAGTGAAAACTTAAAATTGGATTAAATTGTCTATTTTTAACTGCTTCCCTTTTCCAACAACCTCATAAAAATCAACGGCAATAACTTTTATTTTCTCATCAATCACGTAGTTTTTTCCATTAGTTGATAAAAGATAGGGATTTATAAATAACATCTCCCCATTGAACTTTACAGCTAAATATGGCTTTCCTCCAAATGTTTTAGAGAAATTTATAAGTTTTTCAATATCCTCCTTATTTATATAGAATTTGGTTTTTGAAGAGGTCTTACACTCAAATATTAAGACCTCTCCTTTTCTTCCAGCTATTAAATCAACTCCCTTACTTCCAGCACTTCTAATTACTGCAAATCCTTCCTTCTCTAAGAGCTTTTTTAATTCCCTCTCAAAAGAACTTCCTTTTCTATATTTATGCCTCATTTTTGCTCCCTAAGACCTTTTCAACAACTTTTTTAAATTCCTCCACAGGTATTTTTGTCTCTTTCTTTATTAATTCGTTTTCTTTTTTCAAAATCTCTTCCATTGGTTTTATTCCCTCTTTGTCGATTTTATCCAATGCTAATCCAATTTTATCTAAAACCGCCTGCTCTGCCTCTAATTGATGAAAGCCCTCTCTCGGTCCCCCTCCTCTGAATGCTCTACATCTCCTCTTATCCCATATAGTATAACCCCTATCCTTACAAAATATCCTATTTCTCTCAAAGTTTCTAATCTCCTGGGCTAATTTATCAACTAACTCCTCCTCTCCCTCAATGTATGCTCCAAAACATGTCTCTTTTACAGCAATTGGCTGATTTAGAGTATTTATATATCTAACCAACTTACTTGGAGTTGTTAATGCATTTTCAGCTAAAACAATAACCTTTGTCTTTTTCATTTCTTCCACCACACAATTTAAATTATCAGTGTATAATCATTGCTTAATTACTAATGATTGTTTTTTTAATATATATTTTCTCCGTTTCATTTTTAGATTTATGGTTAATTATTTAATTTTAATTATTTAATAATTTTATTTTATTACACTAATTTATCTTTTTAAAATCTTTACTTTACATAATTAAATCGTAAAAATTTTATAGTAGGAAAAATAACTAAAATGACAATATTACTATAACTTAATTAAATTTTTGTGGGGGTTGAAAGTATGGACATCCCATCAATAATTCCTTTTTTAATAACTCCAGCAATAGCCATGATTACATATAAAATGTATTACAATAGTAAAAATTATAAAATACAAAATAATAAAATGGAAATGCTTAAATGTATAAAATCATGTGATAATCCTTCGACATCTGATGAGATAATTGAAAAAATTATGAAGAGTGAAGATATTGATATAGATGAAATACTCTGTAAAAAAGTAAAATAAACGAAGCTAAAAATAAAATACAAAAATAAAACGATTAAAAATTATAAATCTCTTGGGTCTGTAAGCTCTCCTTTAACAGCACAAGCAGCGGCTGTTATTGGTGAAGCAAGATAAATCTCTGCCTCTAATGAACCCTGCCTTCCTCTAAAATTCCTGTTTGATGTTGAAACACAAACCTCCCCAGGACCTAAAACACCATACAATGAACCCATACAGGCAGAGCATGAAGGATTTGTAACAACACATCCATACTTTAAAAATTTCTCAATTATTCCCTCTTTTAATGCTTTTAGATACTCTTCTCTTGAAGCGGGAGTTACGATAACTCTAACATCATCAGCAATTCCTCCATGCTTATCAATAATCTCAATAGCCATTCTTAAATCCTCTAACCTTCCATTTGTGCAACTACCTATAAACACCTGGTCTATTGGTTTTCCGGCAACTTCTCTTGCCTGTTTAACGTTATCTACATTGTGTGGGCAGGCAAAGACCGGCTCTATTTTATCTGCCTCAATTTCATAAACCTCTGCAAATTCAGCATCTTCATCTCCTTTTATTACCTCAA
>Ga0256838_1001031_pt1 | contig 14166 bp, 16 predicted proteins | sample 4571419metaG_FD_185978 | JGI IMG/M metagenome (GOLD analysis project Ga0256838, IMG submission 185978) | Hydrothermal vent microbial communities from Guaymas Basin, Mexico - 4571-419 | ecosystem: Environmental > Aquatic > Marine > Hydrothermal vents | place: Mexico: Guaymas Basin | collected...
GCGGAAAAGGCGCATTAAACTGTGCAATTACCACATTGATTTTTGAAGCCCTTGAAAAAGAAGGGATACCTACACATTTAATAAAACAGATTGATGAAACTAAACAGCTGGTTAAAAAAGTCGATATTATTTTGATAGAAGTTGTTGTAAGAAATATTGTAGCGGGAAGCCTTGCAAAAAGATTAGGACTGAAAGAAGGAACTAAACTGCCTTTTACTATAGTTGAATTTTATTATAAAAATGATGATTTAAACGACCCTTTAATAAATGATGACCACGCTATGGTTTTAGGACTTGTTAAAAACAGAAAAGAATTAGACCTTTTAAGAGAATACGGATTAAAAGTTAACGACTTTTTAGTTAAATTTTTTGACAAAGTGGGTCTTACTTTGGTAGACTTTAAGATTGAATTCGGAAGAGACGAAAACGGAAACATTATATTAGCAGACGAAATTACGCCTGATTCCTGCAGACTTTGGGATAAAGAAACAGGTAAAAAACTTGACAAAGATTTATTTAGATTTAATCTTGGAAACATAAAAGAAGCATACACAGAAGTATTAAACAGATTAAAGGATGTAAAATGATAGTTGCTGTAAACGTTCATCTAAAAAAAGGCGTTCTTGACCCTCAGGGAAAAGCGGTTCACCATGCACTTGAAACATTAGGTTTTAAAGACATAAACGGTGTAAGAGTCGGAAAACAGATTTTACTTGACATTGATACCGAAGATAAAGAAAAAGCAATAGCTCTTGCAAAAAAAGCAGCTGATGAATTACTTGCAAACCCTGTAATAGAAAACTACGAAATAGAGGTAAAATAATGAAAGTAACGGTTATCGTTTTTCCCGGAACTAACTGTGACAGAGACACTAAATGGGCTTTTGAAAAAATCGGAGCAAACGTTGAATACGTATGGCACAACGAACATGATTTAAAAAATCCTGATTTGGTGGTACTTCCTGGAGGATTTAGTTACGGGGACTATTTAAGAAGCGGTGCAATTGCAAGATTTTCGCCAGTCATGCAGGAAGTTAAAGAATTTGCAAATAAAGGCGGATTTGTACTCGGAATATGCAACGGTTTTCAGATACTACTTGAATCGCATTTGCTTCCGGGCGGTATGACAAGAAACGAAAATTTGCACTTTATTTCTAAATTTCATCATTTAAAAGTTATTGACAACAAAAACAAATTTTTACAAAATTTAAATGTCGGCGATATTGTAAATATTCCGATTGCACATGCCGAGGGGAATTACAAAGTTGATGATGAAACACTCAAAAAAATGTACGACAACGGACAGGTGATTTTAAAATACTGCGATAAAGACGGAAACGAACTCAACCCTAACGGAAGCGTAGATGCGATAGCCGGAATCTGTAACGAACAAAAAAACGTATTCGGACTTATGCCTCATCCTGAAAGGGCAATGGAAAGTTTGCTTGGCGGCAGCGACGGAATTAAAATGATAGAAGGATTTATGAAGTGAAAAAACTTTTTATATTAATTTTAGTTCCTTTTTTCCTGTTTGCTTATAAGGTGGATATATATAAATGGGGTAAAAAAGATACTTTTTACGGATTTTTAAAACGCAATTCACTCCCTCTGAGTATTTATTACAATCTCCCTTTAAAAATAAAAAGATATGTAAGGGCAATACCAAGAGGTGAGAGTGTTTTTATTTTAAAAGACAACAACATTATAAAACAGGCATTAATACCTATAAATGCAAAGCAACAGCTACAGATCATAAAAACAAAAAAAGGCTATGAAACCAAAATAGTCCCTATCGTTTATGAAACGGTTACAAAACATGCTTCAACTGAAATTAAACATTATTTAAGCTATGATCTTTACAAAGCCACAAGAATCAGAACTCTTGCTTCAAAGCTTGCTTATATTTTCTCCGACAGGATAAATTTCAGGGCACTTCCTAAAAATACAAAAGTCGATATTATATATGAAGAAAAAATCAAATTCGGTGAAGTAAAAGATGTAAAAATTTTATACGCAAAGCTATCAAATAGACAATACAGCATAAACGCTTTTTTAAATCCCTACGACGGCAGATATTATGACAGTAACGGAAAAAGCCTAAAAGGAATGTTTTTAGCCGCGCCTCTTAGATACAAAAGGATATCATCACCGTTTGGAAGAAGATTTCATCCTATTTTGCACAAATGGAGAATGCATGACGGAATAGATTACGTAAACAAAATCGGAACTCCTATCCATGCCGTTGCGGACGGTAAAATTATTTATAAAGGCTGGATTAAAGGATACGGCAGAAGTGTTAAAATAAAACACAAAAACGGCTATATCACCTTGTATGCACATTTGCACGGATATCCAAGAGGCATATATGTAGGCAGATGGGTAAGGCAGGGGCAGACAATAGGATATCTTGGAAACAGCGGACTTTCAACCGGACCGCATTTGCATTTTGGAGTAATGCGCTACGGGAAATGGATTAATCCTGCAAAACTCAGAAATTCAGTCAAAGTGACACTTTACGGTAAAAAGAAAAAACAGTTTTTAGCTTACATTCAAAACTTCACAAAAGAGAACAATATAGCGCTCAAATGAGATATTTAATTATACTTTTTTTTATTTCTTTTTCGTTTTCCGCCAATCTTATTGTCCAATATCCAAATCTTAAAAAAGAATACTATGAAAACCAGATTATAGACTTAAACATAAAAGTCATAACCCCAAAAGAGATGAATTTAACTTTTATACCTCCTCTAGGCGGTGAAGTAAACGTAACTAAAACAAATCCTTTCGTATACAATATAAACGTCAGATATAAAAACAACGATGAAATCAAAAAACTTTTTATAGTAAGTAAAAATATTTATAAAGAAATTCCATTAAATGATTTATACTCTACTAAACAGGTGGATAAAATCAGAGACTTCTGTAATGTATTAGCAAAAAATTTACAAATTAAAAACATTATTTCAAGCAAGTACAACGATAGATACAATATGATATCATTTACATTAACAGGCGAAGACGCAAATTTAAACGATTTCACCCTGCATTTAAAAGACGAAAACCTGACAATCGTTTCACCTCAAAAGGCAACATATTTGGGATTAGTCGAAAATAATAAAAAAGCCCTAAACTTTTATTATTTAAATACCGAAAAAGACAATTATCAAAAAATGAATGTCCCTATTAATATTAAATCGGAAACCATAAGTACACAAACAGACCTAAACCCTGAAGAAAACACCCTTTTTACACCTATAAACATTCTCATTCTCTCCACAATAGCAGTTTTAATACTTATTTTTCTTATTTATCAGAAAATCTGGCTTATTTTCCCTCCTTTAATCTTAACCGGTTATTTAATCTATGCCAATTTACCAAAAGGTGAAGCATATTTAACAAGAGGCACCAAAGTTTATATACTGCCGACAAAAAATTCAACTGTTTTTTACATAACACCGATAGGCACCGAAGTAAAAATACTTAAAAAAACAGCTAAATACACAAAAATACAAATTCAAAACAAAATAGGATGGGTAAAAAATGAAGATATTAAATAGCATAATCAGTGTGTTTAAATTTATTTACGGTTTTACATATTTAGCAGTTGTTTCACTGCTTATTGCAATAAATCCTAAATGGGAACTTAAACTCAGAAAAAAAGCTTCAAAGGTTTTAACGGATATTATTTCAAAAGATTTAACCGTAGAAGGCAAAATTGACCCAGAAGCAAATATTATTATGGGCAATCATACTAACAATTTGGACATTCCTTTGATAGAAACAGTATATGGAGATGAAAAAATTATTTGGGTTGCAAAAGACGAAATAGCAAAAATGCCTATTTTTAAATACCTCGTAACAAAAACGGACATGATTCTTGCAAACAGAAGCGATAAAAGAGCAATTATAAAAATGATAAAAGAGATTAAAGAAAAGACCCAAAAAGGATACAAAGTTTCTTTATTCCCGGAAGGAACGAGAAACAAAGGAGATTACACAAAACTTCTTAAATTCAAAAACGGACCAAAGGGGATTGTGGAAAAACTAAATCTTAAAGTTCAGCCGTTTGTCATAATAAACCTCCCAAAAGCATTTAAAAAACATCCTTTCAGGATTGAAAAACAGCCTATAAAAGTTGTTTTTTTAGAGAGCTTTTATCCGTATGAGGGATGGTATGAAGATATGAGAAATAAAATGCAGGCTGTATTAGATAGGGAATACGAATTAAATAAAAATTCATAATAAAATATTATAATTATAATTAAATAAACTTATAAGGAGCTGCTTTGAAATTTGACACAATGCTTGCAATCGGAATCGGCGGATTTATAGGTGCGATATTAAGGGCTTATACCGCCGGGCTTGTAAATAACACAATCAAACACGACATACCTTTCGGAACGCTCAGTGTAAATCTGATAGGTAGTTTTTTGCTAGGAATATTTATAGGCGCAATACAATACGGAGGCATTCAAAACCCATATTTAAAATCACTCCTTACAACGGGAATGATGGGAGCTTTTACGACCTTTTCCACATTTGCGGTTGAAAGTTTCTTTTTATTTAAAAACGCACTTTATATTCAGGCTTTATCATACATATTATTAAACGTAATCGGATGCATAATACTTGCCGGAGCTGGATTTAAAGGCATTGAAGCAATACTTAAATAAAATAATGGAAAATTTCAAACTGTTTCTTTTAATACTCTGGGGAGTGTTTTTATTTTTCCTTGTTTTTCTCTTTATTAATCATATCCGGTATAAAAAATGGCTGAAACAATTGGAAAAAAAGCCATTGACAGACGAAGAAAAAAATTTTTTAAATAAAATTGAAATATATAAAAAACTTCCTGACAATTTAAAACAGATTCTGGCATTTAAAATACACAGATTTAAAAAAGAAAAACAGTTTGTCGGCATCGGTCTGGAAATTAATGAAGAAATAAAAACGGTAATTTCTTTCTTTGCATGTCTTCCTACACTTTATTACAAATATTTCTGCTATCCTTCCTTAAAATATATATACGTTTATCCGCATACGGTTATTCTTAACACTTCAAGTCAAAAAAACGGTATCGTTTCAAAAGAAGAAATTTTAATAAGCGGCGAAGCCGTGGGTGAAAGCGTAGTTATTGTATGGAACGAATCAAAAAAAGAAGCGTATCACAATTTAGGCAGAAATGTTGTTATACACGAATTCGCGCATGAGCTGGATTTTGAAGAAGGCGCAATAGACGGAATACCGCCTCTTCCTTATTCGCAATATGCCCAATGGGGTAAAATTATGTTTAAAGAATACAACAAATTAAAAAATAAAATTTTAAAAAGACATTTTTTAGGTAAATATTCATTTATAGATAAATACGCCGCAACCAACAAAGCCGAATTTTTTGCGGTAATGAGCGAATATTATTTTATGAAACCGTACCTTTTAAAAAAACATTTTCCGAATATATATAAAGAACTTAAAAATTTTTATAAGGTTGAAACAAATGTATGCTGATATTAATCATTTAAAATTGATTAAATTTAACGGATGTGACGGATGCACCGAATGCTGTAAAAGCAAATTAATGGCACCGCTAATTTTGGAGGATTTTGAAAAAGTTTATAAATATTTTCCTATTCTAATAGCAAAACTTGATACCTATAAACCCGTAATGCTTTTAAGCAATAAAACTTCATGCCCGTATTTAAAAGAAGATAAATGCAGTATTTATGAAAATAGACCTCCCGCATGTAAAATATACCCCTACTCCCCATGGTATGATTCGATACTGCTTGATTTATCATGCAAAGGTATCGGAATTGAGGGTTTTCCTCTTCCGACATCTAAAGAGGATTTTGTTAAATCGAATTTTTACGAAGAAAGATTTGAAAATATAACAGATAAATTAGAAAACACTCTAAAATGGACTAAAACACTTAAATTAGAACATTACGCCAAAATCCAAAACATTAATCTGTATAAAATAAAACCGGCCAATAAAGACAAATATTTTCATATGTATGAAAATTCATTGATTCATTTAAAAAAGTATAAAAATATCATTTTAACTTAACAAAAAATTTATATATTGTAATAAAGTTTTTAAATTTTATAAATATATGCAAAAAAACAAAATAAAAATCACTTTTTTCAATTCTCTGTAAATTATATTTATAATATTTGAATATTTTAGGGAATTGATATTGAAATATGTAGATTATTGTGAGAAGTAATTGATAAATTCGGAATAAAAATAATAAAATCAAAATTAAATACATGGAGTTAAACAAAAACAAATTTACAAATGTTTTATATAATAAAAACTGTCAGTTAAATGTCAGTAAAAATCCATATAAAAAAACTGACATATACCTTTTTTGCTTTTAAATCAGAGTGTTTAAATTAAGAAATGGAGTAAGTTTAACACCTTCAGTGCCAGACACTGTTATTGTTAATTAAATGGCGGAGCCGACGGGACTCGAACCCGCGACCTCCGGCGTGACAGGCCGGCATTCTAACCAGCTAAACTACGGCTCCAACTTTGCATTGTAGGTGGTGGTCGCTGCAGGGCTCGAACCTGCGACCCCCAGCTTGTAAGGCTGGTGCTCTCCCAACTGAGCTAAGCGACCGACAATTTTTTATAAATGGATTAGGACTTTATGGAAGTGGTGACCCCTACGGGACTCGAACCCGTGTCGCCGCCGTGAAAGGGCGGTGTCCTAACCGCTAGACGAAGGGGCCATTTGAGTGGTGACCCGTGCTGGATTCGAACCAGCGGCCCTCTGCTTAAAAGGCAGATGCTCTACCGACTGAGCTAACGGGTCAGCTTTTCTTTCACAACTTGTCGTTGTGGACTGAAATTATATGTAAATTATTTTTTTATGTCAATACATTTACGGAAAAAAAAGAAAAATTTTTTATTTTTTTTTCAAATTTAAAAAATTGTTTATAGGATTATTAGGAATAATTTCTTTTAATGTATCTTTATGACACTTTGTACAGCTTTTCAGTCTTTGATGTTCAGGAATCGGAGTGTGTGTCAGTTTTTCCCTACTGTGACAGTCAAAACAATCCGCTCCGCATTCGCTCATTGCCTTTTCATTATGATTTGGATGGCATTTAGTACAGGTAATTAAAAAATGATGCTCTTTGTAATATTTATTATGTTTATCATATTCCATAGGTTTAAGTTTTGGATGACACTGCAAACAATCGCTGCTGCAAGCAAAAGCAATTATACTCAAAACTGTAACTAAAAACGTTTTTTTTATCATTACCCCTCCTTTTCGTGAAATGATTTTAGGCAGTGTCTTGGAATTTTTCCACTGATAAAATCTAAAAGATTATCTAAAGAAATTCTCATAATCCTATAAAGCGCTTCTTCAGTATAATAAGCCATATGGGGAGTGGCTATTATATTTTCTTTTTTTGCAAGATTCCAATCAGGCAGTACATCCGCTGCAATTATTCCATTAAACGTTTCATATACTTCTTTTGAAATAATTTCAGCCCTTGCGGGATTTATAATTACATATCCTTTAAAATTTTTAATGTTTTCGGTATTAATTAAATTTTTAGTGGATTTAGTAAGCGGCAGGGCAATAAATAAAAAATCGCTTTTTTTTAACACATAATCCAAATCGGCGGTATATTCCACACCTTCGAGTTCTTTTTTACTTCTGTTAAATCCTATTACTTCGGCGCCAAAGCCCACAGCGATTTTTGCAATATATTTACCTATTGTACCAAGCCCGAGTATTCCTACGGTTTTCCCCGCTATTTCCGTCCCCTTAAGGTCCGAATAATTCAAATTGCCGTTTTTTACCCTGTTAATAGCTATGTATGTTTTTCTTATAGCTTCAAAAAGCAGGGAAAATGAAAACTCCCCTACCGCAGGACCTCCGTACCCTACGACATTACTTGCTAAAAGCCCTCTTTTATAAATTTCTTCCAAATCAAGATGGTCTACTCCTGTCGAGCGGGTCTGGACATATTTCAATTTAGGAAATTTATCTAATATGTTTTTATCTACTTTTGAATGGATAAACACAGAAATTACATCAAAATCGTTTTTACCATTATATGCATTTACCGTTTCGCTAAAAAAATATAGTTCGTGATTTTTTAAATTCTGCTCAAAGAAAGATTTTTCTTCAGGTTTTATTTCAAAGAATGCAATTTTCATCACAAATCCTTATGAATTAAAATTCATAAGATATTATACACCTAAAAAAGAAAAAAGGAAAGTTATTTAGAAGCTTTTGCTTTAGCGGCTTTTGCGGCGGCTCTTTTTGCTTTTTTGTATGCGGCAAATTCCTCTCTGCTTTTAGCGGCTCTGATTTCAAGCTCACGCCATTTTTTTTCAACGTCTTTAGGATTGTCCACTCCATTTATAAAATAACCCAGCTTAGGATTTTTAACTACACTCTCACCCATCACGGGCGTTCTTACTTCCGCTTGGGTCAAACAACCTTCATCCGATTTAGGACATGCATCCACACACGCACCGCAGTAAATACAAAGATACGGGTTGTAGTTATACTGTTTTTTTCCCGTTTCTACGTCCACTACCTCAAATTTTATAGCCCCCGGAGGACATATGTTTTCACATTTATCACAAAATATACAAAGCTCTTCGTTATAAAGTATCGTTCCTCTGTACCCCATTGGCTCGGGAGACGGAGCAAAAGGATATTTTATCGTCTCAGGTTTTGAAACGAGGTTTTTAAGCGACTCTATAAACATCTGAATCATTTTTTCTCCTTCGGTAAATACATATAAATTTTCCATCTAACCGCAAACTAACTCTTCCCCTTTATCCTTCAAGCTTCATCCTTCACCCTACTCTTATAACTACCTTGCCGTACAACTCAAACACGGATCAAAGCTTAATACAATCGCCTGAGCGTCTGAATATTTTTCACCCACAAAAAGTTCTTTAAGTACAGGAATATTTGCATACGTCGGCACTCTGATTCTAACCCTCTCAAGCACTTTCGTTTTATTTCCTTTTAAGTAATAAAAACACTCACCTCTTGGGGCTTCTACTCTTACAAACGTTTCACCGTCCGGTCTTCCTTTTACTTTCACCCTGTGTTCACCCTCAGGAATTCCTTCAAGAATATTCAGACACATCTCAATTGAATTCATAATTTCATCAAATCTAACCATATTTCTAGCCCATACGTCACCCTCACTTCTTGTTTGAAGTTTATATCCAACTTCTTCAAACGGAAGGTAATCGTATTCCGCCCTTGCATCTGTTGCAAGGCCGCTTGCCCTTGCTATAGGACCTGCGGCGTTGAATTTTTCAGCCATTTCTTTAGATATGGTTCCAATACCTTTAGTTTTAAGCCCAAACGTATAGTCGTTTTCAAAAAATTCAATCAGTTTTTCGGTGTTTGCTTTAAGAGTCAATAATTTTTCTTTTGCGAATTTAACCGTTTCGCTGTCTATATCCCTAGCCACTCCGCCTATAATTTGATAATCATACTGAACCCTGTTACCCGTAATTCTCTCAAGTATATCCATTACGTCTTCTCTGTATCTAAACGTCTGCATAAAGAGGTTTTCATATCCCACAACTTCCGCAACATGTCCGTTTGCAAGCATGTGAGAGTGAATCCTGTCAAGCTCAACTACAAGCATTCTTAAATAGTCTATTTTTTTATTCGTCTCAATTCCTAAAAGTTTTTCAATTCCATGCGTATAAGCTCCCGCATGCGTAATCGAACAAAGCCCGCACACCCTCGCAACTAAATACGGCAGCTGAGTATATTCAAACCTTGTAATTGCAGCTTTTTCTATACCCCTGTGAACATATCCTATATTTACCGTTACATCCGTAATCACTTCATTTTGTGTTTCAAATAAAAAGCTTACAGGCTCAGGCAGTGCAACGTGCTGAGACCCAAAAGGTACAATTATCTTATTTCCCATTTGCTTCCCCTTTTCTAAGCGGCGCTTGTGGTGCGTCTGGTTCTATAAACACACCTTTTGCCGCATTTTCTACGTCAAGTCCGAATAAATCGGCAAGCTCCCACTCAGCTATCCATGCACTTCGAACCACACTTACGATTGACGGGATTTTTTTATCATAAGATATATTTTCAGCCCTGAACACTACTAATTTATTTTTGTCGTAATATTTTGCGAATATCCAGTCAATTGTTACATTTCCGCCGTTATCAGTCGCGTTGACAGTTACGTAATGGTATTTACTTTCGTCATACCATGATTTAATCAAATCCACCACATTATCAAGCGTTGCTTCAAAAAACGTTATATCAGGATTAATCATCATTTCTAGCTCCTAATTTTTCAAGTAATTCTTTGCTATGATTTCTCATATACTCTTTTTCTTTGCTTTTTTTCTCCCAGATTTTCACAGCTTCCACCATTCCGTCTATTACAGCTTCAACCCTAGGCGCACATCCGGGAATCCATACGTCAACCGGTATGATGTTATCCACTCCGTTTTCCACATGGTAAAAATCCCTGAATATTCCGCCTCCGTGCGCACACGCACCCATGGCAACCACGACTTTGGGTTCTGGCATCTCAAGATAGAGTCTTCTTAAAACATCACGGCACCTTTTAGTAACGGGACCTGTTACAAGCAAAATATCAGACTGCTTAGGGTTACCCCTGTTAAGCATTCCGAATCTTTCTATGTCGTATTTAGGCGCAAGAGCCGCAAGTATTTCTATATCGCAACCGTTGCATCCGCCTGTATTGTAATGCAAAATCCAAGGCGATTTTTTTCTGAATTTAGTGAATATTCCCATAACTACCTCCATAATGCCAAAAAGATAATATTAAAAGCCGAAATCGGTATAAGCACAAACCAGCTAAACTTAACCATTCTTCTAAAATCAAGCCTTGCCGTTGCGTTGTCAAGCGCATTTACAAACAAAAATACAAAAAGCACAAGTAACGCACCTAACCAATAATGGCTGCCTCCGAATAAAAACACAAAGAAAAACACATATACATATTCAATCCATTTACCCGTATAAACCGCTTCGTAAAAAGGTCCGCTGTATTCAATCTCAGGTCCTCCTATTATTTCCTGATGAGCTTCGGCTACGTCAAAGGGGGATTTGTGAAGCATCATAGGAATTGCAAGTACAAAGGCCACAAATACCACAGGCAGCTGTAATAAAGGAATTCCGTCATAATTTAAAATATCTTTTAAATTAAAACTTCCTACAACCTGATAAAATCCTACAACCATCAACACCATTAAAGGCTCGTAACTAATCATATGCATAAGTTCTCTCATAGCGCCTATTACACTATAAGGGCTTCTAACGCTAAAAGCTCCGATAGTAAGAGCCAATACTGCAATAACATGGAAAAAAACGGCTACAAGCAAATCGTTACCCAAAAACAAAACCAAAAGAGAAAACCAGCATGCAATAAAATACATAATTCCCATAACTGCATGTAATGAGTGCACCATTAAAGGACGTTTATCCATTAATTTAAAAAAGTCATAAAACGGCTGCATAAGCGGAGGCCCTACCCTGCTTTGCATTCTCGCTTTGACAATTCTCTCAACCCCGTAAACAAAACCTCCTATAATTGGAGCGAAAAGTGTCAAAAGTAACATTAACGTTTCAAATTTCATAATAAACCTCCTCCAAGAACTAACACCATTACAAAAAGAGCTATACTAAATGCAATCAAATAGTTTTCATATTTTGAAATACATACGAAGTTGTATGTTTCAATATGCCTAGGAAATGCTTCACCGCAGTTATACGGTTTAGCGGTATCGACATTTTTAAAATGAACGAAAAACGGCAGTGCATGGATTAATGATAAAATAACCAACGCACCTAATATCTGCCAGAAATAAAGAGTTGAAGTGTTAATTACCAGTGATAAATGATCCGCATGGATATTCGGCATCTGTCCGCTTAATTCCTGTGCAATAGGAACTATTTGAGTAGCTATAAAAGGCGCAATAAACACCGTCATTGCCAAAAGCCAGACATAATACCATATTGAAACAAAATTAAACCTTACAGGTAAAGGCAAAGCCCTGACCCTTTCAATTCCGTGAGATTTTCTGACACTGATACCCAAAACTTTCATATAAAGCACACTCAAAAAAGCGCTTCCGGCACCAACGTAAAGAATTAAAAGAACGTAACTGCCGTGGCTTAAAAATCCGCTGGCTTCTTCTATCATAATCCATTTACCGATAAACGTTCCAAACGGAACAAAAGTCATATTTAAAAATCCGAAAAATATAAACATCAACGTTAAAGGCGCCCTTTCTATAAGTCTTCTCATCTGTTTTATGTATTTAACATGGAAAACTTTTTCAAGCACACCAGCCTCAATAAATAAAAATCCTTTAGCAAACGCATGGAATAGAATCAATAATAAACTAGCCGTAATCGCAATAGGAGTGCCTACAACTGCCGCAAGCATCATAAGCCCAAGCAATGAAATAGTTGAATATGCAAGTATTTTTTTGAAATTATCCTGCGTAAGCGCTATTACGGCCGCCGCTACAAACACAAAACCGGTTGTGATGATTAAAAGTTTCGCTAAAAGAGTCCCTTTTATAACTGGAGAAATCCTAAGAAGCAGATAAGGCGCAATTTTCACCATTGTTGCAGAGTGTAAAATTGAACTGACGGGAGTAGGAGCAACCATCGCCCCTAAAAGCCATTTGTGAAACGGCATCTGAGCGCCTTTTACCAATGCGCTTAAAGATAAAAATCCTAAAGCCGCCAAGGGAACAACTTTTGAATCGGCATTTAAAATATCGGTAAAATGATACATTCCGCTAGTTTTTAGAAAAGTTAAAAGCGCAAACAGTATCGCAACACCACCGATTTGGTTCATCCATAACGCCAAAATTGCGTTTTTTACAGCCTGTTCGTCCATTCTAAATCTGATTAATACATACGAAGCAAGTGTCGTTGTTTCAAACAAAGCAAAAAACCATTCGATATTATTGACACTTACCGCAAAATTCATCACCCCTAAAAACCAGATTAAAATAGCAACAAAACTGTGTTTTCCTTTTTCGTCATACTCCATATATTTTGTAGCGAAAATTGCGATAGGAACACCTACAATCGCTACAATCATATACATAAACACGGTCAATTTATCAACATAAATATTTGCAGTGTTTGAATGTTCAATCATTAAAATAACAATTATTAACAGCACCAACTGTAATATTGCAAGGGCTGAGACAAGCATACTTTTGTTTTTTATACCCTGATATAGAAAATATCCCAAAAGTCCGAAGTCATAAATCGTAATTGCGTAATCCACCCAATGAGGAGTGTCAATTAGCATCACATTACCGCTAAAATAAACTTCCCAAGCAAAATACCCTAAAACAGGCAACATTAACAGTGACAACACATTCGTAACGAAATCGTTTTTTGCCAGATAGATGACAAATGCCACTATCCAAGGCAACACTATACTAAGCGTTACATACAGTTCCATACCACCCTCCAAATTAAAATATAACATAATGATAACAAAATGAATGTTCATTTAGAAGTATTATAAATTAATCTTATATTAATTGAAACAAAAAGTTACATTATTTTATATTCTGAAGTTTTCTTTCATACCTTTTAATCATTGTAATATTACCGAAAAGTCCACCCTGATGAATGTAGAGTATATCGGAAAGGTCATAATGAAGCAGTGTATCCCAGCCTATGGTATCGTAAAGCATATCAAATTCAATCCCCTCTTTTTTTAATTCTTTCCATAATTCATATAATTTAGGATATAGTTTTCCGAAATGATATTTTTTACGGGGTTTGAGAATTGTAGGAATTTTGCCAGCTCCAAGCCATTTAAACTGTTTTTTAAGATAATTTTCATCACCAACGCACGGTACTGTTAAAACCTCTACATTTACATGTTTTGAGAGAAAATAAGCGGTAGTTCCCGTCCCGCTCGGTAAAAATATCTTTAAATTATGTTTAAGTGCATATTCATTCACTTCTTCGGCAAGTTTTTTTATTCCGAATTCACTCTCTTTAACCCTGCCGCCCTCTTCTATAATTAACGTTTCATCATCCTTTAAAGACTTAACAAATTTAATAAGTCTTTCACCTCTAAATGAAGTTTCAATAATGTTAGCTCCGTTTTGAAGAGCTTTTAGATAATTCCCTTCAGGATT
>Ga0256838_1001034_pt1 | contig 14140 bp, 20 predicted proteins | sample 4571419metaG_FD_185978 | JGI IMG/M metagenome (GOLD analysis project Ga0256838, IMG submission 185978) | Hydrothermal vent microbial communities from Guaymas Basin, Mexico - 4571-419 | ecosystem: Environmental > Aquatic > Marine > Hydrothermal vents | place: Mexico: Guaymas Basin | collected...
CTCCTTCCTCAGGTAAACCTTTTTTCTTATACACAAAAATTTATTTAAGGAAAAATTTAAAAAGGAGTTTAAGCTCTTACGATCTTTCCGTCAGAAGTTTCTTTTAATTCTCCCTTCTTTAGCATCTTTGTTATTAATGCTTTAATTACTCTTGGCCTTGTTCTTGGCTTTCTCCTCTTTACACATTGTACTATTTCGTCTCTTGTTTTTGGTTCGGAGGCACATTCTAAGATAACCTCTTTTAAGGTCTTACCTCTCCTGGGCATAAAACTTAGAGTTCATCGGGGTTTATAAAATTTTTCTACAACTTCCTAATCGCTTTATTTTTAAACCCACACAAACTATCTGATTTTAATGTATTTTAAAATATTATAAACTTTTATATAAATATATATAAAAGCCCCGGGCCGCGACGTCGGTGGGATTTGTGATCACCGATCTCTGTCCCGGGGTACAAAAATGATGACGGTCTTGAGCCCTGAAGATTGATGAAGAACCTAGGGGCTGATTACCATATAATAATAAATTCTAGTTCCTTCTCTTTTTTCAATTCTTCAATAAGATCTCTTCTAATGTCTTTAGCAGCTTTATTAGCCCTTATAGCTAAAGTTCTATCATCTATGAAAGTACTTCTTCTAACAACAATAGATCTTTCATTTGTTAAAATTAGATTAGGGTGTCCATACGCAATTATCTTATCTTCTAAATCATCTACCTTTAATATTATTTCTATTTTGCCGCCTTTCTTTAAGTGTTCTTTAAGCTCTATTGGTAAATCCTTTACTGAGTGAGAGGCTTTTATCCCTATAATACAGTCCCCTCTTGGAGTTAAATAGTTATCTTTTGTAATTTCAAACGTAGATTTGTGTGTTGCTTTTATTAAAGGATGCCCATAAGCCTTTATAACAAACCTCGGCATTTCAGTTCTGTTAAAAGCATAACAACGGTAGATGTAACGTTATAACTACCAGGTTTCTTCACAGGTATTTTTATTACTTCCTTATCTTTTACTTTCTCTATTTCATGATATGGTATTCCATAATCTTCTGCTCCAAAAACATATATCCCATTTTTGTCTAGTTCCGCTTCATATAAAAATTTATTTCCGTAAGTTTCTATAAAATAAAACTTTTTATTTGAATACTCTTTTAAGAAATCGTCAAATGTATAATATATTTTAAAGTCCTTTATCTTTTTCAATTCCTCATACCGGATATTTGCATTTTCTCTATGAATTATAACAACATCAAAATTGAATTCTTGAGATAAAAATAAAATTTCCTTTATGTTTTCTTCGTCTTTAAGTTTGTAAAGTACAATAAGCATTAAAAATAATAGTAAGAAAAATTTAAAGTGATGAGATGGGTGAGCGCTGAAAATGATGATCCGAACTGCAACTGAAATTTAAATTTTCAATAGATAACTACTTAATGGGAAAGCAAGGATTAAGATATTGGGAGTATAAAGAACATACAGCAGATATTAAAGTGGTTGGCTATGGAAATACTATAAAAAGAGCTTTTGAAGCTTTGGCTTTAGGAATAATGAACATTATGTACGATGTTTCGAAAGTGGAACTCAAAGAAGAAAAAGAATTTGAATTTGAATCAGAAGATATAATTTCAACTCTATATGATTTTCTAACGCAGATTCTAGATATTTTTTATATAGATAATTTTGCTATAGGAGATGTTAAAATAAAGAATTTGAGGAGGAAAGAGAAAAAGGTAAATAATAAAAAGATAAGAGTTTGGTACTGCAGATTTAAAATTAAAGGAGAAAAGTATAATCCTGAAAAGCATGGGAGAGGAAAAGAAGTGAAAGCTATAACTTATAATGAGATGAATGTAGAAAAAGTAAAAGAAGGATTATGGAAGGCCGAGTGCGTTGTTGATATCTAATTTTTCTACTTCTTCTTTATCTTTTATAGTATCTATACTCTTCCAAAAGTAGTTTCTAAAAACAATTCCATATAATTTTTTATCTTTAGCTAATTCCGGAAAGCCTTGTTTTTCAATATCTCCTTTTTCTGGTAAATAGTCAAAAACTTCCGGTCTGAATAGGTATATCCCAGCGTTAATTAATAAATGTTCTAATATCGGTTTTTCAATAAAATTTATTATTTCATTTTTATCATTTAACTCTACAATTCCGTATGGGCTTTTCATCGGAACCAAGGCAATATATCCATAATATTCCGTTTTTTCAGCGATCTCCAGCATTTTCATTAAATTAATATTTGTCAAAATATCTCCATTTAGAACAAAAAAGAACTTTTCATTTTTTAATAAGTGTTCCGCATTCTTTATAGCTCCTGCAGTTCCTAAAGGTTCCTCCTCCACAACATATGCTATTTTTATACCAAATCTTTTTCCAGATCCCAGATACTCAAAGAATTTCTCCTTTTTGTACCCTACAGCTAGGATTACCTCTTTTATTCCGTACTTCTTTAACCATTCTATTTGCCAGAGGATAATAGGTTTTCCTTTAATTTCAATTAAAGGTTTTGGTTTCTCTTCTGTCAAAGGTCTCAGTCTTTTTCCAAAACCACCCGCAAGAATAAGTGCCTTCATTTTAAATTTTTTAAGAAATATTTTAAAAATAAAACCCAGTAACCCCTTATGAAAAAGTGCTTAACTTTGTTATTTCTTCTTCCAGTAGCTTTTGCTAGTACAGTAATCGGAACAACAAATATCACCTTTGCAGATACAATAGTAGCAGAAGTAGTGTCTAAAATATACAATTATCCTATAGTAATTTTACCAAGAGATAATCTAACAACAGATGTTATACAAACATTAAATAAATTGAATGCTACGGAAGTAGTGATTATCGGAGGACCATATGTTGTTACACCAAAAGTAGAGGTGGAACTAAAGAATTTAGGATTAAATGTAACTAGAATTTGGGGTGTAACAAGATATGAAACTTCTGCATTAGTTGCTTTATTCTTTTGGAACCAATCAAAATATGCTGTTTTAATTACTAGGGAGCTTACTGATGAAGGATTAAAATTAAAAGATGTACCTTTAGTTAAAGAAGCTATAGAGAGGGCTATAGATTTAAAGGCACCTTTATTGATAACCCCTCCCGGAAAATTAGAAAGCAATGTTGCAGAAGCTTTACTAACATTAAACGTTACAAAAGTCTATATTTATACATTATCTAACGCTCCGGGATTAATAAAGGACTTACAAACTTTAAACATCAGTTATGAAATCGTTACATCTACAACAAACTACACTCCACGTATTTGTGAGAATGTTACAATAATCGAAGTCCCTCCTAAAATTCCATGGTATGAACTGAGAGAATTGTTCTTAACACCATGTATAAAGATAAAATTTGCTAATATAACGAACGTTACAGAAGTTAAGTTAAAACTAATGAAAAAAGTTAAAAAAATGTACAGGAAGATGATAAAATATCAAGTAGAATTTAGAAGAATCTTAAAGGAAAGATTACAGAGATTAATGAAAATAGTTGAGAGAGAAATGAAAAAATATAATATAACTGTAAACGTAACTAATCCTCTGAAAGCTCTAGATGAAGTCTTAATACTAAAGTGGAAAGAAAAACTATTCTGGCAAGATTTAAAAGCAAACGTTAGAGAGCTGGTAAAAGAAATACGGAAGATAAGAGGGAGGGTTGGAAAGATAGTCGAAGAGGTTAGAAAGAAAGTAAATAATATTACAAAGATGTGCCCACAAGTATACCAACCTGTTATTTGTTGTGACGAGCGTGGGTGTAGGGAGTACCAAAATATGTGTGAAGCTAAAATAAATGGTGAAACAAATTGTACATTAAAAGGAGTAATGATAAAAGCAAAGTTAATTAATCAACAGAGAAGGTAAATTCTTTTTTATTTCCTTTTTCATCTTCTACGAAAAGAACAAAATTAACTTTAACATCTGGAATATATATTCTTAGTTTACTTTTAGAATAATGGTCTACCGTAATGGTTCTTTTTGAATTCAGACCTGTATAAAGATAGAACTTTATTACATCTTCAGGATCACCTTCCGCTTTCCCATATATAAGAAATTTCTTATTATAAGGTGAATGATTTTTAATTTCAATTACTAATTCGTATTTAAATTTCTCATGATATATCTTTTCCATTTTAGCTTCTGCTTCCCAAAACTCCTTAAGTTTCATCCAATAATTCTTTTATTCTTTCCATTAAAAGCTTATACTTTAATTTATATTCTCCGAATTCTTCTATTTCTTTAGCTTTTTCAAATATAACATCAATTTCTTTCTTAATATTCTTTAATTCATTTATTTCTTTCTCAAGAACTTTTATCTTTTCTTCAATTCCAATTATTTCATTTTCTAATTTGCTTATTCTCTCAGAGATTTTATCTATGGTTCTTACAAGTTCTTCTAGAGTTTTCTTCAATTCCTTTATTTCATCCTCATGTAATAGCATATTTATAATTTTTTCTTCAATCATATTAAATAGAGTATTGGAAGCAACACTTTTTCAAATACAGATATTGTCTCCTTACTTAAAATCGGGGATACTGTAAATAATACTGTCCTATTCGCCTGAAATTCTTTCCATTTGAAGATGAAATTCAAAAGATAATCCCCAATTCTATAAGCTGTGATGTTTACAACTATCTTTTTTGTTTCCCCGGGTTTTAATATTAGGCGTTTTTGAGATAAATATATTTTTGGTAAAAGTGCTTCCGGTACCTTCATTAAAGGTTTAACAGAATAATCTATACTTAAATTTATTTCTTTATTTGAAGGATTTGTTATTCTTATTTCAAATGTAGTTATTGCGTTTGAGATCGGAACTGTTATATGGTCTGGAGTTTCTACTTGTACTAATAGTGGCACATTTTTTAACTTGTATATGTATGTTTTTTCTTCAACATTTCCTGCAAAATCTATAACAATGGATTTTATTATACAAGGATTCGAACAGTCATAGGTATTGATATAAACTGTGCCATTGCATTTTCTTTCAAACGTTTTGTTTCCAACTTCATAAAAGCACAATAATCCTCCATTGTCATAATCCCTGAAGATTACTGGGAAAGTAACAGTAGTGATAATTGAATTGTTTTGTGGATATGTTATTTCCGTATGCGGTTTTTCTTCATCTTTTAGTACAAAATATAATTTCCAATTCTTCCTCTCTAAACTCACATGCGAATTTTCCGAATTATATAGACTTAGGACGAAAGTGTAATTTAGGTTTTCCGTACTCCAAATAGCATTAACTATTTTGTTAAAGGGAGAAGAGAAACAAATACCGATATTACCATTATCTTTAGAGACATGAGAATTTTTTTCGTGGTATAGATATAAGAATCCACTATTACATGTACTAAATGAAATATTTTTTATTTTAAAACCAAGGGGAGTTGAAATGTTGATGTAACAATATAATGAATACTTAGCATTATTATCCTTTTCTGGCAGGGAAACATGCGTATTTAGTAGATCATATAACCATAAAAGAGCATTTGAAACGTTATACGGAACAGCAGTACAATTTAAAATTGCTACCATTAAATTTTATATATTGGTTTTAATTAAAAGCTTTATGGAATTTCCTAAAAGACCAAACTTCAAAGAAATAGAAAAAAAGTGGTTAGAAAGATGGACAAAGGATCTATTCTATATCTACAGATTTGATCCTAAAAAATGGGATAAAGTATATATTATAGACACTCCTCCTCCATTTACTTCTGGTGAACCTCATGTAGGTACAGTCTTTGGTTTTGTTTGGATGGATTTTATTGCAAGATATATGAGAATGCATGGATATAATGTTTATTTTCCTATTGGTTGGGACGTTCATGGCTTACCTACAGAATTAAAGATTGAAAAGAAAAAGAAAATACCTAAGGAAAATGTCGAAGAATTCATAAAAGCTTGTAGAGAGTGGACTTTATGGGCTAGGGATAGGATGAAAGAAGCTTTTCTAAAAGCAGGAGTAATACAAGATTTGGAGAAAGAATATATGACTATGGATGATCTTTACAAAAAGCTAACACAATATACTTTAATTGAAATGTATGAAAAAGGATTATTATACAGGGATAAACATCCAGTTTATTGGTGTCCAAACTGTGAAACTGCAGTTTCTGCACAAGAAGTTGGATATAAAAAGATGAAAGGAATTTTAGCTTATATTAAATTGCCAACCGAAGATGGAAGGTACGTTTTAATAGCAACTACTAGACCTGAAATGTTACCTGCATGTGTTATAGTCCTATTCTCAGATAAAGGAGAGTATGTTGAGACTGAAGAAAAATTAATAGTTTCAAAAAAATATGCTGAAGAAAAAGGGTTAAAAATAAAAAGAACTTTAACAAAAGAAGAGTTAGAAAAAATTAAAATAAGAATTCCTTTGATAGATAGAACAGTTTCTTTAAAGGCAGATCCAGATGTTGATCCAGAGTTTGGAACAGGTATTGTATGGGTTTGTACTTATGGTGATGAGCAAGACATCGTTTGGCAGAAGAGATACGGTTTACCAGTTTATGAAATAATTGATGAAAAAGGAAGATTAATCAATACAAATATTCCAGAGATAGATGGGTTAAAAGTTCAGGAAGCTAGGAAAAAAATTATTGAAATTTTGAAAGAAAAAGGCTATCTTTATGATTTAAAAGAAATAGAACATAATGTTTTAGCACATACAGAAAGATCTGATTGTCAGCATCCTATAGAATTAAGACCAACATATCAATGGTTCTTTAAAGTTCAAGAATTCAAGGATAAGTTATTAGAAATACAAAAAGAAATAAAGTTCTATCCTGAAGAGATGAGGCAAAGATTAATTGATTGGATAAATTCTATAGCTTGGGATTGGGTTATTTCTAGACAAAGAGTTTGGGGTTGTCCATTTCCTTTCTGGATATGTAAAAAAGACGGAAAAGAAATAATAATTCCTGCACCGAAAGATAAATTACCCGTAGATCCTAGATTAGAAAAACCGCCTAAAGAGATTTTAGAGAAGTATGGATGTAAAGAAGAGGAAGTAGAGCCCGTAAGAGATGTTTTGGATTGCTGGGTGGAATCATCAATAACACCTTTGGCAATATTGGTTTATGCGTTTGTAAAAGATGGAAAATCATTTGAAGAAGCTTACAGATTGGCTAAAGAGAAAGTACCAGTTAATCTAAGACCCCAAGGATATGAAATTATTAGAACATGGTTGTTCAATACATTATATAGGGTTTATATTTTGACAGGCAAAATACCTTGGAAAGAGGTTTTAATCAACGGAATGATTGTAGATGAGAAAGGAAGGAAAATGTCAAAATCTTTAGGAAATGTTGTAACACCATTTGATGTTTTAGAGAGATATCCTGCTGACGCTTTTAGGTATTGGGCTTTATTAGCTGCACACGGATATGATTATAGATTTACATGGAAAGACATAGAAGCTGGACAATCATTCTTAATAAAACTTTGGAATATATCAAGATATATTTGGATGAATTGTAAAGATATAGATTTAAATACGAAAGTAGACTTAAAACCAATAGACATCTGGATAATATCTGAGTTAAAAGAATTAATAGATTTTGTAGAAGGACAAATGAAAGAATATAGATTTTGGGAGGCTCTAAAAAGAATAAGAAAATTTGTTTGGGAAATATTTGCAGATAATTATTTAGAACTAGTTAAAGAAAGAGTTAAAAATAATGATCCAGCAGCAAAATGGACATTACTATATGTTTTAAGACAAATACTTGGAATACTAGCACCGTTCTTACCATTTATTACTGAAGAAATCTATAATATAATGTTTGCTGAAAGAGAAGGAAAGAAATCTATACATGAGACTGAATATCCTAAAGTAGAAATCTATGATAAAGAAATTCTTGAGAAAGGAAGAAAAATGCTAGAAGCTATTACATATATAAGGAAGTGGAAGACTGAAAAGGGATTGAAATTGAAAGAAGAAATAGAAAAAATAGAAATACCTTTTAAGGAAGAAGATATAAAGCCGTTTGAAGAAGAGATAAAGAGTTATTTAAAAGTAAAAGAGATTATTTATAAGCCTTAATTTTTATTTTTTACACATGGATGATGTTCAAAAGTTAAAGCTCAAAATGCTTATAGAAGAATTAGAGAAAATTGAGGGAAGAGGTACTGAATTGATTAGTTATTATATCCCAGCTGGCTATGATTTAGCAAAGCTTTTAGACCATCTTTCTTATGAATATTCAACAGCACAAAACATAAAGGATAAAACTACAAGACAACATGTTTCAGAAGCTTTAGCAAAAATCATAAACTATCTAAAGAAATTTAAGAAAATTCCAGACAAGGGATTGATTATATTCTGTGGGAATGTTGGAAAGGATAAGACTGACATAAGAATGTGGGTTATAGAGCCTCCAGAACCCTTAAGAATAAGATTATATCGTTGTGATTCAAAATTCGTTTTAGATCCTCTAAAGAAATTACTTGAAGATAAAGATGTTTACGGTTTGATAGTCCTAGATAGAGGTTCTATGGCTATTGGTTTGCTAAAAGGAAAAGATATAATTGTTTTAGAATCTAGGGATTCTTGGGTTCCGTCGAAACATCATAAAGGAGGACAATCTGCTGTAAGATTTCAGAGAATAATTGAACAGGAAACACATAATTGGTTAAAATATATAGGAGAGAAAGCTAGAGAGTATTTTGACAAATACAAAGATAATTTAAGGGGAATAATTGTAGGAGGACCTGGACCTTTGAAAGAAGAGTTTGTAGAAGGAGACTATTTGCCATATTACCTCAAACAAAAAATAATAGCAGTGGTTGACACCGGATACTCAGATGAGTACGGATTAAGAGAATTAGTTGAAAGAGCTAAGGATGTGTTAGAAAAAACTTCCTTGATAAGAGAAAAGAAATTATTAGAGAAGTTTTTCTATTATCTAGCAAAAGATCCCGATATGGTCGTTTATGGATATGAAGATACGAAAAAAGCTTTAGAAATGGGTGCTGTAGAAGTATTATTGGTTTCAGAAGACTTTGATAAAGAAAAATTAAAAGAATTAATAGAACTTGCAGAACAAATGGGAACGAAAGTGGAAATTATTTCAAAGAAAACGCCAGAAGGAGAACAATTTTCCAACTTTAAAATAGGCGGAATACTAAGATTTAAAATTAACACATAATTGTCGGCCCGGTTTGAAGTCAGGTATCACGTCTCAACCCGATAGCGGTACCGGGCCTAAAATAATATGTTTTTAAACTTTATTAAGGATAAGTCAAAAATAAAAGGAATAATACTAGAATTTGCAAAATTTTTTATCTATACAATGATAATATATTTCGTTCTTGTGTTTGTTTCGTTCTTCATAATCTTTTTTTAAAATACATACAACTCTCCAAAATATTTTCTTTTCTTTTATCCCGCTTATAATTCTATATGGAAGTATTGTATATTGAGATAATAAATTACGTGAATTAAAGCACCTGCGAACCCTAATGGAAATTTTAGTTATATTTATTATATAAGCGATTACGTTATTAGAAGAAGTATTAAAATTAGGAGATGTAAGTTATAAAGATAAGTTAGTAATGTTTCAAATATTGCATTAACATTAATTTATTTTACTATAACAAGAACAGAAAACAAAATCTAATGGGGCCGCCGGGATTTGAACCCGGGTCACCGGGTCCCAAGCCCATTCAAACAATTTCAAACTTTTCAATATTTCGTCAGTATTTATTTGTTTCTGTAAATTTGGATCTTCTCGATGAATTCTACTATTGGTTGGTAACCCGGAATCTCTCTGAAAGCCACATCAAGGATCTCTTCTATAGAATAGACAAGATTTAATAACATTTAAATTCTCAAAAGTAAAGAGCAAAGATGAGCATTTGTAGAAGTTATCAAGATCTCTAAGGGAGAGGTAAAGTAAGTTATTCAGGAGGTTGCAAGAGAAAAGGTGGGTAAAATAATAAAACTTTATAGAAAACATATTTTTAGATGTTATTGGAAAATTATAGTTATTTTTTAGATTCCAAGGATCCTCTTTAAACACTCTTTGTATTTTCTTTTATTTTTATTATCATCTTTTTCGTAGCACTCTTTTACTTCTATAAGCTTCTCTAAACATTTCTTAATTTTATTTTCAGATAACTTTTTAAGATCCCGACAAAAATCCCGAATTCTATAATATAGACGATATTTAAATATTCTTTCAATTCGTTCTCGAATTTTTGAATTTTCAATAAAAAGCTCTATGTAATTTTCAATGTCCTTTCTTTCTAAATCTAAATTCCTTAGGTTATTAATTAAATGTTCTTTTAATATTCCAACAAACTCTTTTGGCAAATCGGAATACAAATATCTCTCTATGTTTATATCTCTAAAACTTTTTATAACATAATAAAGATGATTAAAAATTGAAACTAAGGTTAGAATTTCGTAATCTGGCTTTGATTCAAAATCTTGAATAAAGGGAAGTTTTAATAACAGCGCTCTAAGGGTATCGGGGGGAGTTTTGGTTACTCTTTTATGAATATTTTTAATAAATTCAAAAATATCTTTAATAATAAGATCTTCTGTATACGTTTCAAAATCTATAAATATATCATAATCCTTTTCTATTTTAAATTTTGCAATGATGTAGGAAAGTTTTGAATCATCTAAAACTTTCTTTATTTCAAAAAGATCCTTGTTACCTTCTTCTACCAATACTACTAATACAGGAGTAGCCTTTATCTCTTCTGCAGCGCGTTTTTTCTTGTTTATATAATCTATTAACTTCTCTCTGTTGGAGGAGCTAATTATTCTTGTAATTTCAAAATCTAAAGTTCTATCATCTAATTCTACTAAAATATCGTATTTTCCATTTTTCTCTATTTCAATAGGATAATATTTTCCTGCAATTATAGCTGAAGCCAGACTACCCAAAAATATTAAATTATAAAAATAAAAATCAATAATTTCGTATTTATAATTTTCAAGTAATTTTTTGAATATTTCTGAAGAGATCATCATTTTCCGAGTATGTAATATATCTGAGAGCTTCCCACTTATCTATTATAACAGGTGATACTGTATTTCTAAATAAATCAAATGGCGTTACATATATTTCTACGTTATCTCCCTCTTTCCTTAGTGATATTATATCAATCCTTCCTTCTTTATCCTCTGCAATGAAGTAGCTAATAGGGTTGCTCAATATAGCTTCTTCCAACTTTAATAATTCTTCTTTTTTTAATAGGCTTAAATAGGAATTTCTAACAAAATAGTATTCTTCTTTAATTATATCTATTGTACTGGAAGTTGCAAACTTGTTATTGACTCGATTTCCTGTTTTATATTTAGATATATTTTCTATTTTTAAAACCAGTTCAATAATCTTATTTTTAATCTGTTCAATTACCTCTTCATATTTTCTTAATCCATAATCCGTTACGGCGATCAAGCTTCTTTTTACAGTAAATATTGCTATAGGAAACTTACGATCTGTTATTGAAAAAACATACGGTATTATTTTTTCAATACCCTTTCTTTTTAAATCTTCATAAAGTTCATTAATATCTTTTAAATCTAAAACGCTTCCATATTTTGACACGTACTCTTTTCCTTTGTATTCTCCTATTTTACCGTATTTAGTAATGTATAAAAAATCGATTTTTTGAATATAGAGATTGTACTCTGAAAGTATTCCCTTCAAATATCTTTTGAAAAATTCTGAAAAAATAATATAACTGTTTATATAATAAATACCTGGCAGACTTTTTACAAGTGAGGAATAAGCTTTCTTTATATCTTCCTTTTCTCTACCAGATTTAGGATTTATCTCTACAATCAAAATATTTGTTTTTTCTATTCTCTTAAGCTTTATAGTACCTAAAAGAATGGGAAAAGACACAACACTTCCTTTTACTTTAGGTAAAATATAGGTTCTATAATAATATGTATTATCCTTTTCTCCTTCCAAATAAAACTTGTATTTTTTTGTAGTATAAGATTTTTTGAAAGAAAGAGAATCTTGTAAAACTGCTTTTAAGAAGCCTATGTATAGTACCATGTAATTTTTTATAGCTAAGGTTTTTATAAAATTATGTACAGAAAAGTATGATCTGGAAAAATAAAAACAGATTGTTTTTCTTTTGCAATTTTATCATGCTAAAACCCGAAGATTTTGTAAAAGAACTTGGTTTGCCACAATGGGTTTTAGAAAAACTAAAGGAATTAAAGAAAATGCAGGAAGAGGAGGAAAAGAAGAAATTGCAAAAAACTAAAAATGGATAATTATAATAAAAGAAAGTATCGTTCAGTACAAAAAGTAATTATATATCCAAATATAAAAGATGCTTTTAGAACAATTCCCTCCGGAAGAACTAAGGAAATTGCTAAAACAAACACTTACAATTATAATTGATTTCTATTCCTTTTATTATGCAAAACAAAAGGAACTACCCACAATAGAGGAGTTAGTAGCAGTCTTAATGTACGAATTAAGATTAGATAAAGAAACAGTCTATGAACTATTAGAGTTACTAAATCATAAAGGGATCATCTTATGGGATGGGAAAAAGTATCAGGTTAATTATAGTATCCTAATGGAGTAGCCCGGGATTATCATGTCTCAAACTAAAAGAGCTTATCATGATCTTAAGAAAAAGCTTAAACTTTTGAGAGAGTTAAAAGATCTTCTAAAAGACAATGAAATTCGATCTATACTAAAAGAATTGTTGTTTTCTGGTAAATATCAAATGGGGCCGCCGGGATTCGAACCCGGGTCACCGGGACCCGAACCCGGCAGCCTACCGCTAGCCTACGGCCCCTAAATCTTAATCTTACCGTATTTTGCGGCAAAATAAATCTTATTTCCCATTTTTGCCAATCTATAATAAATGTACCACAATTCTCCTAGGTTTTTCTTCGTCAGAAGTTTTGATAGAGCATCATAAAATTCGAATTTTGTCTCAAGAGCTACTGAATGGCTTAAGTAGAATTCCAATCCCGGTATGTGCCCTGCTCCATTAATAATTACTTTTTTACCTTTTATTTTTTGAACAATTTTTGAAATTATAACGTTCCTAAAGTCGGTAGCATTAATAGAAATATAGTTCGTTTGAGGAAATATCATAAACAACGTAGAAGCTAGGAACTAGTAAATGCTGTAACCAAGAATGGCTTTCCCCAAAAACTTAAGAAAACCCCTTCTACTTACCTTTTTATTCAAAATTTTCTTTAATTTAGACAAATATTTTTCATTTTGGGAAAAATGTTTTATAATTCCATACCAAAGCCAGATATCAAAGGAGGTTTGAGCAGGAGCTATTGTTATTGTGGGGTCAAAAGGTAATCTTTCTTTTAAAAGAGACGCCACTGTTTTATATATAAGAGAAGGACTTTCAACCATTGCTTTTAGCAAAGGGTATTTATCTATTAATACATCATGGGCGGGATCTGCAACAATAAAAGCAGTTTTTCCTAACTTGTTCAATTCCATCACCAGTTCTACGAGTAATTTCAAAATAGCACCAGCAGTGCCAAAAGCGTACATTCTAGGATCCTTATTTAATAGAAAATTTACAAAGTAATCAAATCTAGCCTCTATAAAAAATATATAATCGTGTTTAACAAGTTTTTCAAAAAAAGAGTAGTATTTTTCTTTTATAATGTTGTATCTCTTCAAAAATTCTTCTTTATTTATTAAATCATGGTCAACTCCTATTATATATGTGTTTTTTACCTTTTTTACCTGAAAGATCAAGGCTTTTTGTATTTAGCAAGTATCTGTATTAAATCTACATGAGTTAAGAATATCGCTCTACAACATTGCCTTTCTAATCCTAATTCATCTAAAGCTTCCTTAGGACTTTTTCCCTGCTTTAATAATTCTTTATACTTTTCCCAAAGATGTCCAATAGGTTTTCCACAAGTAAAGCACCTAACTGGAATTATCATTTTCTTTTACCAAAGTAGAATCCACAGAAACCTGAGGCGAAAGCTGTTATAATGACTGCTATCATTGTTTCTTTAAATGTTGTAAATGGTACTCCTAATAAGTGAACTAAATATACTGAAAGAATTGCAAATATTGTAGCAATGATTCCAGATATTGTACTTTTCAGTAGTAAATCTTTTGAGATCATCTGTAAGCTGTCTGATAATGCTTTCTAGCCTTTGATGTTGGTGACT
>Ga0256838_1001035_pt1 | contig 14139 bp, 11 predicted proteins | sample 4571419metaG_FD_185978 | JGI IMG/M metagenome (GOLD analysis project Ga0256838, IMG submission 185978) | Hydrothermal vent microbial communities from Guaymas Basin, Mexico - 4571-419 | ecosystem: Environmental > Aquatic > Marine > Hydrothermal vents | place: Mexico: Guaymas Basin | collected...
CTTCGTTGACGAGGGCGCCGGGGGGCACGGGTTCTACGTGGTAGCGGGCGACCCGGGCTACGCTAGGAAGCTGTATGGTGGCTCCCTGCGGTGGCTCCTGGAGGGGCCGGGGGAGCTGAGGTGCCCGGACGCGGTCGCCCCGGTGGCCCGGGACCGGGCGTTCCTCGCCGTGGTCGGGGAGCGGGGCGGTGGGTACAACACAAGCATCTACTACCTTGAGGGTGGCAGGCTGTACTTTGTCGCCACGCTGCCTGGCCGCAGCGACTACCTGGCGGCGCTGCTCTGCAGCGGGGGCCGCTGCCTACTCCTCGACTACGCTGGGTGGAGGCTCCTGCTCTACGACGCGGCGGGGCACAAGCTGCTGGGTGTGGAGAGGCTCCCCGTGGAGGGCTTCCCGAGGGAGGGGGGAAGGTTCGACCTCCGCCGGGTAGCCGCCTACCCAGTCGATCTGGACGGGGACGGCGTGCCGGAGGTCGTGGCCACGGTCGCCGTCTACGACGATGAGAGCGGGGCCTGGCTGCCGGTGCTGACCGTCGTCGCCTCCGCGTCGTGGCGTGCGCCTGCGCCGCTGGACCGGGACGGGGACGGCTATGTAGACGCGGTGGCCTACCCCGACGGCGGCGTCTCCGAGGCCCCTATGCCCAGGGCCGCCTGCGGCAAGGAGCTGTACGATGAGTACAACCGGCTATACCGTGCCTTTGTCCGCGCGGTGACGGGGATAGCGGCGGAGGCCATGAACGCCCGCCGCGTGGACGTGCTGGCGGCGCTGGCGTCACGGGCCAACCTGACCCTCTACTCCTACTCGGGCTACCTCTACTACCGCGTGTTGACCGCCAACGCCTACCCGGGAGAGGCCATCGCCAGGGACCTCGCGAGGGCCGGGGTGGGCGCCGCCTACGCGGCCAGCCTGATCAACGCAATGGGCGCGCTGGCTCAAGCGCCGCTGAGGCTCCGCTGGGACAGGGCAACAATGGGCGTCCACCTCTTGGCCTACGACGTGGGCCTGGACGCGGCGAAGCTGCGGCTCCTCCTAGAGGAGAAGGGGCAGCGGGCTGTACACCTCCTGGGGCTGGGCAGAGACCCCGCCCTCGCAGACCTCCTCAAAGCGTACGTGGACGATATAGAGGACGTGCTAGCCTGGATGAGAAAGCACGGCAAGATGCCCCAGCAAACCACCAGGGTCTCCCCCACGGCCACGACGGCCCAGGCAGGCGGGGGCACAGCGACGACAGCAGCACAGCCCGCAGGAGCCGGCGGCGCCAGCACCACGGCCACCACGGCGGAGACCGCCACCAGCGGAGCCGGGGTAGGCGGCGTGTCTCCCACCACACCGCAGCCAGCCACCGCCGCGGCTACGCAGCGGGCCAGCCAGCAGCAGACACGGAAAGGGCCCGCCGCGGGCAGCACGGGGCTGGCTGCGGCGGTGCTCGCGCTGGTGCTGGTGGCAGCCCTGGCGCTTGCGGCGAGGAGGCGCTCAGGGTAGCTCCACGGTCTCCGCCTCCAGGGTGTCTGTGTCGAGTATTGCGGCGGTTTTTCTCCCGGTGAGGCAGCCGCAGGCCTCGCCGGGGTTCAGCACTAGCACCCCGCCTATCCTCCTGTTGTCCACCCTGTGGGTGTGGCCGTAGAGGACCGCGTCCCAGCGCCCCGAGGACGCCAGCGCCTCGACCATCGCGACGGTGTTCTCCGCGGGCCCGGCGCCGTGGAGCAGTAGGAGCCGGCGGCCGCCGATGGCGAGCTCGCGGGGCCAGTCGGTTATCTCGTAGCCCGCCGCCTGCGCCACCCGGGCGAGGCCGGGGCGTTCACCGCAGTTGTTGCCGTAGACCGCTACGAGCCGCGCTATGCCCTCCTCGTGGAACACGCGGAGCGTGAACGGGGCCACTATGTCGCCGAGGTGTATGACGAGCTCGGCGCCCCGCTCGCGGAACAGCCTGGCCGCCGCGCGGGCGGCCCAGACGTTGTCATGCGTGTCGCTCACGACACCCACCAGCATGGCAAGGCCCACCCCCCGGGAGGCTTCGACGGGTGTGGTAGGGGGAGCCAGCTACACTAGATAATAGGCACGACGCGTGTATGCTTCACTTCTCGCCGGGGGCTCGTGTCTCCCCTTGCAGGGGCGCTGGGGGCAGGCGTTGGCTAGAATAGCCTACGCTGAGGGAGGAGTAGTGGGGAGGAAGGTGGCTGGCTCGCGGCGGGCTGGGCCCCGGATCGGGCTGGTTGGGCGGCTTGCCCTCGCCGCGGCCGCCGCCTACTATGTCGCGGCGAGCGTGGCCTCCGGGAGCCCGCTGGGGGCCCACATTATCCACGCCGCTGTGTTGTCTGCGGGAGGGCTTGTGGTGGACGCGGCTCGGCAGAAGACCATAGCGGTCGATGAGGAGACTGTGATATTGTTCGATACGAGCGGGATAGACGAGAGGGACCGGGAGATTCTCCGCGTCCTCTCCGAGGCCGGCCCGATGGGTGTTAGCGAGCTTGCGAGGAAGCTCGGGCTGAGCAAGTCAGTGGTGTCCCGGAAGCTCCGGAAGCTGGCAGAGATGGGCCTCGTCGAGAAGATTGTTGAGGACGGGCGGCCCATGTATACGGTGAAGAGCGGGTAGTGGGCGGGGGGAGGGCCCCCGCTTCTTCCGTGGAGGGTTCTCACCAGGCTCCCTCGTCCTGGGGCTTCACCTTCACGCTGGTTATCACTGTGAACTTGTGGTTCAACGTGTCCTCTATGTCGAGCGGCTGCCCCGTGGCCTTTACGTGGCTCCTTAGTATCTCCTCGAGTTCCTCCTGCTCCTCGCTGCGTAGGTAGCGGTACTCGGCCCTGGGGTAGCCTACGTGTAGTACGCCCCAGAGCTTTGCGAGTCTGCGGAACTTGTCGCCCAGGGCCTCCAGGAGCTCCTCGACCGTCTGGCCGGCAAGTGCCTTCATCATCTGCTCCCTGGTTATCTCGCCGCGGTCTGCTAGGGCCCGGATGTATCTCTCCACCTGCCGCCTTGGCGGCGCCTTGCCGATGTGGCTCACTGGGAGATGGCCCCGTATGTAGATCTTTCCGCCCACCATGCCGGTGGCTGTGTAGCGGCCCACCCTGCCCAGGGCCACTATCGTGCCGCCCGCCATGAACTCTGCGAGGTAGTCCCCGGCATCACCCCTGACCACTATGACGCCGCCCTTCATCTGTACGCCTAGCCTGTTCCCGGCGTCGCCCAGTATGTGGAGCTCGCCGCTCCTCATGGCTTGGCCCGCGGAGTCCCCCACGTTGCCGTACACTACTATCCTCGTATCGGTCATTGCGTCGCCTAGGTCCTCCTGGGCGTCGCCATATATCTTCACGTCGAGGCCCTCGGCGAGGTTGAGGGACGCGTTGCCCACTGTACCCCACAGCTCGAGCCTGCCGGGGCCGAGCCCGTTCGCCACGTAGCGGTGGCCTCGGAGGTTGTAGGCGGCCGCGTAGCCCCTCCTGGCGAGCATCTCAGCCAGGGCCTGGTTGAGCTCCCTGCGGCTCATCCTGGAGGCGTCCAGCGCCCATGGGGGCGGCGGTGGGTGGCCGAACTCCTTCCAGGCGGTCAGCCCGCGGGCCTCGACCTCGCCGTCGGGGTAGACCACTATGTAGCCGCCGCCGCGGAGCATAACCGGCCTGGCCCCGGGCGCCATCTCCTTCACCGCCGCGGCCTCGCTGGCGACGTAGATCCTCGTCTCTGTCCTGGCGACGTACAGGGGCCGGAAGTGGTGGCGGTCCACGAAGGCGGAGAATATGGGGCCCCGCGGGTCGCCGTGGATGTAGATGACCGCGTAGGGGCCGTCTAGGCGCGCGGCGGCCGGCCCCTTGCCGTAGACGAGAGCGTCTACTATGTCCGCTGGGCCTAGGCCGTCCCGGTACAGCATCTCCACAAGGTATGCTATGACCTCGCTGTCGTTCCCCGTGAACCCGGAGAGGCCGAGGCTGTAGGATATCATCCTCCTGTTGGCGCCGTAGCTGCTGAGGTCGCCGTTGTGGACTATCACAGTCTCGCCCGCGGTGAAGGGGTGGGCGAGCCAGGGCTGGAACCCGGGGCTGTTCGTCGGGTACCTAGTGTGGCCTATCACCGCGGGGCTGCTGCGGCCCCAGAGCCTGTAGGCCTCCGCGACCTCCCTGGGCCAGCCTATGCTCTTCCAGACCTCGAGGAACCTGGACGCCTGGAGGAACCATATCCTCCTCCCCACCGCCGCGGGCGGCGGGTAGTCGCTGAGCAGCGCCTCGTGGACCTCAACGCCGTGGCCGAGCCTCCGGTAGAGCCGCGGCCCCTCGACAAGCAGCGGCCCGAGCAGCCTCCCGGCCTCCTCGAGGTCCCGGGGCCCGGCGGCGAAGAGCCTAGCCCGGACCAGGCCCCGGGGCTCGGGGCTGTAGGCGGCGTAGCCGGCGCCGTGCTCGGTGCCCCTCTCACGCATCGCCTCGAGGGCCTCAACAACCCTCTCGATAGGCTCCGGGGTCCCGTCGAGGCTAGCCACGCCCGCTATGCCGCACATCCCTCAGCCACCTCCCTTCTCCCGCCACCCAGGGCCTAGTAGCCGGCCACGTCCACCTCGAGCATCCGGGCGACGCGGCCGTCGAGGCTGCGGAGGAGCCACCTGTTGCCGCGGAGGCTCTGGACGCTAGTCAACCCCCCGGCGCCCATGAGGAGGCGGAGCTCCCAGCCGAGCTCTATGAGGGCGTTCTCGTAGGCCTCCCTGCGGCGGTCGGCGTCTAGGCCGGAGAGCTTCACCCGTAGCCTCTCCAGGCTCCTCCGGGCCGAGACCAGGTCGGCGCCGAGCGCGACGAGCTTGTAGACGTCTGCGGAGTGGCGGAACCCCCCGAGGGCTACCAGCGCTACCGTCTCCCTTATCCCGTCGCGCCAGTAGCTGTCGTCCAGCCTGACTATCCATTCCTCGAGCCAGGGCTTGCCCCTCGCTCCCCGCAGACCCTCGTCCACTATCACCACACGTGTACCGGGCGGGGGCTCGCTGCCCGGCGGCACGGCGGCGGCGTCGGGCCTCTCGAGGAGGCCGCACTCGGTGGGGTAGCCGAGCCCCTCCGCGGCCTCGACGAGGGCTGGGTCGCTGCAGGGCACCACTATGGGTGCCTCGTAGACGGTACCGTCGGGGAGCCTGGTGGCTATGTCTATCTCCTCGCGGTAGGGGTCGACGGGCGGCCGGGTGACCTGGGCAGCCTCTATCCGGAGAAGGTCGAGGGGCCTCTCGGCTGGCGTCGTGTAGCCGGGCACCACGCCGCCCATGCCGACGACCGGGGTCTTGGCCTTCTCGTAGACCTCGCGGGGTATGGGCTCGTCGTGTGGGTCACCATACCAGGCGACCTCGCCCGGCTCAGCCAGCTCGACGCCTAGGAGCTTCGCGACTGCCTCGTCGGCGTTGTAGAGGCGCAGGAGGCTCCTCCTGCCGCGGAGCCTGGCTAGGCTGTCCTCGCCAAGCGCGTAGACTATGAGTTTGAGGCTCCTCTCGACCGCCCTCAGCCAGGTGGTCACCCTCTCCGTGGCCCACTCCACGTCGAGGCGGACGGGCTGCTGGAGGCTGTTGGTGAGCGCGGTCGGGCACCGGCCCGTGTTGCAGATGTGGCACATTATGCAGCCCATAGCTATGAGGGCGGCGGTCCCCATCATAGCCATGTCTGCGCCGAGCATGACCAGCTTAGCTATGTCCTCGGCGGCTGAGACCATGCCCCCCGCTATGAGCGTAAAGCCCTCCCGGACACCATTAGAGACGAGGAGGTCGTGGACGCGGGGAACAGCGTAGTCAATAGGCACGCCCACGTGGTCACGGACTATCTTCGGCGTAGCACCGGTCCCCGCGCCTGCACCGTCAACGATAATCCCCATGGCGCCCGCCCTCGCGGTGCCCACAGCGACGAAGCCAACCTGGTTCGTGGCGGCAGTCTTCACCAGCACAGGCTTCCCCGTGAACTCGGCGAGCATCTTGACGCGCTGCGCCAGGTCCTCGATGCTGTAGATGTCGTGGTGCGGAGCCGGGCTCAGCGCCTCGCTCCCCGGCGGCAGCTTCCGGAGCCTAGCTATCTCCCCCGTCACCTTCTCCGCCGGCAGGTGGCCCCCTATGCCCGGCTTCGCCCCCTGCCCGATCTTGATGTTGACCGCGAGCCCCCGGCGGAGCATGTAGCGGTCGATGCCGAACCTGCCGCTCGCCCACTGGATAACGATGTTCCTAGACTTCGCAACCTCGGGGTGGAGGCCGCCCTCCCCCACGCCGACCACAGCGCCTGCAGCGTCGGCCGCCCGGGCGAGCGCTATGTTCGGGTTCCCGCTGAGCGCGCCGAAGCTCATGTCGCCCAGGTAGACTGGGACGCGGAGACGTACCCCGGCGAAGCCTATCCCGACGTCAACGTCTAGCCTGTCTATCCCCTGGGGGCCCAGCTTCTCGGCGAGAGCCTCCAGCTCCCGGGGCCGGAGACCCTCTATCTCGAGCCTGTCGAGGAGCCTGCCCCGCCTGGCGACGGGGCTGAGGAGCGGCTTCTCGAGACCAATAGTCGCCGCCGCCCTTATCCTGGCTATCCTCCTCGCGTCCCAGAACTCGGGGGCCTTCAGGCCCCCCACGGGCGGGATATAGCGGTTGACTATACGCACCCTGGCGGCCACAGGCACGGCCTCTACGGCACCCCCAGGTAACGTCCCTCGTGGCCACCACTTGCCCACTAATATACTGAACAACACTGTTTCCATCTAAACAATCATTGTAGAACCTGTACGGGTGTACACGGGCCCACGGGTGCGGCCTTCAGCCACTACCCACCAGGCTGCTAAGCGAGCTATGCGTCATCGTATAGGCCTCAACTACCGCGGCCACTGCCAGCACAGCCACCGCCACAGCGACCCCCACAAGGTAGCGGCTGAGGCTGCGGTGACGGAGAAGCATCAAACCCTCAGCCACAGCTATTCCGTAGGCAAGCATCTCGAGCGGGAAGAATGGCGTAGCCACAATGAGCTTCCAGAAGTAGGTCCACCAGGAGCCGCCCAGGAGACGGGCTATCAGCTCGGCCGCGAAGCGGCCCACCGCCGCCGTCACAGCCAGCACAAGCGCCTCGGCCAGAAGCCCCAGGCCAGGCACAGCCGCCAACAAGAGCACACGGATATTGTTGAGGAATATCGCCTCGGCCTTCCCCCAGAGCCCCGGCGCGGTAGACGTCTTCGTTAGGCTCTTCAGAGCTTCGCGCAGAGCATCCTCCGGCATAATCCCATAGAGGTACCAGGCCGAGAAGATGAACCACGCCACGAGTACCAGCGTAGTCGCCGCCCACGCGGCCACCCGCCGCCTCCACCCAGTCACGGCCCAGCCAGCCCGCCCAAGCCCAACAACAGCCAGCCCACCGGGGGACGTAATGAGGGCGACGCTGCCAGAGCGCCGAGGAAGAGCTAGGCACGGGATGCGTAGAGCAGCGAACCGATGAGGAGAACCGTGAAGACTAGGAGACGGTAGAGCTCCCTCCAGCCCAGCCTCTTAACCTCCTCCGGCCGAGGCTCGATAACCCTGTCCTTGTCGAACACGTTACGGGCCACCTTCACCGTGGGCTCCACCAGGGCCACAATCGTCGCCGGCTCGGCCGCTGCGCCGATGACCAGGAAGGGGGCCCAAACCGCGGCAGGCACCAAGGGGTTGAGGCGGCGCCACGGCAGCCTAGTCTCAACATAGGCTGCCGTAGCTACAGCATGTCCAGTCAATAGGAGCCAGAATATGAGCTGCCACCGCGTCACGTAGCCCACGAGAGCGGGGAGAACCAAGGCAGGCAGCACGGGCACAGCAGCGCCCACAATGTAGACCACCGGGTCTCGGGGCCCCCGCCTGGCGAAGAGCAAGCTGTGCCCAGCCAGCACCCCGCCGGCGACAAGGAGCACCCAGAGGGGCATAGCGCCTACAGCCGCTGAGACCAAGTATGGGGCAGCATTGGCCGCAGTGAGCGAAACAAACTGGCTCCACCTGCGGGCGCGGATAGCCGCAAAGGCCGGGTCAAAGCTGAACATGTGGAGCATGAGGACCCCGAGCGCCGCGACAGCTGCCGCAGGCGGTGGCTGAGCGACGACTAGGCCTCCGAGGCCGCTCAGCAACAACATGCCAGCAACACTCGGCTCGCTGGGCAGCGGGAGCCGCCGAGGCGCCACGGCCAGCCATCCCCATCAAACATGCGGGAACAGTGCCTCGCCGTCAATAGGGATAAGCCTTGGCCCAGCCAGTACGTGGAGTAGTAGCCCGCGGAGCCCGCCCCTACACGGGACACATATCCTCAAAGGAGTCAGAATTGTCTCCGCGCTGTAGGCTATGGGCGCGCCCCAGGGGCGGCCCATGAGATACCTAGCTGCCCTAAAGACCTCCTCTGCCCCTATACGGGGCTGCAAGCACTACTCCACACGGCTCTGTATAGGGAACCACGGCACACAACACGCGTGAAATGATATTGAGAGGATGACGCGTGGGAGAGATAGGGGCTACTGTTAGGGCAGGATTGTTGACCCAAGTATCCTCGTAGTCAATCTCTCGGGTTCCTCGCGGTCTTTCATATATTTTCCGAGGATTATACAGGCACAGTACTGGCCACACATGTCACATGCTCTAATCCTAGTACCATGCTGTGTATGTATCCTTGCCGCTTTTTCCCTGTCAAACGCGTTCTCTATCATTGTTTTCCAGTCGAGCTTGGCCCTAGCCCGGCTAACCACTGCGCCCTCTGGGCCGCTCTCGCACCATACTTCGCGAGATCAGCTACATGAGCTGCTATCTTTGCAGCTATAATTCCCTCCTTTACCTGCTCCGGTGTTGGGAGGCTGAGATGCTCCGCGGGGGTAACGTAGCAGAGGTAGTCCGCGCCCGCCCAGAGAGCGAGCGCACCACCTATCGCCGAGGCTATGTGGTCATAGCCCATTGCTGCGTCCGTGGGTAGGGGGCCTAGCACGTAGTAGGGCGCGCCGCCGGTGAGCTGCTTCTCGAGCTTCACATTCGCCGCTATCTGGTCAAGCGTCATATGACCTGGACCTTCAACGATGACTTGTACGCTGGCCTCTCTGGCGCTCCGTACAAGCCTTGCCGCCTCCACAAGCTCCGCCACCTGTAGCTCATCGTGTTGGTCGAAGATGCTGCCTGGCCTCAAGCTGTCACCAATGCTTATCACTGCGTCGTATTCTGCGAAGAGCTCGAGGAGGTAGCTCCAGTGTCGCTGGTAGGGGTTCTCTTCCCCAGTCTCCAGCATCCATGCCGCGAGTAAGGCCCCACCTCTGCTTGTTATCGGTATAACTCTGTTGCTTCTCGTGGTCTTCTCGACGAGCTTCTTGGTGAGTGCGGCATGTATTGTCATGTAGTCTACTCCTTGTCTTAACTGTCTTTCCACTATCTTTATGAACCAGTCACTGGGCATATTGAGGCCGTTATAGCGGCGAAGCCCCTCCACCCATGCCTGGTAGGTAGGCACAGTCCCCAAAGGCAAAGGCTCAGCTTCTTTCATTATCATTGAGCGTATCTCGTCTAAATTGCCGCCCATGCTTAAATCCATAATAGTGTCAGCGCCATACTTGACAGCTATTCTAGCCTTCTCACGCTCAGCCTCCACATCTACCACAGTGCCACTAGTCCCGATATTTGCGTTCACCTTGGAGAACATGGCCTCCCCTACAGCGACCAGCCGCACACGACCGCTGCGCCGTACGTTGCGAAGCAGAGCCACTCTCCCCTCAGCTATAAGGAATCTTATCTTCTCTGGTTCCAGCCTCTCTAACTTGGCTAGCTCCCTCATCTCGTCAGTTATCCTGCCCTCACGCGCAGCATTCATTATAGTATCAGCCGCCACCACGCTCACCTCTCCCTAGGCTCCAGACGATTCTGCACTCCCCTCAGCCGCAAGCAGTCTCTCGGCTACCACTTCGGCAACCTTCCTAGCTGACTCAAGCATCCCACCAAAAACCGGGCCCATCCTAGGCAGATTATACGCCTCCGCAACAGACATACCCGCCACGTATAGGCCTGGGTAGGCCTCACCGCTCTTCTCCACTACTAGCCCCTCGGCAGTCCACACATCCATGCCGCCCATGCCAGGAACCCGTACCTTACCCGGCAGCCTCTTCTCCAACAGCCTAAGGAGGTAAGCATCATGCCCCGTAGCGTCTATTACAGCCTTAGACTCTAGATAGAGAGGGTCCACGTGCCAGCCTGCCTCCACAACCGGGGCCCAATTAAGCACAAGGCCTCTGACCCTACCCTCGCGGACAATCAAGTCTTCAACATGGATCCCCGGTAGGATGACAGCGCCGGCGTCTACGGCCTTTACGGTCAGCTTGGCGGCTGCCTCCGTAGGGTCAAACACGTAGAGTCCGGGAGCATCACTCACCGGTTCAAGACGTACTCCTGCCCTTCGCAGCAGCTCCGCCCCAGTACCGTCTTCGACCAAAGCGGCAGGGAGAAGCATTGAGCCACCTCTCATCCCGCCTCCGGTACCAAGCCTGTGCTCCACAACGGTAACGCGAAGCCCCTTCTCGGCAAGCAACCACGCAGCCGTCAGGCCAGCAGGGCCTGCCCCAGCTATCGCCACGTCAGCGTCAACTGCACCGGCGAGCCTGGAGAGCGCCCAACGGATGAGGATCCGGCTAAGGCCCGCCTCACTAGGAAGATGGCGGTGCAAAACACGGCACCGTCGCAGAGAGGCACCAGAACCCGGTTATCAACACTTCTATAACCGGTTTATAATAATATAATACATGTTAAATAGCCTATACTTAACCCCTATCCACGCAGCGGATAATGAAGCGGCTGACTCAGGCTTTGCCCGTCGCAATCTCCCTCGGAGGCTTGGACAGCTCAAACGGTGCCGGAGTAACACTCGATGCCTCAATAGGGAGACTCCTCGGTGTCCACTTCCATACAATCCCAGCAGTAATTGTGGCAGAGACACCCGACGGCGTGGAGAACGTAAAACCTATTCCGCTAGACATTTTCAGATCAATGCTCGAACTTCACCTACACCAAGCTTCAGCCGTAAAGACCGCCCTGCTGGGAACAAGGAAACATCTCGAGACACTCGCTGCAACCTTGCGGGAACTAGCTCCACGTGTACCGCTTGTAGCAGACCCCGTACACCAGGCTGGCGCAGGAGGTAGCCTCCTCACAGAAGAGGCAGAGGGATACCTAGAGGCGTGGAAGCAGCTCCTCCTCCCCAGAGCCAGGCTCGTAGCCGTCAACGCGTTCGAAGCGGAAGAACTAACCGGCATAGTAGTAACCGACGAAGAGTCCATGCTTCGAGCCGCAAAGAGGCTCGTAGAAATGGGTGCATGGGCCGCCGTGGTGAAGGGCGGCCATGTAGACACGGGCGAAATCGTCATAGACGTCTACTTTGATAAGCTGGGAAGAAAATCTAGAATCGAGAAACCCCGACTACAGCCATGCGGTAATAGGGGCATTCACGGGCTCGGCTGCATCTTCACCGCTACCGCAACGGCAATGCTAGCACAAAACAAAGACACTCTAGAGGCATTCCACGCGGCCTCCAGAGCCGCATGGGAGGCAGCTGCTTATGCCTATCGACTCCCCGGTTCAGAGCGCTGTGTTGCCGACCCGGCTAGGAGTTCAAGACTAGCACGAGACCTGCTAGGAGCATTAGAGAACATCCGCAGAGCGCTAAGACTTGTCTGGGAGAATTGGCAACTACTAGAGCCGCTCGTACCAGAGACAGGTATGAATATCGCAGAGGCTCCAGGAGACGCCCGAGAACCCGGAGAGGTAGCAGCTGTAGAGGGTAGAGTGACCAGAGGCCTAGGCCGCCCCGTGCACGGATGCCCAGCGCCAGGGGCCAGCAGCCACATGGCTAGACTAATACTCGCTCTACGCCGACACGGCGTCCCAGTATCAGCCGCAGTAAACGCCAAACCGCTCCCCCAGCTCCTAAGAGCGGCTAAGGAACTTGGCATGAAGGTTCTCCCTATCGACCGTTCGAGGGAACCCAATCCTGAAATCGAAGGAAGCACCATGGAGTGGGTAGCCTCTCTCATATCGGCTAATGGAGGCGTAGACATGGTCTACGATCTAGGAGCACCAGGGAAGGAGCCAATGCTCCGTGTCCTCGGCCATGATGCGCTGGAAGCACTAGAGAAGCTGCTAGAGGCTGCACGAAGAGCCAAGCTATCCAGTAATCAGTAGCTCTGTGAGTCAAAACCTTATAAAACACTTAACATCAAGTCAAGTACAGAATCCTCCGCCTTAATAAGGCAGACATAGACGAGATTATTATAATTATTGCAAAAGCTGAGGCTCATCCCGTTTTTAATATCCCCTTGACTACACGGGCACCTTCGCTATCGCTGTTTATGCAGGAGGAGCTCCAGGTAGGAGAGCGTGGTTCGCGGGAGCTTCTCCACGCCCAGCCTCGCGAGCGCCCCCTCTATGGCTTGGATAGCCTCTTCTGGCCTGCCGGAGCCCTGGTACTCTGCTTCGAGGAAGCAGCCGAGGCCCTCCACCTTGTCGAGGGTGACCAGGACGTCGCCGAGACGATAGTAGCGTCGCGTCTTGACCACGGTGGCTACCGGGCGGAATCCGAGGGCCAGGAGGATGCGGTGCATAGCCTCCCCGTCGCTGAGCGTGACCGTCTCCTCTTGGCGGGTCTTGGCTCCGCCGACGACCCTCTTGGGGCCCTTGTAGGTGAGCTCGGGGGGTCTCTCCCCGTGGCGGCGTATGCGCAGCGCCTCGTCCGTCTCCGCGAAGTCGCGGCAAGGGTGCTGATAGTAGGTGTCCTCTTCCCGCTTCTCCTCGAGGAAGACAGCGCCCAGCCCGCGGAGCTTCACCTCGACGCGCTCTAGGAGGCCACAATCACCCAGAATTATCTTCGCCTCGGTCTCGGCCGGCAAGGCCCGTCACACGCCCCAATGAGGCAACCCGGAGGCGGGTATATGTAGCAGAGCCCTACCCTCATACAGCCGCCCGGCACAGACGCGGACGCGTGTATGGAGTTATGAAGTGTGATGTAGGTATGCGCTGGTAGACTGTTTATGCAAGGATTGGGCCTCCGAGAAGGGGCTGTCTCGACTCCTAGACCCACCTAGGCTGTGCTGGCGGCGTCTTGGTCCTCTATCCTCGTATCCTCTCGGGGTTTCTGTCTTGGCAGCTTGGCGCAGAGTGTTTTCCCTGTAACCGTCTCCGTGCAGGCGTAGCCCTTCCGCGTATCTACAAGTACGTGCTGCGAGTTCCTCCTAGCTATCTCTACTAGATCATCCGTGCTGGCCAGTACTGCCGCCTCGGAGATGATGCCCGAGGGCAGCTCAGCCTCGACAGCCAGAGAGCCCGGTATGGGGCCGCGCTGGGCGGTGGCGGCATAGTGGGCGGCTGCCAGCAGCAGCCCGGCTGCGCCGGCTGCTAGTGCTGCGAGAGCCGCCCGTCCCCGGGGCAGAAGCCCGGCTAGTCCCTCGTCGCGGTCGCGGGCCGCCACGGGCGGGGGCGGCGGCGTTACTGTCAGCTTCTCGGTGGCCGGCGTCGCTGTGACTGCGACCTTGTTGGAGGCGTTAGACGCTGTCACGCCAGCCTCTAGCCTTGCCTCCGAGCCGTTGATGATCATGTGAGCCGTGAAGTCGACGTGGAGCTTTGTCTCGGGCTGGAGCGTGAGGCCTGCCTCCCTTGCGGCCGCCTCCGCCAGCCTACGAGCCTCCGCGAAGTCCAGAGCGACCCACTCACCGGGAGAGATTCTCCCACCACCTATCCTCATCGAGTAGCCGCATACGTCGACGTAGATAGTGTACTCTATCGCCGCGCCCGGGGCCTCGGGAGACAGCCGCGCGGTAGCCCGTACACCCTCCACTAGCCTGGCGGGCGCCGCGAGCATGTCGCCGCCAGCACCTGTGGCCAGGCTGGTCGCGTTGCCGTAGAGCATGCTCGGACGAAGGTCTATCACTGCAACAGGCAGCAGGGTGGCCTGCACCACACGGGGCTCGCTCCTCGCCGGGGCCAGAGCCCCGCCACCGCCGTATGCGAGGCCCACAGCGCCCACAAGGAGCATGACGAACGAGAGTACGGATACGAGCAGGTAGAACACGAGGGGTAGACGTCTCAAACCTACACCAGCCCACAACACTCCAAAAGCTATCCAATACTGCACTACGTTACACTGGCTACTGTTCCCTCTTGCGGAGCAAGAGTCTGGACGTGGGGTCTCCTCTA
>Ga0256838_1001036_pt1 | contig 14122 bp, 13 predicted proteins | sample 4571419metaG_FD_185978 | JGI IMG/M metagenome (GOLD analysis project Ga0256838, IMG submission 185978) | Hydrothermal vent microbial communities from Guaymas Basin, Mexico - 4571-419 | ecosystem: Environmental > Aquatic > Marine > Hydrothermal vents | place: Mexico: Guaymas Basin | collected...
ATCTCTTTTAAAACAGGCACTCCGTTAACTTTGAAATTTTTATCATTTGTAATAAGTCCGCCTAATACCAAGGTTTGATTGTCTTTTAATTTTACAACGCTTAGCATCGTATTGTCTTTAGTATCAGGCGGCATATCCCTTAATTCATTTGTCAATTGTGTAGGATCTTTAAATGCGCTTATTCTTGGCGAAATACTCAAAATTATATTCCCACTGTCACTTATCTGAGGAGTGATATCCAATACAACACCGACGAATTTTGATTCAATAGTATATTCCGTATGAGGATTACCATTATCATCGGTTGTAACTTTTGAAGCATATTTATAATTAATGGTATCACCTACACTAATTATTGCTTTTTGATTATTAAGCGTTACAACTTTTGGATTGGAAAGAGAATTTACATTTCCGTTTTTAGAAAGAAAATCCAAAAGACCTGACACACTAAAAGTAGCATCGCTGAATACTGATTGTGAACCGGCTATATAAGTACTTTTTAAAGGAACGTATTCTTTATTTAATTCAATAGACAGTTTTGACCAGTCTATACCGGTTTTATGTGATTCAGATAATTCCACCGTATATATTTTTACATCAATCAACACTTCTTTTGTCAGTCTGCTAAGCATAGTATTAACATATCTGTCAATTGCATCTATCTGTTTTTTTGTTCCCGTAACTGTAATAAGACCGACCGTTTTATCAATAACCGGCGGTTTATATGTTTTTGAAGTGTTTTTTAAAATAGTTTCGATATTATCCTGAACTTTATCCCAAAAATCAAACGTATATTCGTTTTTTACTTTGCTTTCGGTTGCATCGAGATTACTCTCCCCTATTCTGTTTGAAGATATAAAATCAAGTTTATATGTTTTAGTTTTATAAAAACTTACTTCAAGCGTATCATTATTCAAATGATAAAACAGCCCTCTTTTTGATAAAATCAAATCAAGTATTTGTGTAAGCGTATAATTTTTAACCCTTATAAACGGCATTTTGCCTTTAACCATATTTAAAGACTCCTCATCCTTATAAACAATATTTATATTACACTTTTGGGTTACTAATAAATTTAAAAACTCTTCAATACTCAGTCTTTCGGAAGTGTTCATACTGTTGGAATAACTAAAAACTTTATTTTCGCAATTTGCAAACAAAACCATTACAGATAATAAAAATATAATTATTTTTTTCATTTTTTATCCCTTAATCCAAAAATTTTTTTATTTAAAGATTTTTTTAGAATTTTATTTTTGCATTTAAACACAACATCCGTTGTATTTAATTTTACTAATTTACAATCGTAAATTTTACTGTTTTTTGAAAGCCATTTTTTATTTACTTTTATAAGCTGTTCTCCTAAAAACTCTTCAATTTTCACATATGCTTTATTGTCAAATATTGATAAAAGAGTGATTTTAACTCTTTTTTTTACACTTCTTTTATTTTTAGTAATATTTTTGAAAATAATTTTTTTATTTTCATAAAACGGACTTTCTATTTTATCTAAATCCTTAATAATAAACTCATAATTAATTACTTTATTTGTATATTCTAGATACTTATCCTTTTGAGGATTATTCGCTAAGACCACTGTTATAATAATTGTCAAGAAAATAATTATTTTTTTCATCTTTCATACCCATACAAAGTAAATTTAATATGAAAATCTTTGTTTTTATCAATTCCTAAAGATTCTATTTTTAACAGATCTTTCAAATTTTCATATTCATATAAAAAATATAATAAATTTTTATATTCTCCTTTACCTTTTAAAACAATCTCCATCTTTTTGTTTATAATACCTTTATTATCAGAAAAAAAACTATTTGTAAAACTAATAATTTTAAGTCCTTCTTCTTGTGCATTTACAACTATGTTTTTAACAAAAAAACCCCATTTGTATTTATTGAATTCTACAAAATCAAACAATTTAATCAATTCATCAAAAAATTCTTTTTCTTTTTTTAAAGAAATTTTCGTTAATGACAAATTCTTAATCTTTTTAGTTGTTAAAATTATTTTGCTATTTAAAACCGTTTTTCTGTTTTTCAAATCTTGTAACTGTGTTTTTGTACTGTTATAAAATTTAAATTCATTGTCTCTATATTTTTTAGCTGCCGGTAATAAATAATAAAAAAAGAAAAAACCTATAACACTAATGATCATTAAATATATCATTACTGTATCTTTTAATGTTTTTGAATAAAAAAACTCGTCAATTTCCGATATCCATTTCATTCTTCAATCCTAATTGTTGAGTTATATTTCCCATCTTTAAAATAAATTCCGTCCATTTTGATTTTAAAACCTTTTTTTATTAAATCATTAACCATATTAGGAATGTTTGTTTCCTTAAAAGCAAAAACTTTCCATTGAAATTCGCTGTTTTCATATTCCATTTCTTTTAAATAAACTTTATTTTTGTTCATTACTTTTGTAATATCTGTCATTTCGAGTGATTTTGGAATATATCCGTATTTAAACTCGTATATGGTTTTTATAAAATTTTTAGCAAAACTTATATTTTTTTTATATTCCATATTTTCTTTTAAAATCTGTTTTTCTTTTTTCTTATTTTTTTCTAATAGCTGAGTTAATTTAGCATTTTCAATAATTAAATTATGTATTTCTTTTTGGAGAGATTGATTTTTTTTATGATAATTAAATCCGTTAATATAAAGATACAAAGGATAAATTCCAAAAACAAATATAGCTAAAAAAACGAGTAATAACAATCTACCGCTCGGTCTGTAAAAAAGAGTCGGTTTTCTTAAATATAAAGAAAAATTATAACCCTGCTCATTTTTAACATAAGCATTATGGGCTTCAATCATTCCTAAAAATAAAAACGGATTCACTGCAAGCCTGTCTAAATTATACTCTTCATAAAAATCAAATCCGAAGGCATCTATTCCTATCGATTCTTGAATGTAATCTCTCAGTCCTTCAATATTCCCATATTCTGATGTTACATAAATTCTCTCTATCTGACCTATGTTGTATTTTGAGTCTATTTTTTCGATTTGTGAATTAATAATATTAATTAATGATAAAAACTCTTTTTGTAATTCATTTAAAACAATTTTTTCCATATTTGTATATTTTAACGGATTAACACCTTTTTTTGTTAAAAGTTTTTCAAACACATTTATATTAAAATTTTTTATTTTCATTTTTTCCAGTGCTTCGTATATTTTATCCAATCCTCCTGAAATGGTAACTATACTTAACAGCTCCCCTTCATTGTAAAAAGTTAAAAAAACTTTATCATAAAGAAACACAACAAAAAGATCATTTGCCTTTTTTATAATATTTTCTTCATATAAGGCTTTATATGCAAACGCAGGAAAAGAAATATAATCAATATACCCGGTTTTTTCAATAATATCTTTATAAGAATGTTTAATATAACTTTCAGGCACTATTATTGCTTCTATAGTAACAATTTTTTCATCTTTTACGGAATCTATAATTTTATATTTAATTAAATATTTTTCTATTTCACTGACTCCCGCCTCTTCATAAACTTTGGTTTCCACAAAATTATCAATATCTACTTTTTCTATTACATTTTTTTCAATTTCAAAACTATAAAATATTGCTTGTTCTATTGGAATATAACTAGACAAAATAGCTTTCGATTTCAGATTGCCCCTATAGATTCTTATCAGTTTTCTTTTGGGATACAGAACAAATTTTTCATTATCTTTAATTCCAATTACCTCATCAGTCGTATAATCAAATTTTTTTAAAAAAGAAGGTTTCAATTTATTTAAAATCGTTAGTTTCATTATTCTACCTCATATCCTAGTTCTTCGAGTATTTTTTTATTTTTACTCCATTTAGGAATAACTTTTACATACAATTCAAGATATATTTTTTTACCGCTGAAATTCTCTAAAAGTTTTCTGGCATAAATACCTATTTCTTTTATTTTCTTTCCTTTTTTTCCTATTATCATTCCCTTTTGGGAAGATCTTTCTACTATAATTGTAGCATAAATTTTATCAAAATTTTCATATTCTTCAATTTTATCAATCAAAATATCTGTTTCATAAGGCAGTTCATCTCCTAATTTTTCAAAAAGAGCTTCTCTTATCAACTCTTTATATATATCTCTGATATGTTCAGTCGAAATAATTTCCGGGTCATAATAATAAGGATGTTCGGGAAGGTGTTTTACAATTGCGTCTAAAAGTTCTTTTCTACCTTTTCCTTCTACTGCACTTATAGGAACAATTTCTAATGCAGCACCAATTTTTTGGTATTCTTCCATCTTTTTTAAAACTTCATCTTCGCTAACCAGATCCGTTTTTGTAAGAACTACGATATGAGGAATTTTTTTTACATTTAATTCCAAAAACCATTCATATCCGCTTAAATCATCCCTTACATCGGCCAAAAACAGCACTAAATCGCTATCCCCTAATGCTTTTAGGGCTTCTTTTAACATAAATTTGTTAAGCAGTTTTTCAGTTTCATGAAGCCCGGGAGTATCTAAAAGAATTATTTGATTTTCACCATGCATTACAATGGCATTTACTCTTTTTCTGCTTGCATTGGCTTTAGGAGAAACCAAAGCTATTTTTTCCCCTAAAAGCCAATTTAACAATGTAGATTTTCCGGCATTCGGTTTTCCTAATATTCCAACAAATCCGCTTTTTGGCACAACATTCCTTTTTTTAATTTTGAATTATGAATTATGAATTTTGAATTATATTAATTCTCAATTCTTCATTCCTTCACCCCTTCACAACTTACCCACTTCACAACTTATTCACTTCACAACTTCTCGACTTCACAACTTCACAACTTAATTTACAATATATATTTAGTTATTTCTTCATTTTCTACTATATCGTCAAGTTTTGATTTTACATAAGCCTCATCTATAATAAAATTTTTATTTTTATATTCATCTGCTTCAAAATTTATATCTTCTAATACTTTTTCCACAACGGTATGAAGCCGTCTTGCTCCGATATCTTCGGTTTTTTCATTGGCTAAATATGCATATCTTGCAATTTCCCTCAGTGCCGACTCTTCAAAAATCAGATTTACATTTTCAACTTCTAAAAGTTTTTGATACTGTTTAATTAAAGAGTGTTTAGGTTTTGTTAAAATCTGATAAAGAGCTTCTTCATCAAGACTTTGAAGCTCCACCCTTAAAGGAAACCTTCCTTGAAGCTCGGGTATTAAATCGCTTGGTTTGCTAACATGAAACGCACCTGCGGCAATAAACAGAATATGATCGGTATTTACATATCCGTATTTGGTATTAACTGTCGACCCTTCAACAATAGGCAATAAATCCCTTTGAACACCTTCTTTGCTCGGATCCTGCCTTTGATTGCCCGTTGCTGCTATTTTATCTATTTCATCAATAAAAATAATTCCGTTTTCAGCTCTTTTAAGAGCTTCTTTTTTTAAATCTTCTTTACTTATAACTTTTTCAGCAGCATCTTTTTTCAAAAGTTCTTTTGCCTCTTTTACGGTAACTTCTTTTTTTTCTTTATTTTTATTAAAAATACCTATTATTTTTACTATACTTTCCTGTGCCTTAATCATCTCAGGCGGAAGATTATCATCGCCTTCCGGTATTTCTTCTATTTCTATAGTAATTTTCAAATGGTCGACTTCGCCTTTTCTTACACGCTCTTTCATTTTTTCAAATGAATGCTGATATTCAACCTGCTTTTGTTCAGGTGCGTTTTTAGGAAGCGGCGGTAAAAGTTTTTTTGTAATTTCTTCAATTACGTTTTCCTCAATCTGCTCTTTTGCGTTTTCTTCCATTTCGGCTCTGACTAGATTCATTGAATTATTTACTAAATCCCTAATCATAGATTCAACATCTCTACCAACGAATCCGACTTCGGTGTATTTACTAGCTTCCACTTTTACAAACGGAAGTTTCATCATTTTCGCCATTCTTCTTGCGATTTCGGTTTTACCAACTCCGGTCGGACCTATCATAAGAATGTTTTTCGGCATAATATCATCCTGCCACTCTTTTGGAAGCTGCATTCTTCTGTGTCTGTTTCTAAGGGCAATGGCTATTGTTTTTTTGGCATCTTTTTGCCCCACTATATATTCGTCTAAATATGCAACAATCTGCTTTGGAGTCATACTCATTCTATTCCTTTTCAAGTTTTAAAATTTTAATGTTGTGATTAGTATAAATACATAAATCCGCTGCAATGTGAAGTGATTCTTTTACAAGTTCTTCGGGTGAGAGATTAGAATGTTTTGCAAGAGCCCTAGCCGCCGATATCGCATAATTACCTCCGCTTCCGATTGCGGCAAGTTCTCCGTCTTCCGGTTCTACCACGTCTCCGTTTCCGCTTAATATAAATATATGTTTTTGATTTAATACTATCATCATAGCTTCAAGACGCCTTAAGTATTTATCCTGTCTCCATGCCTTACCGAAATCTATTACGGATTTAACTAAATCACCTTTTCTGTTTTCAAGGTTTTTTTCAAACATATCAAAAAGTATAAATGCATCCGCCGTGCTTCCGGCAAATCCCGCCAACACTTTTCCGTTATAAAGAGTTCTGATTTTAGTTGCATTACCTTTTAATACGGTATGACCGAAGGTAACCTGTCCGTCACCTCCTATTACGGCAACACCGTCTTTTTTGTATCCTAGTATGGTTGTAGCCTCCATATTTACTTTCATTATTCTCCTTCAACTATCAGTTTAAGTTTTGCGTGAATGCCGTGCCCTAATTTTACGTCCACGGTGTATTCGCCAACTGTTTTAATCTGTTTCATATCAATATGTTTTTTATCAATTTCAATACCGTGTTCTTTTAAATGTTCGGCAACTTCTTTATTGGTAATGGCACCGTAAAGCTGCCCGTTTGCACCCAGTTTGTGTTTAATATGTAACGTCACATTTTCTATTTTTTCTTTTAATTTATTAAGCTCTTCCAATTCTTTTTTTAATTCTTCCTCTTTTCTTTTCTGCTCTTCCTGCCATTCTTTAACAACTTCGTCCGTTGCAAGCTTTGCAAAACCTTTCGGAATAAGATAATTTCTGGCATAGCCGTCTTTTGCATTTTTAATCTCACCTGCTTTTCCAAGCCCTTTTACATCTTTAATTAATAAAATTTTCATAAAAAACCCTTTTTTTATTTTGAATTTTACTAAATTTTAGCTAAAATAGCAAAAAAGGGATTTTGTATAAAAGGCAGACAATGAAACCAAACCCAATAGACGAAGAAGTAAGTTTTGAAAATGCAGGTGTTGCCAACAGACCGATTATCAGTAAAACCGATTTAAAAGGTATAATAATATACGTAAACAAACCGTTTTGCAAACTCTCCGGTTACACAAAAGAAGAACTTATCGGAAAAAGCCACACTGTTATAAGACATCCGGATATGCCAAAAGAAATTTTTAAAAAATTGTGGAACACAATTGAAAAAAACGAAAAATACAGAGGTTTTATTAAAAATTTAAGAAAAGACGGAAAATATTTCTGGGCGGAAATTTTTATAGAACCTGTTTTTGATGACAATGGTATAAAAACCGGATATATTTCAATGTATAAACCGGTTTTCCCATCCGACAAAGAAAAATATGAAAAAATATATAAAGAAATGAAACAAAAGGAAGAGTAATGTTAGTCATATCAGAAAACAACAAAATTACAGGAGTAGAAAAAAATTTACTTGAAGTGTTAGATATTGATTTAACTTCTTTATCAAATATAATCAACATATTAACTCTCCAACTTTCATCCCTGCAAAACACTGATATACATATTAACAATAAATCTTTCAGCGTCGATGAAATTGAAATATTATCTGCAAAAAATATAAAAATTTTTAATTTGAAATTAAAAAACGAAAACGTTTTCGAAGAACCCGAAACCAAAGAAATATTCAAAAATGAAGTTTTAAAAGAATCTGAAATACAAAACGATTTTAACGCAGACGACTTCCTTTCCATTCAAACCGAAAAAATATCGCCCGAACCGGAAGTTAAGCCTCAAAACGAAGAAATTCAGCCTTTAGATATCGCCCCTAAAATTGAAAACACACCCGAACCGAGTATTATGCCTCACATCGAAGAAATATCGCCCGAACCGGAAGTTAAGCCTCAAAACGAAGAAATTCAGCCTCTGGATATCGCCCCTAAAATTGAAAACACACCCGAACCGAGTATTATGCCTCACATTGAAGAAATTTCGCCTGAACCGGAAGTTAAATCTCAAAACGAAGAAATTCAGCCTTTAGATATCGCCCCTAAAATTGAAAACACACCCGAACCGAGTATTATGCCTCACATTGAAGAAATTTCGCCTGAACCGGAAATTAAACCTCAAAACGAAGAAATTCACTCTGTTGAAAGCACACCGAAAACAGAACAAACATCCTTTTTGGGAATTAAAACCGATAAAACAGAGGAAGAATTTTCAACTGCTCAAACAGATGTAATAGAAATCACATTTGAGGATGATTTAGAAGAAGTTATCGAAATATTAAAAAATAAAAAAGAATTCGGTAATTCCGTTGACACCGAATTGAAAAAAGCTTCGGAAGAACTTGGAATCGATTATAATGAGCTGAAAAACTGGTATGGACAGTTAATCGAACAGATAATAGAAGAAAAAAACTCCATTTACAAATTTTTAAAAGAGAAAGATTATAATAATTTACACAAAAGTTATCACAAATTAAAAGGTGCCGCTTTAAATCTCAGACTTTCAAAAATTGCAATTATTCTCAAAAAACTTGATGAACTTTCAAAAAACAGGGAAAATATTGAAAAAATAAAACAAATAACGGATGATTTTTATCATTTGATAGAGGAGACACCTAATAATGAAAAAAACCAAGCCGTTATAAACGGTATTAAAACTACTGACAGATACATTGAAGATATCGTTATCAAAACAATACAAACATACTTAGAAACACAGGATGAAAAACGTTTTGAAAAGGACAAAGTATACATAGAAAGACTTCTGAACACAAAAATAAACAATATCGAAGAGTTGAAAAACATAATTAAAGGAAGACAATGAAAAAATTATTTTTAATCATGTTTTTAAGTATGGGGATATATGCGCAAAATTTATATTTTGCCGCTTATAAAGATATACGCACGGCAAAAAAGATTATCAATACCGATCCGCAAAAAGCACAGAAATTATTTATCGAAGCTTCAGGTTATCTAAAACAGATAATAAACAATTCGATATCAAACGACAAACCGTCTGCTAATGCATTCAATTTAATGGGTCAATTATATTTAAACGGATGGGGAGTTGAAAAAGATGAAAAAAAAGCTTTTAAACTGCTTTGTGCCGCTGCAGAACTAGGAAATTCAAAAGCAAAAAAAACAGTTGCAAAATTAAACTTAACATGCAAAAAAATCAATTTTAAGGAGCTTAAACAATGAAAATGTCATTAACAAAACTATTAGCGATAGCAATCTGGCTGCCGACATTACTGTTAATATCTTACAGCGGATATTCGTTATATGAAAATTACAACAAATATCAAAACACACAAAAAAGTTTAAAATATCTGGAACTTGCAAAAAGACTTGAACAGATGCTTTTATATTTAGGACAGGAAAGGGGTACAAGTTCAATTTATTCCGTTTCTAAAGGTTCTTATCCTAATTCTAAAGAAATTGTTGCACAAAAAAGAGCACTTTTCAGCAATGCTGTTAATCAATTTAAAGATTATGCCAGCAAACATCCTGAATTCATACAAATAACCAAACCTGTTTTAACTTTATTAAACCAGCTACCCGTCGTAAGAAAAACCATCGACAACTTTAAACACAATTATATTAAAAATGAATTTTTCACATATTATACGGTTTTAGAAAACCAGATTATGGATGCGGAAAGTAAAATATTTAAAAACTTTCCTTCTCAAATTAAACATTTATATGCAATAAAATTCCAGTTAGCTAAAATTATCGCATATTCAGGTATTACAAGGGGATTTGGTTCGTACTACATTACTGCCGACGCACCTATGAGTGAAGAAGAATATAAAAACGTTTTACTAAAATACTACCACGACACCAACATACTTATGACAAACTTATTAAGCGATCAAAAAATCAAAAGTATGTATCAATCTAAAGAATTTCAAAAAACAGAAAACCAGATAAAAGAAATAATGTTTTATATCCACCAGGCAAATCAGGAATATTATTTAACGGGGGAATTCAACGGTTATCCTGTAGATGCACTTGACTATTTTGCACTTTATACTAAAAGAATTTCATTTTTCAAAAAAACAACAGATTCTATAAATCATGAAATCAATACAAAATTAACTTCATACATTGCCCAAACAGTTCAATCCAGAAATATAAACATAGCCGTATTCATTGTAGCTATGATCATATTCTTTTTAGGTTATTACTTAGAAAAAAACATTGTTAAACACATTAAATCACTTTCAGCCCTTATTACATCCCTTACACCTATTACAGGTAAAGAAATCAAAATTGACATCACAACTCCTGAAGGTATGAACGAAGCGCTTAAAACGGTTGATGAAGCAATCAAAATTACCCAGGAATCCGTTAAAAAAGCCAAAGAAGCCACAAAAGCAAAATCGCTGTTTTTAGCAAACATGTCCCATGAAATCAGAACACCTCTTAACGGTATTTTAGGATTTTTAGAATTATTAAACACAACAGACTTAACAGATGAACAAATAGATTATGTAAATACTATTTCACAAAGTGCAAAAAATCTTTTACAAATCGTTAACAACATTCTAGACGTATCTAAAATCGAAAGCAATAAAGTTACGCTTGAATTAATTGATTTTAAAGCTCTTGACGAATTCGAAAACACATTAGAGCTTTTTGCAACTCCGACTGCACAAAAAAACATTGAATTCACCGCGTATATTTCACCAAACATTCCTGCGGTAATTAAAGGGGATGTTTTAAAAATCAAAGAAATACTTACAAACCTTTTAAGCAACGCTATTAAATTTACCCCTCAAAACGGTAAAATCAATGTAAAAATTCAGCTTGAAGAAATTGTTGAAAACAAAGCGAGAATTTATTTTGAAGTAAAAGACTCCGGTATCGGAATGAGCGAAGAACAAAAAGAAAAAGTTTTTGATGCATTTTCACAGGCTGACGAATCTGTTACCAGAAAATACGGAGGAACCGGACTTGGATTAACAATCGTAAAATCTTACATAGAAATGATGGGCGGAAAAATAAACGTTGAAAGTGAAATAAACAAAGGAACAAAATTTTATTTCGAGATATTATTCGATATAATAGACCCGAAACCGAAATATGAAAAAAATATTTTTGCAAATAAAGAAATAGCAATTTTAAATACTATTAAAGAAACAACACGAAAAGAAACAACCTTAGAATACCTCTCATATTTCGGAACTGAAAAAATCGGTTTTAACGATGCAAAAGAGTTGATAACACTGCAAAAAAAAGAAAATTTCGATGCAGTTATGATTTTTTATGAAGAAAGTGACGGTGACACTGTAAAATCCCTTATGGATATTAATATTCCTAAAATTTTTGTAACTTCATATGCAAAAAAAGAAGAAGTAAATAAATTAAATTATGATGCCGTTATTTTTGACCCGAATATGCCGTCTAAAACATTTAAAGCTTTAGATTCGCTTAATGAACTGAAAATAGAAAAAACTTCAAAAAAAGAACAAAAACAGCAAAAAGACATATATTCACTTAAAGCGCTTATAGCGGAAGATAATCCGATAAATCAAAAACTTCTGCAAACAACACTTAAAACATTAGGAATTGAAAGCGATATCGCAAATAACGGACTTGAAGCTTTCAATAAATATTCAATGAACCCTGATAAATACGATGTGATATTTATGGACGCCCAAATGCCTGTAATGGACGGAATAGAAGCCACTCAGGAAATTCTTGAATTTGAAGAGGAAGAAGGAATTGAGCATACTCCGATTATTGCCGTAACCGCTAACGTATTAAAAGGAGACAGGGAAAGGTTTTTAGGTGCCGGAATGGATGAATACATTTCAAAACCTATATCAAAAGACGCCCTTTTAAAAATTCTTGAAAGAGTAGCTCACGGCGAATTTAGCAAACAGCATTATGAAGTAACTGATAACCAACAACAAAAAATACAAAATAAACAAGAAAATGAAAAACCGTTAAAAGACAAACCTAAAAGCCAGTCTACAATACTGCTTACAGCAAGCGTATTTCTTTCAAATTACTTCAAACAGCTTATAAATGATATAATTACGGTTGAAAATATCGAAGATTTAACAAAAGCATTAACCGCACATACGGATGCGGTAATAATAATTGATGAAAATTTTGACGACTATGATAAAATAAAAGCTTTAATTAAATCACTTAAAAAACTTTCTCCTAAAAAAATTATTGTCTTAGGAGATAAAGAAATCGAAGAAGTCGATCAAACAGTTTCTGATTTAAAACCTAAAACTATTAAGAACATTATTAAAGGATAATAAATGGCAAATAAAAAAGTATTGGTTGTAGACGATGATGCTATAAACAGAAAATTAATAGTAAAAATCCTTGAAAAAAAAGGATTTGAAGCGGTTGAAGCGGGAAACGGTGTAGAAGCTTTAACAGCTTTAAATACCAACGATATCGACATAATACTACTTGATATCGTAATGCCTGTAATGGACGGAATCGAATTTTTAAAACAAATGAAAACAAATTCAAAATATATCGATATACCCGTTATAATATTAACAACGGATGACACTAAAAAAGATGATGTTTTTACATATGGGGCAAACGACATTATAATTAAACCCGTTTCACCCGTCAACTTGCTTGAAAAAATGGAAAAATTCATATAATACCGAAACACAAAACAATTATTACTTTCACCTCTTCTTTTCCCCCCAAAATAAAAGTTTGATTTATTTTGGGGACTAGTATAATTAATACACTTTTATTTCATTATACAGACTGTCCCTTTCAACAGGGACAAAACCGCTGTCTTTAATCAATCCAACAAGTTCTTCAAGTTTTAATCCGTTTGAAGATTGAGCACCAGCAGCGGAATTTATTGATTCTTTTTCTATAGTCCCGTCAATATCGTTTGCTCCGTATTCCTGAGCAACTAAAGAAAGATTTAAAGTAGTGGTAACCCAATAGGCTTTAATATTCGGGATATTTTGCAGTAAAATTCTGCTTATCGCTATAGTTTTTAAAATTTCAACACCGGTTAAAAATCTGTCTACATTTAAATAATTGTTTTTTCTCTGATATACAAGCGGAATAAATGCGTTAAAACCTCCTGTTTTGTCCTGAAGTTTTTTTACCCTTAACATATGGTCAATTCTGTGAATTCTATTTTCAATATGACCAAACAGCATCGTGACATTCGATTTTTTACCCATTTTATGCCATATTTCATGAATTTTAAGCCAGTTTTTACTGCTTACTTTTCCTTTACATATCTTAGCCCTTACTTCCTCATCGAAAATTTCAGCACCTCCCCCGGGCATTGAATCAACACCGGCTTTTGCCATATCCTCAAGCACTTCTTCATATTTTTTTCCGCTAAGTTCGCTAAAAAAATTAACTTCAGCGGCGGTAAACGCTTTAACGTGAATTTGAGGAAGTTCTTTTTTAATTTCCTTTACAATATTCATATAATAATCATACCCAACTTCAGGATTATGAGCAGATACCACATGTACCTCTTTAGCGCCTTTTTTGTAAGCGTTTTTTGCTATTTCAACACACTCGTCAATACTTAACGTATATGGATTCGGATTTTTCCTGTGAGCTGAAAATGCACAAAATTTACATACGTCTTTACATATATTGCTTGGATTTATATGCCTGTTGATATTAAAATAGGTTTTTTTACCAAACTTTTCAAGCCTTATTTTTTGAGCGGCTTTTCCCAAAACCGACAAATCCAAGTCATATAATTTATTTGCATCATTAATGCTTAAATCTATATTATCTTCAAGTTTTTTAATTAAATTTTCCATATTCATACCCCTTCCGCAAATAAGCTTAAAGATGAAAGCACAAAGTTCTTATAGCAAAATATATTTTTCTTAACTTCACAACTTCACAACTTCACAACTTACCTACTTCACAACTT
>Ga0256838_1001038_pt1 | contig 14110 bp, 13 predicted proteins | sample 4571419metaG_FD_185978 | JGI IMG/M metagenome (GOLD analysis project Ga0256838, IMG submission 185978) | Hydrothermal vent microbial communities from Guaymas Basin, Mexico - 4571-419 | ecosystem: Environmental > Aquatic > Marine > Hydrothermal vents | place: Mexico: Guaymas Basin | collected...
CGAACACGGCAGCGACTGCGCTCGGAGTTTCGGGCGTTACCCTGCTGACCTACGCCCTCCTGCTCCCGAGGATACCCATAGCGACTGGAACCCTTGCGGCGATAGCAACCGCTGGCTTCCTCGGCGGAATAACCGGCACGCTACTGATGCACAGGGTGAAACCACTCCACGTCCGCTACACAACGATGGGGTTGCTCTCGCTTGCGACCGTTGAGATAATCGCGAAGATACTCACAGCGAACGTGCCAGAGACACTCCATATACTCAGCGTGGGAGCTGTGGTAAGCGGTTTCTTGGTCTTCCTGTACGGGATAGAAAGGCACATGACGAGAAGGTCCTCCCCCTCCCCGTGACCCTTTCGTTGTTTGAGCAAAAAGTAGGAGGTGGTTGAGATGCCGTTCGGTGTTCCCGGATGGAAGTGGAAGGTTGGAAGGTTTGGCTACGTGATGGAAAATGAGCCGAGCTACGAAGAGATTAGGGCAAGGGCGAAGGCACTGCTCAAGAAGGCCACGAAGGGACCCGCGTGGCACTGCCGCTGCGGAACCTTCCACGTCCCCCTGCTCGTTGACGGAGAGATAGTCGGGGAGCTCTGGGAGGACGTCGAGCCGAGAGAACTCGAAGTCGGCGCCTACTGGCACGGAAAGTGGGGGACGAAAGTCCAGCTCGTGAAGGACGGAAGGGTGGTGGGCCTCCTATGGCTCGCCTGACCTTTGTTTTTCCAAACAATGAACCCGAAGGTGATGGAGATGAAAGTTGTAAAGTTCCTGAAGGATAGGATGATCTACATCGTCTTCACGCTCATCATCTTATCGAGCTACGCCGGTGTTCATCACAGAGATGCCTTCCTGTCCCTCAAAGGGACGCTGCCGATTGCGCTCTTCATGATGCTCTTCCAGCCGATGGTCTTCATGGACATGAGAAAAGCCTTCACGACGAGGACCGAGATAAAGACGAAGTATCTCACGGCTGTGACGGTCTTCTACGTCCTCCTCTTCCCGGCTTTAACGTGGCTTCTCATCAAGTTCTGGCTTGCTGTAATGCCGAACACTGACCCGAGGTTGCTCGCGGGGATTGTGCTGATAAGCCTCGCTCCACTCCCAAGCTCTGCTCCAGCATTCACGAACCTCGCGGGTGGAAAGTTCCAGCTGACGCTCGTCGGCGTCGTGTGGACGTTCATCCTCTCGCTCTTCGTCATGCCGGTTTATGCCAAGCTGCTCCTCCACACGCTCATAAAAGTCCCCATGTGGCTACTCCTCAAGTCGCTCGTCCTCTACATCATAGTGCCCCTCGTGGCGGGCCAGCTGACGAAGTACGCGGTTCTGAGGTGGAAGGGTAAGGATGCCCTCATGAAGCTCAAGGAGCCCCTCGTGGGCCTCTCGCTCCTCGGCATGTACTGGATGATAACCGTGGTCTTCGGCATAAACGGAAAGATGATAGCCGAGAAGCCGGAAGTTATACTCGTTGGAGCCCTCATAATGAACGCATACTTCCTAGTGCGTGCAGCCATAGCTTACTTCACCGGAAAAGCGCTTGGCTTTCCTCTGGAGCATATCATATCTCTCGTGTATTCAACCGGCTCCAACATGACCCTCGCGACCGCTATTGCCATAGGGACGTTTGGCTCCCTCGCGGCCGTCGGCACAGCTTTAGGAGGGCCCTTCAGCGACATGATACTTATGATACTCTTCGTAAGGCTCTTCGCCAGCCTGAGGGCGAGGTGGGCGGAAAAGCAGGAAGGCAATGTGACTATTGAAGGCTCTGAGGCCTGAGAAACTTTCCTCGGCGCCCGTCCAGATGGCATCCTCGATTTATTTCTTTAATACCCACCCATGGCCAGCAAACCTTAAAAGCAGTTAGGGTAGCCTAATTACGTGAAAAACATTTGAAATGAAAGATACAACAGGTGAGTTCGATGTTTAGGAAGATACTTTTTCCAACGGATTTCAGCGAGGGAGCGTACAGGGCGGCAAAGCAGTTCGAGAAGGCCAACAGTGTGCCAGTCGGAGAGGTTGTTCTCCTTCACGTGATAGACGAAGGGACCCTTGAGGACTTCCTCAACGGCTACTCACTCCTCTATAACGACGAGGAGCTGGAAATCGAGGCTATCAAGGAGGAACTAATGAAGAAGACCATGGAGAAGCTCCAGGCCAAGGTCGAGGACGTGAAGAAGACGTTCGGCACCGAAAACGTGAAGCCCCTTGTCAGGTTCGGCCTCCCGTGGGAGGAGATTGTTAAGGTCGCCGATGAGGAGGACGTGTCGCTCATCCTCCTGCCCAGCCACGGGAAGCTTGGTTTCTCTCATGAGCTCCTCGGCTCCACAACAATTCGCGTGCTGAGAAAGACGAAGAGGCCCGTTCTCGTGATAAAAACGCATCCAGAGTGCAGGGGTGATAAGGAATGAACTGGCTGAAGCTCAAGAACCACCTCGATAAGTATCTCCCGGTTTACGTCACGCTCGCCATGATAGTGGGCTTTTACGTCGGGACGCACGCGAACCTCGAACCCTACCATAACACGCTCAAAAACCTGAACATGCTCGTTGTCATCAGCATGATATACCCGATGATGATTAACCTCCGCCTTGAGGAGCTCAAAAACAGTGCCAAGCTCGGAAAGCAACTTGCCATAGCCCTCACGATGGGACTCATGATTTCCCCGCTCATAATGTACGGGGCGATATGGCTGACGAACCTTATCCATACAATAAACCACACGCTCGCCCTCGGGCTTCTTCTGGCCGTCGTCGTGCCCTGCTCCTCGATGAGCATAGCCTACACCGGCTTCACGAAGGGCAACATCGAGCTGGCCACGGTAGTTGTTGCCCTAAGCTTCACTCTGGCAATCGTGACGGTTCCGGCCTGGCTCAAGGTCTTCGCGTCGAGCTACCACGTCTCAATCTCGGCATGGCTCCTCGTCAAGACGATCCTCATAGTCGTCATAACGCCCATGGTACTCGGCGTTCTCACGAGGTCCTACCTCATGAGAAAACTCGGCCCTGAGGGATTCCTGAGGGTAAAACCCGCCTTTCCTGTAATCTCGCTCATGGGCATGTACACCATCGTCTTCCTCATCTTCATGGAGAAGGCGAAGCTCATAGCCAGCAAGCCGAGCATCGTCGGCGTCGCCCTGATCCCCTTGGTCGTCTACTTTACGAGTGCCCTCATCTTCATGACCCTCGTGGACAGGGCCGTTGGAATTCCCTACAGGGACCACATGGCAATAACGTTTACGTCCGTTGGGAAGAACGAGGGGACGGCGATGGCCATAGCCCTTGCCGCAGGAACTGGACTCATGGCAGTAGGGCCCGCGATAACCCCAATAGTTCAGTTGCCGCTTATGGTTAGCTACGTCAAGTCCTGGAGAAAGATAGCGGGACTCTGGAACTGCAAGGTTTTGGAGGAAGAGGAAGCCGTTCCGGGGGCTTCCTGACTCTTTTTCTTCGATAACTGGAAAAAAGAAATTTCAAAAACGTAAAATGACCCCTCAGAGCTTTCTCCCAACCTCGTAGCCTTCCCTCACCGCGCTGGCTATGTTTCTCACCGATTTCGCGTCGCCGATGATGTAGTACTCAACGTCGTCTATGACGAACGGTACGTAGGGTTTCATTCCAAACGCTCCAACGATTACATCACACTTTATCATCTCCTTCTCCCCCGTCTCGATGTTCTCCACTACCGCGTACCCCTCACCGGCGCTTACGAAGCTCCTGCCGGTTAAGATGGGTATCCCCTTCTCCTCAAGCTCCCGCAAGAGGTATCCGCGCGTTATCTTCTCAACGTTGGGAAGGATTGCTGGACTACGCTTGATTATCTTGATCCTGTTGTTGAACTGGGCAAGGTACAGGGCGGTTTCAACACCGACGAGGCCCCCTCCGCCGATAAGGACGTCTTTGTTCTCGACCCTGACCTCTCCACGTAGAATCTTGTCAAAGGGCGTTATCAAACCGCGTTCCCCGCTGCAGGGCAGGAACGGCTTCGCTCCCGTGGCTATGACAACTGCCTCGGGGTTTAGCTTCAGCACGTCTTCTTTGGTTGCCTCGCCCTCATGAAAGTGGACGTTGGGCATCTCGGACAGGACGTTGCGGTAGTACTCGATAAGCCAGCCGATTTTGTCCTTCCCCGGTGGAACCATCGCCAGGGTGAGCTGACCGCCGAAGACGTCGTAGAACAGATGAACCTCGTGTCCTCTCATGGCTGCAACCCTCGCGGCCTCAAGGCCTCCCGGACCTGCTCCGATTATCGCCACGACGCGTTTTCTCGGGGCCTTCGGGATTTCCTCCTCGTTCCCGACGTTGGCGTTGACACCGCATCTTATCGGCCCCTTCTCGTCGTGTACTGCCTTGATGCACTCACTGCACCCTATGCAACGCCTTATCAGGTGCTCCTTTCCCTCCGCGACCTTCTTTACCCAGTCCGGGTCCGCTATCAGGGGCCTTCCGAGGACGACGAGGTCTGCCTGCGTCTCCAGAACCTTCTCCGCGACCGCCGGCTCTCTTATCATACCGACTGCCGCCACGGGAACTGGCAGGGGTCTTATCTTTTCGGCCAGGTAAGCACGCCAGGCCTGGGGATAATACATCGGTTCAAGACGCTTCTCCTTCGGCCCGAGCCCTATGTCCGCCTGTATCATGTCGTAACCCGCCTTGGCGAGGGTTAGGGCTATCTCCCGTCCGGTGCTCAGGGTTATGCCCCCCTCAAGGAAGTCATCCACGGCCAGCCTTATCGTCACCGGAAAATCCCAGCCGCATTTCTCCGCTATGCGCTTCCTCACCTCCACCGCGAACCTCGTAGGTTCACCCCACTCGTCGTCGCGATGGTTGGTCAGGGGGGAGAGGAACTGGTTAACGAGCAGTCCGTGGGCTCCCTGTATCTCGACCATGTCGAAGCCGGCATCCATTGCGAGTCTCGCCGAGTACGCGAACTTCTCCACAAGCTCCTCTATCTTCTCAGGTGAGAGGTAGTCCACGCCAATCTTTTTCCAGCCCTCGTGGGCGAGCTCGATTGAGAGTTTAACTCCCTCGTGCTTGTGAACCTCGAACGTCAACCATTCCCAATCCTTGAGGACGGCTTTTGAGTCAATTCTTGGCTGGAAAGGCATGTGTTTTCCTTCTGGAAAATCTATGGACGTGTTCTCCACTATTATTAGGCCGACACCGCCCCTTGCGCGTCTCTCGTAGTGTCTGACGAATCTCTCCGTCAGCCTTCCGTTCTCAAGGGCAAAGTTCGTTGATATCGGCGGGAACACAACCCTGTTCATGAGCTCAACGTTGCCGATGTTTATCGGCTCGAATAGCTTAGGATAATCTTCTTTCATTAGGCTCACCTAAAATAGTGTCTCGACGCCCCCTTATAAAGCTTGGTTCGATTGATGTATGCCTCACATGAAAAATTTTCAATAAAACTCATCTTCTCGCGTATCCATATCGGGTGAACCAAAGGTAAAGGTTATTACATGCCTGGACGAATTAAGGGGGGTGATTCTATGACTGCTCCATTTCCTCCGATCCGGGGAGGGCCTAGGGCTGAGTACAGGCCCCTGAAACCTGAAGACGGCAAAAAGGCGGTGGAGCTCGTCAGGGAAGCGCTTCCCTTCTTTCGAGCTGGAGAACCGATAACTCACCCCGATCACATTGACGTTCCTGTCCTCTACCTGAATTTTGGCATAGATAGGATTCACTACGACGGGAAGGCCAAGATGCCCCGCCCTAAAGGTGCCCCGCCTCACGGATCGGCGACCACAAATCCCAAAGAAGCTCGCGAGGTCATTGAACGGGTGCTTAAAGAGGCGAGGGTTCTCGATGCCGCTGAGTTCAGGGAGCCCGAGGACTGTTGGGTTGTTCCTGTTGCATGGAAGAGCTTCATAATCCTCCACGTACGCGTCTCCCGCGAGGGGGAGGAGCTCATCCCTGACTACGGTCTGACGGAGGAGGTAAGGCGCTACGGGACGCTTTAAAAATTTCATCCGGCGCGAATGGTTTCTTACGGCTCTCCTAATACTCTATCCAGCTCTGGCCGTGGTTGACCCGGGCCTTCCACGCAGAACCCCCGAACTTATAGACTGGGAGAGCCTTTCGGTTATAACAGCACTTATAATGGCCTCCAAGGGGCTTGAACTGTCCGGTATCTTCTCAAGGCTCGCTCCCCACTTGATACGGGCCGCCAACCACTCGGAAAGACGCCTCATGGTGCTCTTCATCCTGGTGATTTCTCTTTCCTCCGCGGTTATCATGAACGACACGGCCATGCTGGTCTTCATCCCCCTCGTCGTTGCGACCTCAAAGATTGCTCGGGTGGACACCGCGAGGGCAGTAACGCTCTCCGCCATCGCGGCCAACGTGGGCTCTGCCCTCACCCCCATAGGCAACCCCCAGAACATCATAATATGGCACAGCTACGGCCTCGGGTTCCTGGAGTTCGTCCGTTCGATGTTTCCCTTCGTGTCCCTCTGGCTCCTCGTCCTTTTTGCGTTCACCCTCACCATCAAAAACCGGAAGCTCTCGGTTGAATGGATCCCGCCGGTTGCCCTTAGAAAGACTCTCCTCGTGGTTTCTCTTGTCTCTTTGGTCGCGGACATAGTCCTGGCAGAAATCGGGAAGGCTCCGCTTGCTTTCATTTTCACACTCTTTGCTTTTCTGTTGTTGGGTAGGGAAGTGCTTAAGGGTTTTGACTGGGCGCTGGTTTTGACCTTTGCCTTCATATTCATTGATTTCAACGAGCTCGCTTTCCTGTTAAATAACGCCGGGCTGATGTTTCCAGCGGGAGGCATTAAACTCTTCTTTGTCTCCGCTGTCTTGAGCCAGCTGTTCAGCAACGTCCCTGCGACGGTTCTCCTTTTGGCCAGCAAACCGGAGTGGCTTCCACTCTCTCTGGGGGTCAACATAGGGGGAAGCGGCATAGTGATAGGATCCCTCGCCAACCTCATAGCCCTCAGGATAGCGGGGGTCAGCGTGAAGGACTTCCACCGCTATTCCATTCCCTACTTCCTCGTGGCCCTTTTGGTATCCTCGCTCTTTCTCGTATAGCACGTGATTTCCCAAGCTTCATATGCCCGGTTCTTCACTCGCTCCCAAAGCGTTTTAACCCATGAACCCTACTTCATCCGGGTGCTGAAGACATGAAGGCCATAGAAGTCGTCGGACTCACCAAATACTACGATTCCTTTCTCGCCGTTGATAACGTGAGCTTTGAAGTTAAGAAGGGTGAGATTTTCGGTTTCCTCGGCCCGAACGGGGCGGGAAAGACGACAACCGTTAGAACTATTACCGGCGTTTTGAGGCCGAATTCAGGAGAGATAAGGGTCCTCGGCTACGACATGCTCGACGAGAGGGAAAAGATGAGGGCGAGGGAGAGGACTGGAATAGTCCCAGAGATGGCCAACCCCTACGTTGACCTGACGGCGATGCAGAACCTTAAGCTCATGGGCGAGCTCTACGGGATGGAAAAGAGGGAGATAGAGAGGCGCTCGGTTGAGCTCCTCAGGCTATTCGACCTCTACGAGAAGAGGAACGTGAAAGTAAAAGCTTTTTCCAAGGGCATGAGACAGCGCCTCATCCTCGCGATGGCGATGATAAGCGACCCAGAGCTCCTAATCCTCGACGAGCCAACGAGCGGGCTCGACGTCCTGAGCGCACGCCTGATAAAGGACGTTATCCGCGAGGAAAAGCGGAACGGAAAGACGATATTCATGACAACTCACAATATGGTTGATGCAAACGAGCTGTGCGAGAGGATTGGAATCATAAGGAGGGGAAGGCTCATAGCGATTGATACGCCCGAGAAGCTAAAGCAGCTGGTCAAAGGAAGTGTTTCGGTCGAGGTCAGCTTTGAGCCCATGAAACTCGACCCCTCGGAGATAGCCTCCGCGACGAAGGTCGAGCTGATGGGGGACAAGGCGAGGGTTTTCACCGAAGATCCAGATGCAACGGTTAGGGAGCTGGTTCACTACGCCGAAAGAAATAACCTGCGGATAGTAAGCCTCAAAACGCTGTCGCCCTCGCTGGAGGACGTCTTCATCAAGCTGGTGGGTGAGGAAAATGATTGAAACGCTCAAACGTTCCTTCGCCATAGCGAAGAAGGACATGCGCATCTTCTACCTCAAGGGCCCCGTCGTGATAATGGGCCTCCTCTTCCCGTTCTTTCTCTTCCTAGCTTTTATGATAGGGCGCAACCTCTCGGGTGGTCATCTCCTCGTTGGCCTAACGGCCATGACGGCATTCTTCACATCCACCGCCGTTGGCCCCACGATAATCCCGTGGGAGTGCAGGGGAAGAACCTTCGAGAGGCTCATAACTGCCCCAGTTTCGCTGACGACGGTGCTCCTCGGCGACTTCCAGGCTTCCCTCTACTTCGGGCTTGCGATAACGTTCGCGATAGCGGTTCCCGCGATGCTCTACCTCTCAGTCCGCCCTGCTATCTGGCTCTTCGTCCTGTCCACGCTCCTGGCCGTCGGGTGCTTCTCTGCGATGACAGTCTTAATGTCCTCCTATCCTCCCACGGACGTTCCCGCCGACGTCATGATGCTGTCGTCGCTCGTTAAGTTCTCGCTCCTCTTCATCAGCGGCATCTTCGTTCCCATTGAGAACCTGCCGGCCTACGGCAGGTGGATTTCCCTCGTCTCGCCGCTGACATACTACGTTGACGCTCTGAGGCATTCACTTGGAAAGGGATATTTACCCGTGTGGCTTGACCTTTTAATGCTGGCCCTGTTTGGCTTTGCGTTCTTCTTCACGGGCACGGCAATCCACAGAAAAGTCCTGGAGAGGAGGTTCACTTAGGCCTAACCATCTCCACTTCTCCCTTTATCTTCTCCGCCCCTACCGTGTTGAAAACAGTTCCGTACTTCTCGGCGAGCTCCTTGACGCGGAGTATCTTCTTCTCAGGCTCATCTGTCACAATTCTGATTTTGTAGGCAATCTCCCTCAGCTGGGGCTCTTTTCTGTCCCTCCATCCCGAGACGGTTATCTCCATGCCATCAACCTTCAGGCGCATCTTCTTGATTAGTCTGCCCCAGTTCACTGTCAGACAACCGCCTATGGCCGCCAGCAGATATTCGGTCGGGTTGGGCCCTGTGTTGTTGCCGTCCGTGTTCGTGTCAATCCTGAATGAGAACTCCCTAACCTTCGCCTCACTCCCAACGTTGCCATCCCATTTGAGTTCGGCCCGATACTCAAGGCGTTCCATGGTTATCCCCGCCCTTTTATGAACTCTGTTTCAGATAAATTTTTTCCACCAAAATCTTAGCGTTCGAAAGCCTTATTATATGCCGGGCAAAGCCACCTTACGGGGATTAAAATGGGCCACTACCATCACCACCACGCTCATGAAGTAAAGGGAAGGTTGCTCTTCTCCTTCGCCCTCAACATCGTCATAACCCTCGCCGAGGTAGTCGGGGGCATCCTCTCGGGCAGTCTGGCCCTTCTCAGCGACTCAGTCCACAACTTGGGCGACAGCATGAGCCTGCTCGCGAGCTACTTCGCGGTAAAAATCGGCGAGCGGAAGGCCAACGAAAAGTACACCTTCGGCTACAGGAGAGCCGAAATCCTCGTGGCGTTCGTCAACTCAGCCGTCCTCGTGGGCGTCTCGCTCTTCCTCCTCGTCGAAGCCTACAGGCGCTATAAGAACCCCGAACCAATAGACGGCCCGCTTATGCTGGGTGTGGCTTTAATCGGCCTCTTCGCCAACCTTTTCTCGGTTCTCCTCCTGCACAGCCACGCGCACGGTCTCAACGTCCGCTCCGCGTACCTGCATCTGTTGAGCGATACCCTCTCCTCGGTGGCCGTCGTCGCGGGTGGAATCGCGATAATAAAATGGAACGTCCTCTGGGTTGACCCGCTCATCACGGTTCTCATAGCGCTCTACATCCTCCGCGAGGCGTACGAAATCCTCAGGGAAAGCATCGAAGTGCTCATGGAGGCATCCCCCGAGCTCGACCTCAGGGCGATAAAGGCGGAGCTCGAATCAATCCCCCGCGTTAAAAACGCCCACCACTTCCACGCCTGGCGCGTTGGGGAGGATGAGGTTCACTTCGAGTGCCACCTTGATGTTGAGGACATGCCCCTGAGCGAGGCGCAGAAGATTATCGACGAGGCCGAAAAGAGGCTGGGGAAGTTTGGAATAACCCACGTTACGGTTCAGCTCGAGGTGGACAGGTGTAGGGGCAAGAACATCATCTGCACCGGGAAATGACTATAACTAAAGGGTAACGTTACAGGTTCTTTATTATTAGAGGCACCGTTAACAGGGTTACGAGTAGTGCGGCTATTGGGGCCGCTAGTTCGGGACCTATGAAGGAGGCAAAGTACATTAGGAGGCATCCATAGGGGACTGCGAGTGCTATTGTTTTAGGTGTTGAGGAGTTCCTCGCCATGACCTCATGGGTGAGGAGTATTGCGAACGACACTATGAACCACCCAACGAAGTTGCTTGCTGGAACACCGAACCATGCAGGCCCCCACCCGCCTAACCAGACCCATGCATGTATTTTGCTGACCATGAAGGGATCCATTGCCAAGTCTAAGGCGACCATGAGGAGGGAGGCGTATGTAACCCTTAGGATGACCCCCGCGGTGTCCTTACGTGTTATGATGGAGGACGCTATGAGGTACGTTAGGTAGGCGTAGAAGCCCCACATGAGTGGGACTGAAAGAGGGACACCAAAGACTCGTGGAGTTACCAGCGAGACATACTCGTACCTACCGAAGGGGATTCCAGCATTAACTCCAGCCACCTCTGACGCTAAACCTATGGCGAAGCCAGCAACGGGTATTATGAGCATATGCCTATACTCTCTATATGCCGACGCTATCGCAAGTGAAGCGACGTAGCCAAGCATATAGATGATTTCTGTGGTAAGACTGGGGGACAGCAGGAACACCGCCACGTGCGCTACTATTAGCGGCGTGATGATAGCCATGTCAACTACTTGGCTGCCATTGTGTGATTGATTCATTCATATGCACCCCGCCCAAAGACCGCTCCAAGAGTTTTAACCGCTCAAAGGCGGTTTTGAAAGGATGCTTAACAGCCTCAACCCTCCGAGAGCAGAGGATAGCATGAAACTCCCTTTGAGGGTTCTGACGGTGGCTCTTCGAGGCCTTATTACACCGGCAAAATTTAAAAGGGTTTCTGCTTGAATGCCGATTTTAGAATCCTTGCATCCCCGTCCCGAGGCTTTCAAAAGAAAAATGCTAAAGTGGTCAATGCTGCACAAAAGCACCAGAGAATCTGAGGACATTGCTTTTCGGAATTTGTGCTTCTAAACCGATATGTGATCAACAAAACTACGTTTGCAGAGCCTGCAAAAGCAATACTGAATGCAATGGTACTGATTGCTGTGCTTATTTGGTTGATCCAAGCAGAGGAGATTGTGTTCCAGAAGGTACGATAATAGGAAATAAGCTATGTGATAGACCGGAATGGGTACTAGAAAGTTCTTTGCTATTTAAGTTAGCTAATGAAAATCCATTTAGTATAGCAGAATAAAAGGAAGATTATTTCTTCCAAAGAACTATCTTGTATTTCGAAGGATATATCGCCTTTACTTCAGGTAATATCCTATAGAATGTAGTGCCTATTTCTTTTACCCCGTCCTTCTCCAATCCATCTTTTAAGCTGTACATGCTAAAACCACCTTCTGGAGTAAACACTATGCTATTGCCGTACTTCTGTTTCAGCAAATTCCTTATTTCCTTGGGTAGAGGAAACATGAATTCACTGCCAGGTTGCCCGTATATAACAGGATTTATGTATATAGAAGGATAATGCGACCTACCCCCATTTATAAGAGTATAATTTATCCTAGTCGGTATACCATATGCCTTGAAAGCTAGAGTTAATCCATAATAGTATGCTGACCATTCCCCGCCATAATCAGCAGCATGATACCCGACATAACCATAAGCTACTTTCACTCTTTCATACTCAGCAAAGTTTTTTGTTAAAAATTGGTCCACTCCACTGTATTTGAATATGTTTTCATACCATGTCCAATTCTCGTACTCTCTTCTAAATGGTATGTGAATGTCACCCACCTCTGTCCCCAGGAATTGCTCGTGCATGTGCGGCACCCCGTTGTGCCCACGATCAATTATCCACTGGTACCAGCCCCAGTTGTATTCCCATTTTCCTTTGCTAGTGGTTCTTGTTTGTTCAAGAATATCATACATTTGCTCTAACTGGTCCACGAATAATTTTTGCGCTCTCAAACCCCAGACAACATTGTACGCTTGATGTATCCACTTCCCGTGGGTTATTGTGTGCGTGTGATTTAAATCAGCAACTTGATTGGGCAAATCCCATAACCCAATCAATATCAGTTTTCTTTCTAGCTCAGTAGGATACTGCTTAGCAAACTCTTGCTTATCCCACCACTTAACATACTGGTATCTTTTACCTATGCCAGTATAATAATAATCCCATAGTTTTTGTATGATATACCAAATATCTTCGTTAGTTGGTTGATATATTTTGTTTAGCTCTTCATCACTCAAATTATTATGATGCTTATCAGCATACCTAGGACCAAATTTATTATCGAAGAAATTCCAAGCCATCTCCTTTATCAGCATGTTAACCGGTAGATACAAATTATCATCGCTAGCTACATAAGGATTTCTTTTGATAAATTCAACTATCATCCATGTATCCCTTGGTTTATTGTAAGAATCTATTATCACTCTATGTCCATGATTATCTTTTACTATGATTGGTTCAAAATCCACTAGCTCTGAATTTCTGTTTGCTGCCTCAAGGAAGAGCCTCAGCGCATTGTAATCGTGCATTGGTAGCTCACCTGTCGTAACGGCTTTCACGTAATAATCGAGCGCCTTCAATGTTTCATTTCTCACGCTGAAGACTTCGGTGTTGCTTATGATGTCAAAGTAGAAGCGGGCTTTCATGGTGCTGTCTTCCGATTTCTCCAAGAGCTTCAAAGCTATGTCTTGATTTTCAGAGGCAACAGAGAGAATCTCATGGGCTAAATTTTCGTCATGCATGTATATCTGCTGGAGAAGTTCATTTCCTCCAAAGAGCTCCGAGAGGCTCTCGTTGAAATTTCTCTGAATGTAGCACTTGAGTGCATCCTCCCATGTCCATGTAAGGTTCAGTTCCTTCTCGCCAGTGTTGTTGAAGGCATCACGGACAATTATCTTAACATAAATAATTTCGGCTTTTTCTGGATTCTTTGGAGCTATGACGGCCTGATAGTACCCGTCAGCCCTCTCTAAGGTCTTTTTTGCACCATTTACCTCTATAAACGCTTCTCTAATTCCGCTGTAGTCCCTCGGGGCTATTTTTATCAAAAATTCATTGCTCCGCTTTGCGATTGCTTCGATTTTAAATTGAGGCGTATCAAAAACTTCAATGCTCTTGTCAACCTTTTTAACAGTCTTCTCACCCTTCAGAAAAGCGTAAACCCTTAGAACCCTGTACACACCTTCATCTGTTTTGAGCTTTAAAGTGAAAATCTCCCCAGCTCTTTCCATCGTGTAGTTCCTCACTCCCAAAGGTGTTTCCATTTCAAGGATTATCCTCTCAGCTTTTGCCCGAATCTCGATTTTTAGCTCTCCTCCCGGTCTTGCTTGGTTAATTTTGATGTTTTGAATTTCGGGCTCTAAAGGTTGATGCGAAATAGAAGGGCTCTGCGAACCCGTTGTGGGACTGTTTCCTTTTTCAGTACATCCCAATGCAAGGGTTATTAGGAATATCAAAATCACGACCCCAATAGTCCTCAAAGCCACCACTTCAAAACTGAAATAACACAAAGATAAAATAAAAATTTCGATTGCTACTCAATCAGCCTTGCCTTTTCCTGTGCTCTTCTCAAGCCACCCAAACGGGGGGAGGAAGGTTGTCCGCTACAATAGTTTCACAAATTCCAAAAGTAGCGGATAACCAGAACAGTATTTGGACTTTCTAGCGTTAGGGCGGCCGTCAGAACCAACATCAACCAGAACACCTAATTGAGCTAAACTAAAATGGCAGGTGGGCTTCCGTTAAAGTTAAGGTTCCATCGCGAACTTCAACGCGGTGGGCAAAATGTCCCTAAAGGTCGAGAACGTTGTGGCTTCCATTGACCTGCACGGGAAGATAGACGTTGAGAAAGTTGCCAATGA